>Ga0315295_10003702_pt1 | contig 12999 bp, 12 predicted proteins | sample YL17G14_0_MG_FD_204453 | JGI IMG/M metagenome (GOLD analysis project Ga0315295, IMG submission 204453) | Sediment microbial communities from Yellowstone Lake, YNP, Wyoming, USA - YL17G14_0 | ecosystem: Environmental > Aquatic > Freshwater > Lake > Sediment | place: USA: Wyoming | collected... | reverse complement strand
CATCCCGGAGCGGCTCCGGCTGGCCCGCCCGCTCGACGTGCCAGCGGCCACCGACGAGGTCTCGCTGCTCTCCGAGTTCCAGAGGCTGGCGGCCCGCAACCGGACCGAGCACCCGCCCTTCGTGGGGGCGGGCGCCTACGCCCATCACGTGCCTCCGGCGGTGGACCAGCTGCTGCTCCGCGGCGAGTTCTTCACCGCCTACACCCCCTACCAGCCGGAGATCGCCCAGGGCACGCTGCAGGCGCTCTTCGAGTGGCAGACCTTCGTCACGCTGCTCACCGGCCTCGAGATCTCCAACGCCTCGATGTACGACGGGGCCACCGCGACGGCCGAGGCCGTGCTGCTCGCCACCCGCACCACCTCGCGCGGCAAGGTCGTGGTCAGCGCCGCCCTTCACCCCGAGTATCGAAAGGTCCTGGCCACCTACCTGGCCTCCACCGGCGACGAGATCGTCACGGTGCCCTACGGCCCGGACGGCCGGACCGACCTGGCCGCCCTCGAGGCGGCCGTGGACGACCGGACCGCCGCGGTGGTGATCGGCTACCCCAACTTCTTCGGCGTGGTGGACGCGCTCCCCGAGGCCGCGGCCATCGCCCACCGGGGCGGCGCCCTCGCCATCTCCTCGACCGCCGAGGCCGTCGCGCTCGGCCTCCTGAAGGCCCCGGGCGAGCTCGGCGTCGACGTGGCGGTGGGCACGATGCAGAGCTTCGGCAACGGCGTGAACTTCGGCGGCCCCGCCCCCGGGTTCCTGGCCATCCGCGAGGGGCTCGTCCGCCAGATGCCGGGTCGAGTGGCCGGCGCCACCGTGGACCGCACCGGACGGCGCGGCTTCGTCCTCACCCTCTCCACCCGCGAGCAGCACATCCGGCGAGACAAGGCCACGTCGAACATCTGCACCAACGCCGGGCTGGCGGCCCTGGCCGCCACCATCCACCTCTCGCTGCTCGGGAAGAACGGGCTCGCCCACCTGGCCCGGCTCAACTTCGCCCGCGGCAAGCAGCTGCGCGACGCCATGAAGCGGGCCGGGTTCGGCCTGCGCTTCACCGGCCCCACCTTCAACGAGGCGGCCTTCGAGGTCGGCGACGCCGAGGCGGTGGTCGAGCGGCTGGCCGGCCGCGGCATCGCCGCGGGCGTGCCCCTCTCCCGCTGGTACCCCGACGACCGGAGGATGAAGGGCGCGCTCCTCAGCGTGGCCACCGAGGTCCACACCCCAGAGCTCATCGAGCTCTTCGCCCAGACGGTGAAGGGATAGCCATGGCCAATCCGACCGGCTGGAAGCCCAGCATGGAGAAGGGCGCCGAGGGGGCGGAGGCGCAGGAGCTCGGCGCCATGGGCGCCACCCGCGGCCTGGTGATGGAGGAGGCGCTGGTGTTCGAGCAGGGGTCGCCCGGTCGCGTGGGTGTCTCCCTGCCCCCGGTCCCGGCGGGCACCGACCCGGCGGCGGAGATCCCGGCCGGGATGCTCCGGCCGGAGATCCCCGGCATGCCGGAGATGGCCGAGCTCGAGGTGGTCCGCCACTTCACCCGGCTCTCCCAGTGGAACTGGGGGATCGACACCGGCTTCTACCCGCTCGGCTCCTGCACCATGAAGTACAACCCGAAGTCGAGCGAGGCCCTGGCGCGGCTGCCCGGCTTCGCCGGCGCCCACCCGCTGCTCCCCACGTCGATGAGCCAGGGGGCGCTGGAGCTGATCTTCAAGCTGGAGCGGGCCCTCTCCGAGATCGCCGGCTTCCCGGCCACCGTCATGTCGCCCGCCGCCGGCGCCCAGGGCGAGCTCTCCGGCCTGATGATGATCCGGGCCTACCACGTGGCCCGGGGCGCCCCGCGGCGCAAGGTGCTCATCCCGGACACCGCCCACGGCACCAATCCCGCCTCGGCGGCGCTGAACGGCTACTCCACGGTGCAGCTCGAGAGCGGACCCGACGGGCGGCTGCACCCGGAGGCGGTGGCGAAGGCGATGGACGAGGACGTCGCCGCCATCATGATCACGAACCCCAACACGCTGGGCATCTTCGAGACCCACATCGCCGAGATCGCGGCCATCGTCCACGCCAAGGGTGGCCTGGTCTACGGGGACGGGGCGAACTTCAACGCGGTGCTGGGAATCGCCAGGCCCGGCGACATGGGCTTCGACGTCATGCAGTACAACCTGCACAAGACCTTCGCGACCCCGCACGGCGGCGGCGGCCCGGGCTCCGGCCCGGTGGGCGTGGCCGAGGCGCTCGTGCCCTTCATGCCGCTGCCGGTGGTCGTGAAGGAGGGCGAGAGCTTCCGGCTCGTCACCGACCCGGGCGAACGCCCCAGGACCATCGGCAAGCTCCGCGAGTTCTGGGGAAACATGGGCATGTTCGTCCGGGCCTGGGCGCTCATCCGGGAGCTCGGGCCGGAGGGGCTGCGCCGCGTCGCCGAGCTGGCCGTGCTGAACGCCAGCTACGTGCGGGCCAGGCTGCAGGGGCACTACCACCTCCCCTACGCGACCGACACCCTCCACGAGGTGGTCTTCGACGACCAGCTCCAGAAGGACGGCGGCGTCACCACCATGGACGTCGCCAAGCGGCTCATCGACCACGGGTCCCATCCACCCACCGTCTACTTCCCCCTGGTCGTGCACGGGGCGATCATGATCGAGCCCACCGAGACCGAGTCGAAGGAGACGCTCGACCATTTCGTGGGGGCCATGATCGCCATCGCCGAGGAGGCCAAGGCCAACCCCGAGGCCCTGAAGAGCGCGCCCCGCAAGCCGATCCGGGCGCGCCTCGACGAGACGCGCGCCGCGCGCAAGCCGGTCCTTCGCTGGACGCCGGGGATGAAGGTCGAATAGCTCGCACTTTCATGTTTCCGGATCGGGGCCGCAACCCGGCGAATCCAGTCTAGATTGTCGACGTCCATCCCGACGAAAAGCATGGACGGCTCGCTTTTTCTTGTGGCAGGCTGTGGCGGCATGTTCACTCCAGGGAGATTCCCGATGAAGCGGCTCATCATCACCCTCGCGTTTCTCTCTTCGATCGTGCTCGCCCCCACCGCGCGCGCGCAGGTCGCCATCGACGTGAAGGCGGGCTACGCGTGGCCCATCGGGAACATCGCCACCGCGACCACGGTGTCGTCCGATCGGCACGGTGCACTGAGCAAGGTCGTATCGGGCGCCGTCCCGCTCGAGGTCGCCGCCAGGTATCGATTCACGCCGAAGTTCTCGGCCGGCATCTACTTCCAGTACGGCCCGGCCTTCGTGGCGCCCTACTCCTGCCTGGCGAGCTTCTCCTGCTCCGCCTCCAACGTGCGCGTCGGAGCCGAGGCGGTCTACGCCTTCCTGCCCGATTCGACCATCAATCCGTGGGTGAGCCTGGGCTCGGGATGGGAGTGGCTGAACCAGACCGTCGACATCCCCTCCACCCCTGCCGCTCCCGCCTCGACGCAGAAGCTGGGGCTCAACGGATGGGAATGGTTCAACCTCCAGGTCGGCGCCGACTGGAACTTCTCGAAGATGTTCGCGGCGGGCCCCTATCTTGGCTTCTTCGGCGGCCAGTACTCGTCCGCGACCGACAACGGCGGCAGCCGCACCATCGCGTCCGCCAACCGCCAGTTCCACGGCTGGGTGCAGATCGGGCTGAAGGGCACGGTCAACCTGTAGCCGACGCCGCGGCACATCCTGCCGCGCCCGGGTGCTTCCTCCACCGGGGCCATCGTGTGGCCGGGGTGCTCGCACAGTTCGTCTCGCCCGTCCCGGGCTCAAGGACCCGACCGGTCTACGTTTTTCCTGGGTCTACCATCCATCGAGATGTGGACGGCTCGCATTGGCGTGTCAGGCTAGGCCTGCCATGAAGGCACCTCGGGCCCGGCAGGGGCCGACGCCCATCCCAAAGGGAGAGTTCTCATGAAGAAGATCCTGAGTTCGCTTGTCGTCGCGGCGGCGGTGGCGTTCGCGCCCTCTGCGCAGGCCCAGTTCGCGCTCGACCTCAAGCTCGCCTACGCGATACCGGTGGGCGATGCCACCCTCAACAATCCCTTGAGCGACACCATCACCGGGGCAATCCCCATTGGCCTCGACGCCCGCTACAAGTTCACGCCCAATCTCTCCGCCGGCGTCTATTTTCAGTACGCCCCGGCATTCGTGAAGTCTTCTTTTTGCGATGCGGCAACTGGCGCCTCTTGCTCCGCGACTGGCGTAAGGCTGGGCATCGAGGTGGCGTACGCCTTCATGCCGGACGCAGGGTTCAATCCATGGGTCAGCCTCGGGACCGGGTGGGAGTGGGCGACCGTGAAAGCCTCGGTAGGTAGTGTGTCGGCTTCCGTAACCGCGGATGGATGGGAGTACTTCAACATCCAGGTCGGAGGGGATTTCGCCCTTTCCAAGATGTTCTCGGTGGGCCCGTACGTCGGCTTTTCCGGCGGGTCCTACACCAGCCAGACAAACCCACTCACCGATACGTCCGAGAGCATCCCCTCGGCGGACCGCACCTTCCACGGCTGGTTCCAGCTCGGCGTGAAGGGCACCGTCAATCTGTAGACGATCCCGCCGCACATCCTGCCGCGCGAGGACGGTCCGCCGCCCCGCGCGGCACTCGTGTCTCCAGGGCTGGAGGAACGAGAGCCGGACTACTGCCCTGGCCCCCGGAAGAAGCGGAAGCCGCCGCCGCCGCTCGAGACGTGGAACCCGAAGGTGAAGCGGATGTCGCCGTGCGCATCGGCCAGCCCGTTGGGCGGGTTCACGAAGGGCTGGGCCCTCTCGAAGGCCTCGATGGCCGTCTGGTCCAGGAAGTCGAGGCCGCTCGTCCGGGCCACCTTGATGGCGGTGACGCCGCCCTGGGGGTTGAGCGTGATCGCGAGGATGGTGGTGCGGTCCTGCTGGAAGTAGCGGGAGCCGGTGGGGTCGCGCACGCTGGCCGCGCCCATCGGGTTCCAGTTCTCCGCCACGGTCTGCTTCACCCGGTTGAAGAACCCGGCGAACTTCCACTCGCGCGTGTTGAGGAACGTGGCATCGCCCACGTCGACCCCCTCGACGTGGTCGGGAGCCGGGGCGGCGGTGAGCTTGTCGTAGAAGGCCGCCGAGGGCGTGAGGATGGGCTTCCCTCCCGACGGGCCTGGACGCGCCGCTCCCTCCCCTCCCTCGCCTCCCTCGCCGAGCTCCTCGAGGGGGGTCTTCTTCCGATCCGGGCCCAGGTCAAGCGGACGGTCCTTGGAGTCGATGCGTCCGTCGGGCGAGACGGCCATCGCCAGCTTGTCCGGCGAAGCCTTCGGGGCCGTCTCGGGGAGCTTGCCCCGGGTGCCCGCCTTGCGCGTGTCGCCGGCGGCGAGGCCGGGCGGGCTCTCCTTCGAGGCCTGCTCGCCGCGAGGTCCCGGCGCCTGCTCCTTCACCCGGTTCTGCGACGGCGTCGGCGCCGCCTTCCCGTAGTCGAGCTTGCTGAACCTCGAGATGCTCTCCTTCTCCACCGTGTTGCTGCTCTCGGCGAGGAAGCGGGTGTCCTTGGGCGGCTGGGCGTTCTTCGAGGGCGCCACGTCCACGACCTGGCCGGGCAGCTGCGGCGGGGGCACGGCCGGCGCCTGGGCCTGGGCGGAGGGAGGAGCGGGAGCCCGCGCGGGTGCGGCGGGCTTCCGAGGCGCCTGGACGGGGGCCGGCGGGCTGCCATCGGTGACCTGGCGGTTGGCGGCCCACGCGTCCTGGGAGAGCGGCGCCAGGGCGACCGAGCGCGGCCCCTGGGCCGGGAAGGCCTTCAGCTTCGTCCAGTCGATCTCGACCAGCCAGAGGACGAGGGCGTTGATCGACAGCGAGAGCGCGACGCCGGCGAGCAGTCGCCATCCGGTCCAGGAGCGGTGGCGCCGACGGCGCAGGCTGGGGCCGAGGTGATTCATCGCCGGGAACTTGATCTATAACAGACGACCGGGTGGATGGCCTCCCCGGATGTTCCGGAAATCTCGCATGTTGACCCATGCCCGGGCCGGGGCTAAGTAGCGCGCGCCCGTGTCCTCCGATACCGACCATCCCGCAGCAGGCGCGACCTCCGCTCTCCGCGGCCGGCGCGCCGCGCTCGTGGCGGCCGCGGGTGTCGCTGCGCTGTCGCTCGCTGCCTGGGGTGGGGTCTTCGCCTGGGGAAACGGCGCGGCCGGGCGCGCGCTCCTGAAGGATCGAGCCGGGAAGGCGCTTCGCGCCCGACTCGGGCAGGTGGAGGTGGGGGACGCCAGGCTCGACCTGCTCCTGCGGGCCCGGCTCGAACCGGTCACGATACCGGGGTCGCGCCCGGGGAGCGCGCCGCTCCTGCGCGCCGAGACCGTGATCGTCCGGCCCCGCCTCATCCCCCTCCTCGCCGGACGGGTCGAGCCCGCCTCGGTGGTCCTTCGCGGGGTCCACGTCGCTCCGGGCCCCGGCGGGGAGGAGTTGCGGCGCGCCATGGACCGGAGCGGAGAGGGACCGAAGCGTCCGGGATCGACGGGCGCCGCCGCTCCCCTCCCTTCGGTGCGCCTCCGCCGGCTCTTCCTGGACCTGCCCGCGGCTGCGGGCCGCCCGCCGGAGGAGATCGGTCCCTTCGAGATCGACATCGACGTCCGGCGCGGCACCGATGGGCTCGCCGGGAGCGTGCGGCTGGAGCTCCCGGGCGGTGGAACCCTGGACGCCGATCTCCTCCGGATCCCCGGCGAGGCCGCGCTTCGCGCCGAGGGGACCGCCTCGCTGCCCGCCGACCTCCCCGCGCCCCTGGCGCGGCGCCTGCCCTTCTCGGTGACGTCGGGGGCGATCCGGATGCGCGCCAGGGGGAGCGCCGCGGCCGACATGAGGTCCGGGACCCTGGACGTGGAGGTGCGAACGATCGACCTGTCGGTGGCCGGCCCTCGCGTCGGGCCGGTCCCGCTCGGCCCAGTGGCCTGGCGCGCCTCCGGTCGCGTCGCCTGGGACGGCGCGGCACGACGGGTCGCGATCGAGGGCGGCACAATCACCCTGGGTGAATCAGGAGAGGTCGCGGCCCAGGTCGCCGGGGAGGCGTCGTTCGGCGGCGAGCCGCGCTTCTCGATCTCGGCCCGCGCGGACGCGGTGCCCTGGCAGGCGTTCATCGATGCCCTTCCGCCCGACCTCGCGCCCCCCTCGACGGCGCCGGCGGTCTCGGGGACCCTCTCGGCGCGGGGCTCGATCTCCGGCCCGCTGGCGCGCCGCGGCGACTGGGACGTCCAGGTCGACCTCGATCTCGACGACCTCCGCCGGAGCTCCCGGACGGCCGGTCAGAGCTGGCTGTCCAGGGGCTTCGAGTGGCGGCCCATCGACCCCGCGCCCGGGGAGCCAGCGCGCCGCATCGCCGTCGGGCCAGGCAACCCGGCCTTCGTGCCCTATGCCGAGATCCCACAGGCGCTGGTCCGCGCCGTCACCGCCAGCGAGGACGCCGGCTTCTTCGGGCACAGGGGCTTCGACTTCCGGGAGATCGCGAACGCGGCGATCGAGCGGGGGCGGGTGCGCGGCGCCTCCACCATCTCCCAGCAGCTCTCGAAGAACCTCTTCCTCTCCCCGGAGCGCACGCTGGCACGCAAGGTGCGCGAGGCGCTCGGAACCGTCGCGCTCGAGGCCACCCTGCCCAAGGCGAGACTGATCGAGATCTACCTGAACATCGCCGAGTGGGGCCCCGGGGTCTACGGCGTGGGGGAGGCGGCGCGCTTCTGGTTCGGCAAGGACGCCCGGGACCTCACGCCCCGGGAGTCCGCCTTCCTGGCCACCGTCATCCCCAGCCCGCGCCGCTTCCACGCCCGGCTCCACCGCTCGGGGATCACGCCGTGGTGGAACGCGCGCATCGACGACGTGCTCGGGAAGATGCGCATCCAGAATCAGCTCACCGACGAGCAGCTGGCCGCGGCCCTCTCCGAGACGCTCACACCCCTCTCGGGGGAGCACCCGCCGGGCCCCGGGGACGCGGCCCCGGAGAGCCTCGGCCAGCCGGAACCGGAGGAGGACGAGCCCGCTTCCGAATCGTCCCGGCGGGACTACTTGTCTCGGTAGGTGATGCGGCCGCGCGTGAGGTCGTACGGGCTGAGCTCCAGCTTCACGCGGTCGCCGGGAATGATGCGGATGTGGAACTTCTTCATCTTTCCGGAGGCATAGGCGAGGACCACGGGGCCGCTGTCGACCTTCACGCGGTACATGCCACCGGCCAGGGCCTCCTCCACGGAGCCCTGCACTTCAATCGTCGCTTCCTTCTCGCTCAATCGTTCTCCTGGGTTCGGAGCTTTATAGCCGGAATGGGCGAAGGCGGCCTCTGAAAACCGACAGGCCCGAGCGGGCTCCCGGTTCAGGCGCCCGAGGCCGTCAGCTGGGCCACGAGGATCCCCGCGACGCCGGCCACCCAGGCGACGACGAGCGTCGCTGCCACGTACGCCGTGGCCAGCCCCCATTGCCCCCGCTGGGCGAGCGCGAGGGTCTCGTAGTTGAACGAGGAGTACGTGGTGAACCCTCCGAGGACGCCCACCGCCAGGAGCAGCCGGAGCTCCGGTCCGACCATCCCCACCTCGAGCCCGAGGTACATGACGACGCTGATGAGGAACGAACCGGTGGCGTTGATGGCCAGCGTTCCCCAGGGAAAGCCGGTTCCCCAGGTAGCCGCAACCCAGGTTCCCATCAGGTAGCGGGCGCCGCTGCCGATGGCGCCGCCGGCGCAGACGAGGAGGAGCTTCGACATGGGCGGCGCGAAGCATAGGCTCCCGGCCGCGACTCCGGCAAGGTGTCGCGACGTCAGGTGTCGCGACGTCAGCGACGTCGGCCGCTGCCCTCACCCGCCGAGGGCTCGCAGGAGCGTTCCGGCCCGCCGCGCGACCTCGTCCGTTCCCCGGCCAAGTTCCCGGAGGTCGCCCCGGGCTACCTCCAGGCGCCGCGCTCGACCGTCGCCGGCGTCCTCGGGAACGGCGAGGATCGCCTCGGCCCGCGCCAGGCGGACCTGCCGGTCGTCGGGGGCCAGGCGGGCCGCTGCCTCGGCGCAGAGCAGCGCCGTCCAGGGCTCCCCGCGCCGCCGCTCCACCTGCGAGAGCAGCGCCCAGGCCAGAGCGTCCCGGGGGTTCGTCACCACCAGCCCCTCCAGGATGGCTCTCGCCACCTCCAGATCTCCCTCGGCGGCCTCGCGCGCCGCGAGCGACGCCACCGCCGCGCCCATCTCCTCGGTGAAGCCCTGGATCTCTGCGAGGGTCCTCCCGGCCCGCATGTCCTCGATCGTGGGAATCACGTGCGCCTCCTACCGGATGTTCTGGATGGCCACCATGGTCGTCTCGTGCATGCCCTTCATGACGTTCGAGACCAGCGTGAACATCTGGTTCTGCTTCTCCACGAGGCGCTGGATCTCGAGCATCTCGAGCCGCTCGTCGGGAGAGCCGGCCTCGCCCGTCCCGGTCTTGGGATCGGTCTTGGGATCGGCCTTGGGCTTCGGGGTCGTCGTCCCCTTGGTGTCGGTCTTCTTGTCGGGGGCCCTGGACGTGCCGGACGACCCGCCCTTCGGCTTCGCCTGCGTGGATCCACCGCCCAGCATCGCGCCGAGCCCCTCACCGAGCGCGAGCGCGGCCGGCGCGAGCATGGGGAGCCCGACGGCCGTGGCGAGGGCGGCGAGCAGAGGGCCGCCCAGGGTCTGGAGCGCATCCTTCAGGAACTCGTCCACTCCGCCGAAGACCGAGCCAGCGATGGCGAGAGGGGGGCAGATGACCTTCAGGATGGTGCCGAAGAGGCCGCCATCGTCCTTCTTCGCCTCCGTGCCCCCCTCCCCGTACCTGGCCTTGTAGTCCTTCATCTTCTGCGTGAGCTCGCCGTCGAGCTTCTTCTGCACCGCCATCATGAAGCGGGCGAGCTTCTCCTCCACGCTGAGCGAGGGATCGGTCAGGAACGACCACTCCCCCGTGATCCTCGGGCCGCTGGGCGCCTCCTTCTTCGTCGTGGACGCGGTGGCGGCCGACCTGGCGTACCCCGCGCCGCCACCGGGCCGTGTGGCCAGTGGCGACACCAGCCACGACGAAGGCGCCACGCCTCCCGTCCCGGTCATCCATGGAAACTGGAGGGCGCCCGCCGCCGACGCGACGGCCAGGCCGTCGACGGCGCTCGCTCCCCTGGCCGACCCGGTGCGCTCCTGCTCCGGAACGTCGGCGGCCGGGACGGACAGCCGGCTGGATGCTGGGATGGCCTGCGCGCTGGACATGACCGGACCTCCTGGGGGGATCGTGGGACGGGCCGGTCCGTAGCGCCTCCCGTGCCAGCATCGGAGCCTGGTGCGACGACGGAGTCCGGCCTGGACGGGTCGCACCTGCGACCACCCGGCCGCGCGGCGGCCGTTTGACCTCGCATCGACCCGCTCCTAGATTGCGGCGGTGCGTTACCTCGGCATCGACCTCGGACGCGCCCGGATCGGGTTGGCGCTGGCCGATGACATCCTTCGAACTGCCCGCCCCCTCCGGGCGGTGCAGCGCCGCGACGAGGCGGCCGACCTGGCCGAGATCGGCACCGTGGCCCGCGAGTACGAGGTGACGAGAGCGGTGGTCGGATTGCCGTTCAACATGGACGGGACCGAGGGGGCCTCGGCGCGCATGGCGCGTGCCTTCGCGCCGCGTCTCGCCTCCGCCCTGGGCGTTCCGGTCGACCTCTTCGACGAGCGGCTCTCGACCTTCGAGGCCGAGGACCGGCTTCGCGCCCGGGGCCTGTCGGCCCGGGACATGAAGGGGCAGGTCGACGCCGAGGCCGCAGCCGTGATCCTCCAGGAATGGCTCGACGGGAGGCCGGCTTGAAGATCGTCCGCCTGCTCGGTTTCCTGGTGTTCCTGTCGGTGCTCGCCGGCGCGGCCTTCGTATGGTCCACCTGGCGGGAGCTGCGGGGCTTCCGCGACACCCCCTTCGGGAGCGGCGCCGAGAAGATCGTCGAGATCGATCCGGGCACGAATGCCCACGGCGTCATCCGTCGCCTCTCGGACGCCGGCGTGCTCTCCGACGAGAAGGTCGCCTGGCGATACATGCGCATGTGGAAGCGGGACAGGCGGACCCTCAAGGCCGGCGAGTACGCGTTCAGCGGCCCCCTGCTCCCCGACGACGTCCTCGAGCGCATCTACAAGGGCGAGGTGAAGACCTATCGATTCACGGTGCCGGAGGGGCTTCGCGCCGACGAGATCGCTCCCATCATCGAGAAGGCCTCGCTGGGAAATGCCGACGAGATCCTGGCCCTGATGCGCGACCCGGAGGTGGCGAAGGAGCAGGGGCTCCCCTTCGACACCCTGGAAGGCTTCCTCTTCCCGGACACCTACGCCTTTCCCCGCAGCGCGAGGCCGAAGGACATCCTGGGCGCGATGGTCGCCCGCTACCGGGACGCCTGGGAGAAGGCCCAGGCCGGGCGAAGGCCGGGCGTGGCGCTCGACGAGGGGCAGGCCGTCATCCTCGCCTCGATCATCGAGAAGGAGACCGGCCGCCAGGACGAGCGGGCCCGTATCTCCTGCGTCTTCCACAACCGGCTGTCCAGGGGAATGAAGCTGCAGACCGATCCGACCGTGATGTACGCCACGATGCTCCGCAACGGCGGGCGATGGTCGAACAACATCACGAAGAAGGACCTGAAGGCCCCGCACCCTTACAACACCTACTCCGTCGCGGGGCTTCCACCGGGGCCCATCGCCAACCCGGGCGAGGCGGCGCTCGCCGCGGCGCTGGCGCCGTCCGACTGCCGCGACCTCTACTTCGTGTCGAAGAACGACCGCAGCCACGTCTTCTGCCCGGACCTGGCGTGCCACCAGGCAGCGGTGCGGCAGTGGCAGGTGGAGTTCTTCCGGGCCCGGCGCGCCGCCCGGGAGAGCACCGAGACGACGCCGGAGCCGCCGCCGCGCGGCTAGCGATCTGGATCAGGCGGCTCGCCGCGGGATCCGCGCGTCCACCCAGGCCTTCAGCGCGGTCGAGCCCAGGATGAGCGCGCCGCCCGAGAGGGCCAGCGCCGAGGGGCGCTCCCCGTGCGCGATCCAGGCCCAGACCGGATTCAGCGCCGGCTCCACGAGGAGCAGGAGCGCCGCTTCCAGGGCCGGCAGCCCCCGGACGCCTCCGGTGAGGAAGAGGTAGGCGAGCGCCACCTGGAAGACGCCCAGGTAGGAGAGGACCACCCAGTCGCCTGCCGGAACGAGGGACAGGGAGCGCAGGAAGGGCAGGCAGAAGAGCGCGGCGAAGACGTTGCCGAGGACCGCAGCCGCCATCGGAGAGCTCCGGGGGTGCCCCGACATCCAGCGCAGCCCCATGATGGCGAAGGCCCAGGTCACGCCGGAGAGGAGTGCGAGCACGTTTCCACGGAGCGGGTCGGGCGCCGTCCGGACGGAGGCGCCGGTGCCGGCGAAGACGAGCAGCAGGCCGGCGGCGACCGGGATCATGAGGACCAGGTCGCTGCGGCTGGCCCGCTCCCCCAGCAGCCACGGGCCGAGGAGGAGCACGTAGAGGGGCGCGGTGGACTGGAGGAAGATGCTCGCCGCCGACGTGGTGAGCTTGTTGGCCGAGACGAACAGGACGAGCGAGCCGGCGAAGGCGAGGCCGACGGCGGCAGCGCGCAGCGTGTACCCGCGCCGCGCCGCGGGCACGAGGGCGACGAGCGCCAGGGCCGCGATGGCCGACCGCAGCCCCGCCACCTCGAAGCCGGAGAGGGTCGTGGCCTTGATGGCCGCACCGCCGGTGGAGAAGAGCAGTGCGGCGAGGACGATCTCGAGGCGGGCGCGGCGGACCGGAAGCACGCGCGGAGAATCCCCCGGGAGCGCCGGATCGGCAACATCTCCCGCCTTCGGGGCGCGCACCTTTCCTCGCACCCGATCCCTTCCATCCCCCCGGGGCCACTGTTATGTTCCGGTCGGTCGATGATCCCTCCGTCCGTCCAAAGCCAGGCGCCCCGCGCCTGGTTCGTCGCCGCGGCCCTCGCCGCGCTCGCTGCCCTGGGTGGAGGTCTCTTCCTCGCCCTGGGTGAGGCCGGGGGCCCGGCCCCGCGCGCCGAGGCGCCCACCGCCGCCCCGGCGCCGGAGGTCCCGCCCGCGCCCCCGCCGCCTCCGGAGCG
>Ga0315295_10003700_pt1 | contig 13000 bp, 16 predicted proteins | sample YL17G14_0_MG_FD_204453 | JGI IMG/M metagenome (GOLD analysis project Ga0315295, IMG submission 204453) | Sediment microbial communities from Yellowstone Lake, YNP, Wyoming, USA - YL17G14_0 | ecosystem: Environmental > Aquatic > Freshwater > Lake > Sediment | place: USA: Wyoming | collected... | reverse complement strand
ACGACTTACCGTCTCATCCTGGAAACACTGAAGACCGAATGGGATCACTAGATTTATTGTTTCCTGATCCTATTAAAGGAATTGTGATTGTTCCTACACTTAAAGTCTTCAATTTGGATGAACTTAATAATGCATATTACGATTATTTGGAAAATGGAATTGAAGGCCAAATGATCCGTTTTAATACTCCTTACGAAAATTTTAGAACACAAAACTTACTGAAAAGGAAGGAATTTATGGATGATGACTATCCGATTGTTGACGTTCTTGAGGGTAAAGGAAATAGAAGTGGAACGGCTGGAAAGTTTGTTCTATTAATGAAAGATGGTAGAACTTTTGAGAGTAATATTAAAGGCAATTTTTCTTATCTGCGGGAAATTCTTAGAGATAAAGAAAGTTTAAAAGGTAAAATAACAACGGTTAGATATGGAAGATTAACACCGGCAGGGAAACCAAGATTTGGGTATGCTGTAGCAATAAGAGATTACGAATGAGGCATAAGCCCGGTTTAGTTTTGAATGACTAAACCGGGCCTATGAGGTTACACACCATAGTCTGGAATATCTATATCATGTGGTGGTGCATGTGATGGGCCTGGTTCTCGGTGTTGAGGTTCAGTGGGATGTTCTGTTTTTCCACGAGGGACTGCTCCCATCTCTGCTCGATCCGCATGAGATGGCGGAGCTTGAGCTGCATGCGCTTGTTTTCCCCCCATTGTACCTAATGCTTTATTGACGTGAGGAGCTACGTGCTGCCCATATAATTCTTTCATTTTATCTGGATTCATGGCTGCATAGGTTCCAGCTGCACCCAAGGCTGCTCCAGCAAGAAGTTTACCACCCTTTCTTTCTTGTTCAAGAATGTTATAAACTAGATCGTCAAATTTCATTTTTTTTGTCTCCATTTATTAAAAAAGATTTAATACTTTTAATAAGTTACTACAAAACCATCATTACGATTTTTGGACCAAGCTGCTTCATCATGCCCCGAAACAATTGGTCTTTCTTTACCAAAACTGATTGTGGTGATGCGCTTGGCATCGACACCCAGATCTACCAGAAACTTCTTGGCAGCCTGTGCTCTGCGTTCTCCAAGTGCCATGTTGTATTCAGCTGTGCCACGTTCGTCACAGTTGCCTTCAATAGAAAGTTTGACGTTAGGGTTAGATTTAAGCCAATCAGCTTTCTGTTTTAACAGAGTTTGAGATACTGGTTTAAGAATTGCTTTATCAAAATCAAAATAAATTCTGTCTGTCATGAAAGCTGGAGATGGCGCAATTGGAGCTGACGGTATTACAGGCGAAATTGTAGCCTGAGATGCCGTAAGTGCGGGAGCCGTTGGGCTTTGTGCGGCCACTCTCTTTTGACATGAAACTGTGAAAGCCAATCCTGATACTGCTAAAATTAATGCCACAATTAACCATACGTTTTTCTTCATCTTTTTGTCTCCTTTTTTATTCTCAATTTAATTTAAATGCATCTTCTAACGATTTACCAATTTCTTCCCAATGTTTTCTGGTTTGATAATCCTGATAAGCTTGATGCGCTGCCATACCTCCAGCTACGCCAGCTCCTACTCCAGCTGCAGTGCCCAGAACTTTTCCGGCACCTTTCAGAGTCTTTTTAACAATCCCTTCTTTTTTACCTTCTTCTTCTAAAATACTATAAATGAGTTTATCTGGATCTATCATAATGTCACCTTTTGTTTTTTGTTCTCATTTATAACGGACGAAGACTATATATATTAATATCTAATAGTTGATTAACTTAACTTATTGGAAAGGAGAATGATTATGGAAAGTGCAGCAAGGATATGCCAGTGGATTCTCGTTGACCCGCTTGATGAAGACATAGCCAAGAGTCACCCTCAGGTGGCAAATGGGATGAAGCTGAAGGGGAAGGTTTTTAACCACCCTTCGGTAAAGAACGGCACAATGGTCACCACCGGGATTATAGAGAATTTTGATCTCGGTGATGGAATAATCGAGACTGTCAAGGGAGCCAAGTATCTTCTCGGCTCCCCGGCCAGATTATAGCGCGTCGGCCCCCATCTCTCATAAGGAGATGGGGGCCGATATTAAACTCAACCGGCTGATTTTTTTGCAAAAAAATTAAAATTTCCCTATTTAGATTTGGGATGGGAACAATGCATAATAATTGAGAACAAAATAAAAAGCAATACTGGAGGATATTTGATGTCAAATTATGTAGTTGCGAACTCTAAAATCCAGGGAGTTGGCGTTATTTCAAAAAGAAAATATTCTCCGGGAGATTTAATTGGTATAGCTCTATATAGGAGCGAACATCCTTATCCTTTAACAACTCATTTTGGGGCACATTTAAATCATAGTTTCGAGCCAAATGCTGAGACAAAAAATGAGGGAAAATATTATAAAACATACGCAATAAAAAATATTGTCCCAGGTGATGAAATTTGTGTAGATTACACTGTTAATAAAGATTTAGAACAACCAGAAGAAAACTGGGTTTAATGGAGGAGTATGAACAAGAACCTTAAAGAAGAATTAGAAAGTATTTTTCATACTGAACAATACGGACATCCAATGCAGACCCGTCCTGTTGCGCAGCGTTCTATAGGCGTAAAGCCTTCTGATGATGAAGATGATAACAAATACACTACTAGGGATGATGACGACGATAGAGACATAGAAATATTTTCTTAAGGGTTTGGTGATGAAAGAATACGAAAACAGTGGGACGATTATTTTAGAAGCGTTAACAAATATATATCTAAAACCTCTTAAGATAAAAATTTAAATATTTTTGGAGGTATATTAGATGGCTGGTACGGATGTATGCAACGACAAAACACCTGTGGATAATTGTTTTATTAAACTAATTGATCGTGTATCTGCTTTGGAAACTGAGATAAAAGTCCGATTTGAAGAACGAGACAAAGCGAGAGAATTAGCAAGAGATAATCTAAGACGAGAAGTGGAATTAGCCAGGAGTCAACTATCTAATGAAATAACTCTTGCGAGGGAGTTACATGATAAAGAGCGTGAACGGACACAAGAGCAGATACAATTTAAATTAGATATCCAGAACAACTATCAAAAGAAGATTGACCGACTTGAATCAACCTTTTCTCCTTTGAAGTATGTTGACGATGCAGCCGAGGTTGTTTCTGAAAAAATTACGAGAATGGAAACAAGTCTCAAAGAAAATCAAGTAAATAATAATGAAATGCAAGATCATAAGATTGACTCGCTTAGCAGAATGGTTTATATTGGCTTTGGAGTTATGTTTGGATTACAATTTGTATTCGGGCTGATTGTAATGATATTGAGACATCTGGGTGTATAAATTTATTAAAAACTAAAAAAGAAAGGAACGTTTAATGAAGATTAAGGAATCTTTGAAAAAACTTGGTGAAGATCTTTATACAAAAAACATAGATGGAATTCATGATTTTAGTAAATTAGAAGTTAGAGATTTAATTGTTGGTGCGCTTTTTGAAGATGGGCATATTCATAGTGCTCACCCTGACAATGAAGCAAACAAGTTAAAAATTTTAGAGGATCTTTTACAGTATTATCCTGTTTTGAGTTCTAAAAAATCAGCTGACCCACCTAAAGAAATTATCTTTCATAACCGGCAAGCATTTGGCGATATCTTAACGATGACAGCAGCGGTGCGCGACTTTAAGAAACAGTTCCCTGAAACACGTGTTGGTGTTTCCACGACCGCAATGCATATCTGGGATAACAACCCTAACATCGATCACACTTTTAATGATCCTAAACATATATTAAAAACGGGGCCAGGATTTCTAACCAATCGATCTAATACGTGGAACCTTCATATGTGTAACGCCTTTCGATTAGATATCGAAGCGAAGCTTGGTGTAACAATTGAACAAGGACCGATTCGTCCTGATATATGGATGACGAAAGAAGAAATGGAACGTCCACCATTGATTGAAGGTCCTTATTGGGTTTTCATTTATGGAGGTGAGCCAGGCTGGCCATCAAAACAATATCATCGTTGGCAAGAAGTTATTAATCTCTTAGACGGTGAAGTTAAGTTTGTTCAATTAGGTGTAAAGAGCCATCCATATCCAGCATTAAATGGATGTATTAATTACATAGGAAAAACAGAAGATCGTAACACTGGAATTCGTGATTTGTTTAATATTTTCCTTCATGCCCAAGGATCGCTTGGTCTGGTCTCTATGCATATGCATTTAAGCGCAGCGTTTAATAATCCATGTGTGACGGTTGCTGGAGCGCGGGAACCGGCTTGGTTCACAAATTATTTCGGCCATCAATATGTTCAAACCAATGGAACGATGTTCTGCTCTGAGACAAAGGCTTGCTGGGCTTGTAAACTGGAAGCATGCAGAAATAAAGTTAAAATGAGTAGTGGGGTAGAGGTTCCGAAATGTGTTGAAATCATTGAACCAGAAGAAATTGCGGAAGCCGTTAGAAAGTATTATAAAGGTGGTAGATTGGAATATGGAAAAAAGATTCCAAATAATTTCTTTAAAAACATTGTTGGAGAAAAGAAAGTTTTTGCTTTTGTTGCTCCAACAGTTACGCCAACAGAGCAAGTAATTGTAGATAAAACAGCACTCACTTTTGGTGGAAGTTCTATTACAGAACGTGATTGGTTATTTATGAAAGATATCATCCAGGAAGAAGACATTAAGACTGTTCTTGAATTTGGTGCTGGTTTGGCAACGGTTATGACAGGGCAGATTACAGAAAAAGTTTTAACCTATGAAACAACTCCAGAAATTATAAATAAAATATCCACAATGGTCGCCTCTGAAAAACATACCTTCAGAAAATGGGACGGTGTTCATTTTAAATTGGAAGAAGGAGACCCTCAGAGATTTGATTTTGCTTTTGTCGATGGTCCATCGGGGGGAGGCTCAAGAGAATTTTCGACGAAGGCTGCTTCTGAATTAGCTGATATTGTTATCATACATGATGCTGGAAGAGTGCCTGAAAGGGCATGGCAAGAAAAATATTTAAAAGAGAATTTTGAGATGACTGCAAAAGGAGGGCATCGGTGCCATCTTTGGAAAAGAAAAGATAAGATTCAAGTAGAAAAAACACGATGCGATATGCTTATTGATAAGCCTATTGCAAAAGTTATAACTACGACACGTGGCTATGGAGGGTCGGAGAGATCAACTATTGAGATTATGGCAATGCTGCAGCAAAATGGATATCACGTTCAACTTTCTCCAACTGGTGATATGTCATGGGAGTATAAGAAGAATATTCCTCAAGACGTTCAACTTGTTGATTGGAGAGATATAGAAAAGCCAGTTGATATTGCAATCTTATATGCAAGCGATACAATTTGGAATTATAAAAAACCTCTATACACAGATACCATGCCGAGGCTCAAGGCCAGAAGAAAGGTTATGGTGTTGAATTTTAAAATTGGAGAAGTTGGATTAGTTGATTGGACAAAGAATTGGGATAAATATCTATTCTTGAATTCACAACATGCTGGTGAATTATTACTTCGTCTTCCTGATGCTAAAACAAAAGTTATGGCCCCTCCGACGGATTTGACAACATATTTTGAAAACGAACCGAACTATAATTTTCCACTAAAACTTATCAGACATAATTCACAAGGCGACGCCAAGCATCATCCGGATAATAATAAAATGATTCAAGAGATATTGGCGTTAGATCCAACGATCCAATTCCATTTCATGCCAGCACGTTCAGACTGTATGGATCATCCAAATGTTTTTAAATACAAAAAGAATGTGCCTCCGGTTAATGAATTCTTAAGGAATGGGAATTGTATGATATACAGGCTCCCCGACGGATACACCGAAGGCGGTCCAAAAGTTTGCATGGAGAGCATGTCCTCGGGGCTTGCAGTTATATGCGATAATCATTCTGGAATGAAAGACCGCGTTACTCAAGAGACTGGTTGGTTATGTAATAATTGGAATGATTATATTGAGGCTATAAAAGAAATTTTAAACAATCCAGAAATATTGGTAACAAAAGGAAAGGCCGCTAGAATCAGAGCCTTTGAGTCATTTAGAAAAGAGGTTTGGGTTGATGAAATATTGGGAGATTAATTATGACAATATATAAACATGTTCTTGAAAGTTACTTGATTGAACTTTTTCACGAAGATGAAGAATTAGAGAGGGCGATAAAAGAACTTGATTTAAAAACATCATATGAAGTTTTAAAAAGAAAATTTATGGAAACCGAACCTGTGGTATTAACAGACGAAATATGGAGAAATTTGAAAAATACTGATTATGATGTTAATACAGAAAAAGATGTTAAAAATAAATTAAAAACTTATGGAAGAGACCCAGAAAATTATGATTCAATCTTATCGGAAATTAAAGAAGATAGATGGTATCCTTCTTTGATTATTAAATTAAAAAATGGAACATACTATTTAATTGCAGGAAACACAAGATTAATGGTATGTAAGGTAAATAATATTGAACCTAAAGTTAAAATAATTGAGGAATAATAATCTTAAGGAGAATGATGCATGATAAATTTTAACAGTGACACAAAATGTTTGATAACAGGTGGGTCAGGATCGTGGGGCCAAGAGTTAACAAAACATTTGTTAAAACTGGATTATGTCGAACAGATAATTATTTATTCAAGAAATGAAGATAAACAAGTCATGATGAAAAGAGATATGCCAGATAAAAGAATAAAGTATATAATTGGTGATGTGAGAGATCCTTCGGCATTGAATTATGCAATGCATGATGTGGATATTGTTTTTCAACTTGCCGCTTTGAAGCATGTTCCTTTATGTGAAGAGATGCCGTTCGAAGCTATTAAAACAAATGTAAATGGAACAAAGAATGTTATTGATGCGGCTATAAACAATAAAGTTAAAAAAGTAGTATACGTTTCTTCAGACAAGGCAGTTGACTCATTAAATGTTTATGGAATGACAAAAGCGCTTGGTGAACGTATGATAATTCAAGCGAATTATTTACGAGGCGGAATAACAAAATTTTTTTCAATTCGTGCTGGAAACGTTTTAGGTTCCAGTGGAAGTGTTGCTCCATTCTTTATTAATCAAATTAAAACCCAGAATGAAATAACTATCACAGAACCGAATATGACAAGATATTTTTTTACTTTAAGTGATGCTATTGATTTGTTAATTCATGCAGCCAATGTAAGTTTTGGTGGTGAGATCTTTGTTATGAAAATGCCATCCTGGTATATTATAGATTTGGCCGATGTTTTAATTAAAAAATATGGAAACTCGTATACTACTACTAAAAAAATAGGGCTTCGTCCTGGAGAAAAAATGGATGAGGTATTGATCTCTAAACATGAGGCAGGCGCAAGTCATATCTTTAATGATAATTATTATGTCATTCTTCCATCTTCTCCAAAGGATGAAGGATTATACGCTCGTTATAATGAAATGCCAAAAGTACCATTTAGCGAATATACTTCACGCACTGTTCTAAAAGATAGAAGTGAACTTGTAAATCTTCTGAAGAAAGGGGGGTTTTTATGAAGGTTTTAGTTTTGGGGAAAACGGGTATGGCCGGTCATGTGGTCTACGAATATTTAAAATCTTCCGGAAAATTTGATGTGTTCGGCACCTCAAGAAAAGAAAATGACGGTGTTCAAGTTGATGTTTTAGGCGATTACAAAATTTTGGAGTCGGAAGCAGCGCGATCTTTTGATTATGTGATTAATTGTATTGGAACTTTGATTAAAGAAAGCCAGCAATATCCGACTCGTGCTATTTTAATTAACGCATGGTTTCCGCATTACCTTGAAGAATGTTTTAAAAATACTAATACAAAAGTTATTCACATTAGTACAGATTGTGTCTTCTCAGGAAAATCAGGTTTCTATAACGAGAAAGCCATTCCAGATGAAACTAATTTTTATGGAAGAAGCAAAGCATTAGGTGAAATTGTAAATGAAAAAGATTTGACTCTTAGAACTTCTATAATTGGTCCAGAATTAAAGGATGGAGAAGGATTGTTTCATTGGTTTATGAGTTTAAAAGAAGGTGAAGAAATCAAGGGATATGTGAATGCATTTTGGAATGGAATCACCACATTGGATATGGCGAAAGCGATTGAGAGGATAATGCTGGAGGAAAAAAATCTTGTGGGTCTTTATCATCTTGTACCTCGTATTGCTATTAGCAAGTGTAATTTATTGGAAACAATAAATCAAGTTTTTGAAAGAAAAATCGTTATTAAACCGTTCAGACTACCGGTATCTTCCAATAAGGTTTTGATGAACAATCGAACTGATTTTAAATTTATGTTTATGGATTATCACGACGCTTTGGTAGCATTAAAACAATGGATAGGGCAGCATGGTTTTGAAGAATATTCTAAATATAGATAAGGAGAAAGAGCGTGTGAGAACATCGTATGAAGAGAATAACTATGGAATGATATTAAAAACTTTTGTTTTAACAATGAAACCAATTGTTGCTGTCGAGGTTGGTGTTCTCGATGGTTATAGCGCGATGTATTTAGGGGCTGGTGTTCAAGCATTAAGAAATGTGTTTAATCTATACTCAACACTTGACTGCTATGACTTGTGGGATGCTTATGAATATAAGCATGGCGATTTTAATAAGGTTAAAGAATATTTAGAAGGATTTGGGCTGGGTGGTTTTGTTAAACTTTATCAGAGTGATGCATTTGAAGCGTGCGAAAAATATGGTGATGAACGGGTTGATCTTCTTCATTTTGATATCAGTAATGACGGAGATAAATTAGAGAAGTTGATGGAGACATGGCATTATAAAATTCGTTCGGGCGGGGTCATTTTATTTGAAGGCGGCAGTCCAGAGAGAGATGAAATTGAATGGATGAAAAGATACAATAAGAAAAAAATCTATCCAGTGCTTAATGAAAATAAAATTATTAATGAAGAATATCAATGGGTTGTATATCCGATGTTTCCGTCATTGACCGCACTGTTCAAAAAAGGAGAGTAGCAATGCAATCGGCTGTAGACGCGTACCACAAATTTTATGAAAAACACAAACTATGGCAAAATACAAAATGGTTGGGGATTCCTATGTGGAAACTTCCTTCGGACTCTCTCATCATACAAGATATTATATACGAAGTTAAACCAGATTATATTGTTGAAACAGGAACCGCTTATGGAGGATCTGCTTTATTTTACGCTTCTTTGTGTGAGCTTATTGATCATGGCTCTGTGCTTACTATAGATATTGAGTTTAAGCATGACCATATATTATCCGAAGTTAAACAGAGTGTTAAGGATAGAATCACATACATAGGCGGAAGTTCGATTAATGAAATTGTTGTAAGTCGAGTGAAAGATATTTGTGAGGGAAAAAGAAATATTGTTCTTCTTGATTCATGGCACACCAAAGAACACGTCCTGCAAGAATTAAAATTATATTCTCCATTGGTGTCGGTTGGTAGTTATATAATCGTGGAGGATACGCATGTTAATGGACATCCAGTTCCGTGGAAATGGAACGATGAAGGACCATGGGGCGCTGTTGAGGAGTTCATGAAAGATAATGAAGAGTTTGAAGTTGATTATTCAAAAGAAAAATATTTGATGACATTCAACCCGTCGGGCTGGTTGCGACGAGTAAAGAAAGGAGAATAATAAATGCAACAAATTCCATTATTTAGAGTATACATGTCGGATAAGATTGATGAACCACTTCTTAAAGTTCTGCACTCAGGTTGGATCGGGCAAGGGCAAAAGGTTAAAGAATTTGAACAAGCATTATCGCAGAGATTTAATTCTAAATATCCTCTTACTGTTTCTGCTGGAACTCATGGATTAAGTCTGGCTTTATGGTTAGCGAATGTTGGGCCGGATGATGAAGTGATCACAACCGCCATGACCTGCACAGCAACTAATATGCCTATTTTGATGCGTGGAGCAAAAATAGTTTGGGCGGATATTAAATCAGATTTAAATATCGATCCAGATTCTGTGTTAGAAAAAATAACACCAAAGACGAAAGCAATTATGTGTATGCATTGGGGGGGATATCCGTGTGATCTAGAAAAATTACAAAATATTGCCAAGGGTAATAATCTATTTCTTATTGATGATGCAGCACACGCTTATGGAAGCACGTACAAGAATTCAATTATTGGAGATTGTAAATATTCAGATTTTACCATGATGAGTTTCCAAGCTATAAAACATCTCACAACAGTGGACGGAGGAGTTCTATTTTGTAAGACAGCGAGTGATTATAATCGTGGTAAGTTATTGAGGTGGTACGGCATTGACCGCGAGTCTGCAAGAACTGATTTCCGTTGTGAAGAGGATATAAAAGAATTTGGAGCCAAGTATCACATGAATGATGTATGCGCGCAAATAGGATTAATTAATATGCCAGAAGTTGAAGGAAACATCAAAAAAACTATTGATAATGCTGACTATTATAACGCAGAGTTATCTAAAATTAATGGTATCGATGTTTGTCAGTTTGAACCAGATAGACAATCATCTTATTGGATATATACAGTTCTAGTTGATAAGCGTAGTGAATTTTGTTATTCAATGGGTAGTAAAGGTATTGCTGTATCAAGAGTTCATGAACGAAATGATAAACACAATTTTTCAAAAGAATTTCGTTGTGAATTACCGATGTTGGATTATATCGCCAGCCGCATGATATCAATCCCAGTTGGCTGGTGGGTTACACGGGAAAATCGCGAATATATAGTGGAGTCCATTAAGAAAGGATGGTAGGTTTTGCATAAGTTAAATAGACTAGGAAGGAGACCAAAAAAGATTATGGAAATTTTTACACGCACAGATTTGATTGAAGCGTATGAAGCAAGAGAAGGCCCGCTGACTAAATATCAAAGAGAATACTATACCAATGAATTTGATGAGCGTCGATTGAATGATTTATGGAACCAAAAAGCGTTTGGTGCCAAACTTGGCATATTGCTTACCTCTCATCCAGGCAATAGAGGATTTCTGAAAGCCTCTGTTGAAACTCATAGAAAGACAGGTTATTGGGTGGCAGTTGTATATGATAATTATATGGACCCTCGGAAACAAGATACGGACTTCACTTGGCATATGCCAAGCAGAGATGTATTCGATCAAATAGATACATTTATTATACCTCATCATCAAACGTGGGGCGGTGTGATGTATCCATATTTCTGGTTGTTATATTTCGGGTTACAAACAATGGGTGGATTTGAATACGTTTATTGTGCAAACGGGGATTGTATTTTGGAGAAACCGGAAAACTTTGATAAGCTTATTGAAATGCTTGGAGACGGAGATGTAATGGGGGTTGGAAATGAAGAAGGCAGAGTTTTTAATACGACTGGATTTATTGCAAAGACAAAATGCGCTCAAGCAATGATGAAACATTTCGGAGAGCGTTTGGTTCCATTTGATAACTACGTCAAATATACACAAGATATTGGAAACACAGAAACAAGATTTGGTGTTGCTATAAAAGACTTAGGATTGAAGGAAGTTATCGTTGAGGAGAATCCATTTAACACACAATTACATGTACCTGGTGGGACGTGGTACGATACAGTAGGATTTCGGCATATTCACGGAGAATTTAGTTGGGCATGGAAACAACTATTGCTGAAGGAACCATATGAGCATCTTATTCCGCCATTTAAATATTTAGACAAACGGCACACTACAATTCCAGAAGAGTTTATGGCGTACTACAAAAAAACAGGACAGTTACCCGAAGAAAAAAATGCCGACCCAGCTTAGAGAAATTTATGATAATATAAGAGATATTAACATTCCGAGAAAAGAATGGGAAGGGATGGCTATGGTCGGTATTTTAGCTGATGCCACTTTGCATTTTCTTAATGGAGCTATAATTGAAATAGGAATGGGTGAAAGTTCTATTTATTTAAATAGAATAGGTGAAAAATATAATAGACAAGTTTTTCATTGTGATATTCAGGGAAATACATACGAAGAAGGAAAGACCATTCCAGGTTTTTTCAGAGAAGATAAAAACATGTGTATTTTTTATTGCGGAAAATCAGATGATTTTTTTAAGAATATGCAATTACCAGAAATATCTTTTGCTTTTATAGATGGAGATCATAGTTATGCTCAAGTTGAAAGAGATTTTTTTAATGTAGAAAAAATATTACAAACAAATGGAATAATTCTTTTACATGATACTATGCCTCCGCACGAAGATTATCTCGGTGAGAATTTATGTGGGTCTTCCTGGATATTTAGACAAGAATTAGAAAAAGATAATAGATTCGATGTTTTTACTTTTGCGGCATCTGTGGCTCATGGAGTAGGGTTGACAGTGTGTAGGAAAAAAGGAATAAATTTACCTTTTTATCAATTATAATCGAGGAATTAATTAATGAAAGATAAATTTAAAATAGGGTTTTTCTGTAGAAATAGTCATGCCGATATGATTATCGATTTATTTCAAGATGCACTTTCTACTCATCCAAGGGTAGAGAGTGTTGATTGGGAGTGGACTCTTACGAGATTTGGTAAGAAAACTTTGCCCGAAGCGGGTGTCCAATTTCTCATTGATAACATAACTAAATATGATTTAATTTTTATAGAGCTTGAATCTGTTCCATCACAACGTAAATTATTTGATGATTTAAAACTATGGAATAAAATTATTATTTATGATATAAAAGACGATCAAAAAATAGTTGACCCAACCACATATGAATATAGCAATGAATATGTTGAAAAGCCATTGCTTTATATTAAACGTTCTTGGGATGAGAGTTGGTTGCCAGCCAATAGAAAAAATATGATTCCCTTAGATTTCGGGATCTTAAACTCATATCTTAATGTAATACCACATGATTATTATAATAGAAGAGATCTATCTATTACCAATACATTTATACAAGGTAGAAGGCCAAATGTTCCCAGAGATATTATAACACATGCAATAAAAAATTATGATTGGCCAATTATTAATGATGAGGTAACGCAAGTTACATTATTCTATTCTACAGGATATCAAATGGGATTAGG
>Ga0315295_10003699_pt1 | contig 13003 bp, 10 predicted proteins | sample YL17G14_0_MG_FD_204453 | JGI IMG/M metagenome (GOLD analysis project Ga0315295, IMG submission 204453) | Sediment microbial communities from Yellowstone Lake, YNP, Wyoming, USA - YL17G14_0 | ecosystem: Environmental > Aquatic > Freshwater > Lake > Sediment | place: USA: Wyoming | collected... | reverse complement strand
CCTCTCGGGTTCTCGCTTTTCTGCCATCTCAAATGATTTGAGGGCGTGAGGATAATTTCCCATGCGATAGTATACCACACCCAAGTCATAGTACACTCGTGGATAGGTAGAATCGAGAGAGATAGTCTTTTCAAAGGCGGTGAGCGCTTCCCAGTTATTTCCTAACTGGGCGTGAGTTAATCCAAGATAGTAGTAAATGGTGGCGAGGTCGGATTTGAGTTCAATAGCTTTGGTGAATGTCTGCAGTGCCTCCTCATACTTACCCTGGTTGAAATAGAGCATCCCTTTTGAGAAAGGAATTTCATAGCTTTCGGCTGAGAGGCAGGGAGAGTTGAGGGTGAAGATGAAAGTAAGGGTAAGGAGTACAATTCTAAACACAGTTGAATTTTTTGTATGCTGCACATCACCCTCCCTCGGAAATTCACTTTAGTTAAAATAGAGGAATTAAGCTTCTGTTTTAATTCAACTGCTTTATCCTTAAGGTCTGGTCATTATAATTGTAAAATGCTTGTCTGCACCTAAAAAGGAGAAAAACCAGTATTCACCAACTTCTCTCATGTCAAGCTGAATCCCTGTTTCGGGATCGATAAATTTCAATTGGTATTCTTTAGGAACTTCTCTTATATCAGACCAGAATAGTTTCATGAAGCTGAATACACCATTCCCAGGACTTACTGTGCATTCGAAGACTTCTTCAGTTGAGTCTAGGGAGCGAAAGTCAGTAGCGTAGCGTTCCAGTTTGCCTCCCCACTTGTGGGGGAAGTAGAGCAACACCTGGTCAGAAGAGATGGGAGGTGGCTCATGAAGGTCTTTGGGGTCGTACTCTGCACTAGAGCCTTCCGCAATCCCTATAAAGTTATAGGTATCCTGAAGCCAGAAGAAAGGAACGTTGTGTACTCCGATTTTTAACTGCCAACCTTCTTCTGCTTCAGAAAGAGGTGTAGCAGCTACCAGAGTTCTTTCACTGCTTTGCTGAGGTGGAATAGAAATAGTAACAGTGTTTGCACTGTTGTTGTAAATAAAATAACCCTGCCAGGGATGTAAGATAGTTGATGGGAGGTAGATTCCGTCAAATGTCCAAGGGGTTTCCAACTTATTCCCACCACCATAAATACCCACCTGAGCCCATTCTACAGGGAAAGGAAAAGGAGTTCCTATCTGGGTCCATCCAGGTGGAATTGAAATAGTAAAATCTTGACTTGTGTCAGTGGGAGTTCCATCCACCTGCATGAATCCACCCATTGAAGTGATTGCCCAGATCCCCAAGCCAGGTTCAAGCTTTGGAATATCGGGGTACTCCCTATAGCTTCCATGACCTTCATCGAGTTGACCATCCCATCTGAATAACCTTATGAGGAAAGGATTATAATAAGCACTTCCTTTAATAATACGGAGAGCATCTCCATCAGCTGGCCACAGGGGAATAGAGATCATCCGGTAACTTGTTGGTAAAGGCCCTGGTGGAAGGAGATATTCAGGGATGCTCATAGCTCTAACAAGAATGGTTACCGTTGCCGCAGCAGGAATGTTATCATGGGCAATATCACGAACATTTATTGTTTCAGTTATGAGTTTACCGGTATCATTCATCCCCGCAGCAAATAAACCATTTCCGTCAATTGTGCTCCCAATGGTACTTGGAGATGCCATCTCCCACTGGTAGCTGCATTCCTCCTCAGAGATAAGTTCTGCTGTTATATTATCAAATGTTTGTGCAGAGAATTTTAATGAGCCTAGTGAAGTCAATGTTATTCCTTCCGGTGTGATGGAGATGGTGTATGGTGGTAGTGGTGGTTCTTTTACATGCACCGTTATTTTAACATTAGCAGTATTATTACAATGAACAGTATCGGTAACTCGTATGGTATCAGTAACATCATAATCAGTAGGATTATTACCTGCTGTATAAGTACCCGTGATTGCATCTATACGGCTTCCAATGGTGCTTATAATCTCCCACTGGTAAATACCTTCCACATCTTTTCCATCACAGGTTGTTACTGCGGTAAACTTAACCTCCATTCCTGATTTTACCATGGCAGAGGATGGTGAAATCATCACTTCACAAACCGGCACCTCCACCATTACTGATGCTGTATCGGTAACATCATGATCAAGATCAGTTACTTTTATGATTTCAGTGACATCAGAACAGGTATCATTATACCCTGCAGTATAAGCCCCTGTATCCTTATCAATATTGCTTCCTATAGTACTTTCTGGCAAAATTTTCCAGCTATAAGTACTGCTTTCTATCACCGTCTCATTGCGTGTCGTAATGGCGGTGAAGGCAACCGTCTCATCTGATTTTACAGTAACAGAGGAAGGTAAAATGGACACCTTATAGCGTGGTGGAGGCGGTATGGAGGTGGTAGTTGAGGTGGATGGTGGTACACAGATATTCTTTTCTTCATCACAGATATCCATTGGTGAGCAGGGATTCCCAGAATGGGATGAGCAGTTACCATTGCTGCAGGTGTCAGCACCGTTACAGAAGATATCGTCACTGCAAGGAGCGGCGTTATTGAGGTGGACGCACCCTGTTGTAGAATCGCACCTGTCATCGGTGCAGACGTTGCCGTCATCGCAGTTAGGAGGTAGCCCACTCCCGCATATGCCATTGGAGCAGGTGTCATTTGTGGTACAGGCATTGCCGTCATCACATGGATTGGTGTTGTTGGTATGGACACAGCCAGTATTGGGGTCACAGCTATCATCTGTACAGACGTTTCCGTCATTGCAATTGAGAGGGCCACCCATGCAGATACCATCCAAGCATGTGTCCTCTACCGTACAAGCATTGCTATCATCACAAGGTTCATCATTTTTTGGTGTAGGATCTTTTATACACCCACCAGAATTAGCGTCACAGGCCCCCACATTACATTGATCATCCAAGATACGGCAATCTTTCGGAATATGTTGACATACACTATCCACACACGCATCATCTGTACATCTGTTAAAATCATCACAGTCATCATCGATTTTACAGCATTCGAGGGGATGAGGCTCTAAGTAATTTATTATTAAGACTAAATCCTGATAATCAGCATTTTCAAGACCTGGTAAATCCTCCCAGGCAATAAGATACTCTGGATGAAGGGGATCAAAGACAGGAGGATGAAACGCCTTCATATGATCCTTGCCATCACTATTCAATACAGACTGGCTAAACCATGGTGGACTGCCAGAAGAATCATCATAGAATCCAATAGTAGAAGTGCCGCCGCCTATTAAAAAAACCGCATTGTAGAGAGGTTTACAGGTTCCACCTGGACAGTCATCATCGCCAATGCAGGGAGTATCTGTACCACTACACCTATAAAGATAACCAGTCGTCGTAACATTAAAAAGTTCAACCTGATTCCTATCTATGCACATATCAGTATAGTACCCAAAGCTCTGCGTGTAGCCAGCAAAGCGAGCACTTGCCATAACATGGCCATTGGTTTCAAACCAAGTTTCATCATAGCCTACTCCATAGGTATCTTCGAGTTCCTGATCACTCTTTAGATCAGTACCATATATCGTATTATAAATCTCAAAGAGAGGTGGTTCAGCAAATGCAGAGCTGAGAAAAAAACAAATGAAAATTATCAAAAAGTTCACTATAAAAATTTTCTTTAACATTGTACGTCCTCAAAAGATTTTTGACATGTCTGAGAGAAAATAAAATCAAATTTAGTAATTTTTATACATCACTTTCACTTTTTTTGAAAGATTTTTATTTCTCTTAGCTGTTTTGTTCTTTTTCTTATTTTTATACGTCTTTTGTCTATCTTAGTTTATCTCCAGAAAACACTTACGAAGGTCTCATACTGTTTAAAAGTCCTGTCCACATTTAGCACAGTAGCCTTTGAGTGGAACTTTCTCAATAATGAGTTCCGCACCTCAAAAAGAAAGCGAATCGGGAAAGACACCAGTAAGTTCACCAATGGTAGCGTAGACCCTCACTACTTTACGTGCCTTAGCCCTCTCTGCTTCTTCGAGTACTATGTGCATAATACCTTGAGCAATGCTGTACTCATGCATACAACTAGCTCAAGAACCCTACCACTACCTTAGCAACCAATTGATCTCTCATCAAGATTAGAAATGAACCACTACATCAAAATTGTACCGATTCTGCATGAGACCCTGATTTTGATCAGTAAGCGGCCATTCAAAGGCAAAGCCCAAGTCCAAATTTTTGAATACGCGATAGCGCATTCCCGCAGCCATACTCACCAAATCCCTGTGCCTCAGTCCATGCTCTGACCCTAAGTTGACCACATCCCCTCCCTCGAACTTGGCGATGCTGGGAACAAGCGCATCACGATGGGCTCCCCTGATCACACGAAAGTGATTCAATTCCAGGAGAGGGAAAATCTGTGAGGTTACTGCATAGCTCACATGCCAACTGTTATAAAACATGGTACTCTCTTCATTGTGGTTGAAGGGAAGTATCCAGCCCAGTGTCCCTTCAAATTGAAACTTATCATACCCTTTAAGGAAGGTGAAGGAAGGTGCCGCATTACCATCCCCGTTACCTTGAAATACATCATCACTACCCTGGGTAAATTCAAAAAGCACCTTACCTGAGAGAATAAATTCTTTTTCGGGGTAATAGAGGAAGGCATATTTGAACCCACCAGCAATATCTCCCCACCCACTATCATCTTTGAGGGTGCGGTCGGGATCAAAATCGATGTATCCGTCTTTAGCCGCTAGCAGGGAAAAACGCTCATTGAGGGCAAAATTGATGCGGAGTGCGGTGAGGTTAAGTTGTCCGTCCAAAGGAAGGCGACCCAAGGTGGTCTTAATATGATTGGGAAGATTCTGATACACATGAATAGCATGGATGTAAGTTTCATTGCGGGCATCATCAAAATAGACTGGATTAGTCATTGGCTTGATAAACCGTGAAAACGGTTTATCATCAACAGCATAGGTCGCTGTGCTCAACATACAAGAAATGATCACTAAAATCACTAAATATACTAAACGGGCCTTCATATACCTCTCCTTTCTCTCATTAATTAAATTCATTTCTCAAACTTACGGCGGTTAACTATCTACCGACACACTATTTTAAAATAACTCTTCTTTGTCATCACCTCCTCGCATTAAGATGACCTCGATCCTTCTATCTCTCCAAAGGATGAGCCCTATGGTGAGGACGCCACTTCTTGAAGAACAGTCTTCATTGCACAAGGGATCGCCTCTTCTACTTCTTGAGAAAGGCCTATCCTGTAACTCTGATAGTCTTTGGGAACTATACCAACTATGGTAACCTCCGGAGTGATACCTAGAAGTGATGCCATCTTAAACACCTTCTTCAAACCTATCTGGTGCAGGGAAGAAGAATATACTTTATTCCTGCAACTCCCCCATGTGTCTTTGCATAATACTGAGCATTGTAGCTGGAGTGGTAATAGCCCAATTGTATTTATAAAATTAACTAGATTAAAAAGTGGCAAAAAGATAGATATATGCTGCAGATAGCATAAATACTGGCAAGTGCCGTCGCCAGGTCATCCTTACAGTATATTCTTGCTCGTGTTTCTTAGCCAGTCTGGTTAGAATGGCTTTGGATGCGAGCGTGCCAAGGAGGATGACCAGAATTTGAAGGGTCTTGGTTATGCCAGAACCAGCGCTCGCGCCCAGAAACCCCCATTCAAATCCTAATTGTTTGCCAACTACTGGGATAAGCAGTCCAGCTCGCACAAGTAAAGGTTTTAGATGATACCCCAACTCAAAGGCTAACACCAAAGGAAGTAGGGCATAGACCAAAAGGTTGGCTTTACTGTTTGACGTATCGCGGATGCTCGAAAATGCCGTGGCTCCTGCTATCATAGTATACAGGTAAGACAGAATAGCCATCCCCAGCAAAACCATAGCCATAGCCGTCCACCTTTGGTCAAAGCCAGGCAATATGTAGTTGAAAAATCCAGTCGCATGCAATCCCCGGAAGAGCTGGGTGCCTATTACAAGGGGTACAAAAACTGCCATAGCGCTGTCAGGTTTGAGAACTGTCCACAGTTCATTTGCAGGAAGCCTCAGATTGAGTCTCGGAGACTGACTGATACAGAGCTTAATACAATTACCGCAGAGGATGCAGTACTGATTGGAGTGTAGAGAAAAAGGACCTTCATACATAGGGCACCCGGCCGTTTCCTTATTTCCTACATAGCATCCGTGGGAAGGGCACTCATTGTTGCAGACGTTAATGTTGCCCCGAAGTTCTACAATCGAACAGCGTGAAAAAATTCCGGAAAGGTAGCCTAGCGGACAAATAAAACGGCACCATGTGCGTCGATAGTAGAGTAATCCTGAAACTGTAGCAAAGATAGCAACGGCAAGGAGCAGGAAAGATGTTGCCCTGGGAGAAAGTGGCATAGTAAAAACTGCTTCAGCCCAGATGATGATTCCTAGCCCTACGGCACCGAAGTAGAGACCATACTTGTATAGAAAGCGCGGTGGTTTCAGCTGGAGGCTGCAAAACCTATTCAGCAAATTAGAAAGTGCCCCCATCGGACATAGACTGCACCAGCCCCGGGCAACTAAAAACCAACTCAACACAAGCAGTGGCCACCACATTCCCCAAACAAGTACCAAAGAGACATTGCTCTCGGGTGACTGGTTGCCAAAGAGGCCTAATAGAAGGAGAAGGCAGAAGAAAAGACCGATTACCATCTGAGGGACGACTGGGAACAATCTGCTCTGCATCAGCTTACGTACCTTTTCCAGCTTGAGGAGGTTGAATGCAATCTTACCTTCTACCGGGACCAGTCCAATGAACAGCTCTTCGGGCATCAATGTATCGGAGTGAGCTAAATTAACACCCCGTCGGACAACTACATCGAGCTCATCCATATTGCCTGGCCAATCATAAGCCATCACCTCGTTATAAGCCTCGTTGTTGATACCTTTAACTGATTTGCCAGCCATTTGGCTGTAACGTTGTATCAGGTGGTCTACGATCAGGTGTAAGTCTCTCTTGCGCTCGCGTAAAGGTGGAACAGTCAACGTCTGAGGAGACAATAATTCGTAGAGCTTACGATTAAACTTTCCAGCCTCTACCAGTTGGGTTAGGTCAGTGGTGGTAGTGACTATAATTCGTACTGATGATGAGAACTTTGTCTGACTTCCCAGTGGGTGAAAAAGCCCACTGGTGATGAATTCAGCAAGTTTAACCTGCACGCTTTCTGCCAGCTGATCAATATTTTCTATTACAACCGTGCCTCCATGTCCCACTTCAATTAATCCCAAGCGCTTGGTCTTGGCAAAGGAAAGGATACCTCGCTCATGGCCGAACAGTGCGCTATCTTGGGCCAGCTCGAGTTGGAGCAAATCTCGTTGCTGATGGGTAGAACTGAAGTTCACAGGGCTTACCGCTTTAGTGTCTATAACTAGAAAGGGGTTATCCGATCGGTTTGCTTTTCGATGAATCAAGCCAGCCACGTCACGTTTTTCGGTACCGGGTTCGCCTATAATCAGAACTGGCCGATCATCTGCAGCAACCTCTTCTATCTTAGCCCTGAGCTTTTGGATGATTCTGCTCTTACCAATCAAGTCGGGTTCCAATCTAACGTTTTGCTCTGAAAGAAACCGTTTGTATGCCTGTTCAGTTTCAGATGCTCTTGCAATTTGAAGGTTACCTATGGTCAGGCGCCCGGCCAGAATCTTTAAAAAAACCTTATTCAGTTCGGGGTTTTCAACTAGGATTTGGTCAAAATCATTCTTGGGTACAATCAGAAGACAGGTTGGCTCAACTGTCTCCACTGTGGCAGAGCGGGGTTCTCCAGTCAGCAGGGCCATTTCACCAACCCCTTCACCTGGCCCTAAGGTAGCCAGAGTGACTTCAACACCGTCTTCAGGTACCCGAAATACTCGTAATCGGCCAGATATAATAACGCAGAAGGTATCACCAGGATCGCCTTCGTGAAAAATGGTTGTGTTCTTAGGAAGGACGTAATGTTCAGCCACATTGGCAATCTTTAGTACTGATGCTGATAGCAAGTCCTTAAAAAGGGAAACTGAAGAAAGGATATCCACTCTTTGTCGTTGAAGACAGCGTTCTAGATCCTCTGCGGAGAGGTTATGTGCTTCTATCATAATCTTGCCGATGGGCTTGTAAACCCCTTCTCTTGTGAGGGTTGATTGCAGTTCCAGTGCCTGTCTGATTGAAAGTTCACTACAGGTTTGATCCTCAACCAGATAGTCCCCAATCTTCTTGCTACTTAAAGATCTACAGTAATGAGTATAAGATTTTGAATCACTGCTTTTATTCATGTTTCCGTTGTTTTTAATGATACCGAGCAATGTTAGGCCTCTTCCTGAATGAGATGAAAATTTAAGTTATATAGATTGATTTATTCAATATTGGTTTATTATATTTGTCAAGAATAAAAAAATCTCAGTATCTCTTTTCCTTTCAATTGCTATTACCTCTTTTAAACTCGCATGTCATGAGACATCATATATAACTTATTGTACGGCTCATTTATAAATCTTTCTGTTGTAACAAGGCATAACAATATAATTGTTTCAGGCTGATCAAAAGAAAAGACTCAAGAGCAGTGAAGTCGGGGTATATCATGATGTAGAATCCGTAATGGCGTAAAAAGTAAATAAATATCAAGAGACCCCGGGAGGTGTCAAAGGCAGGCTTTCAAAATGTACTCGCAAACCGGGTCAATGGCGGCTAGTACTTTTTCAGATAAGCCTGGACAGACCACCTTAGGGATAGATTCTGGTTGAACACTGATAAGCACGATATCAATCTGACAATAATTCTTTAATTCTCCCAACAAACTGGAGGTCGGTAGCTGGTGAAGAGAAAAACCGCTATCTTTGGGTGGTGGAAAGTCTTCAAGCGGTGCTACATATATTTCGCCTGGCTTTCTGCCTGTGTCAACGGTATCGATAACCAGTATTGTTTGTGGCTTTACAGGAGATAGAGCAACCGTAAAAAGCAGGTCTCTGATGCTTGTGCCCACATCCAGAATACAGATATCTTCAGGGATGGCGCAGTGGCTCTCCAGATACTCAATCACAGCTGGGCCGAAGCCATCATCGCCAAATAAGACATTACCACACCCCAGAATCAACACCCGGCTCTTACAAAACCTGGGGAGACAATCGTCGTGGGATACGCTAAAGTTGCTCATCAGTTCATTATTGTTCCGATCAGCTGCCCACGTGAATCGAAGATGTCGATCTTCACTGCTATACGGCCATCCAGGCTATGAGTAGCACACGAAAGACAAGGATCGTAAGCCCTAATGGTCATTTCCACGGTATTCAGGAGTGCCTGGTCATATTGCCCATTTTTAATGTTATCCTGGGCAGCTTTCTTTACAGACATGTTTATCGGAGCATTGTTATGGGTCGTGCCGACAATTAGGTTCACATTGGTGACCATGCCTTCGGCATCAGTTTCGTAGTCATGGATCAATGTCCCCCTTGGAGCCTCCACGCAACCAACTCCTCTTGCGGCTCGTGGCTTCACAGGAACCCTTATCTCATTGGAAGTTAGGTCAGGGTCTTTCAGTAACTTCACAGCATATTCGGCGTTGTAGAGCAACTCAATCAACCTTGCCCAGTGGGAAGCAAGGGTCAGCTGTAAAGGTTTGCCAAAGGTACTTCTGAATTCCTCGAATTCTTTCTGAGCGAGCGGTGTGCGTACCTTGTCGCACACATTTATCCTCGCCAGTGTATTTGTCCTATAGACGCCGACTGGATTGTCTAACTCCATCGAAAGCTTCCCGGCTTTCTTCATGTAAGGGAACTTCAAATATGACCATGGCTCAACATGCTCGCCTATATACTCGGTGTACTTGTCATAAGTAAAATCTTCATAGCTACCGTCTGGCTGCATCATCCTCAAAACACCGTCGTAAAGATCCAGAGTTCCGTCCTTGGTCACGGTGCCTAGAAAACCTGTTTTTATGACGCCGAGTGTTTTGATAGTGTCAAGATACTGTGTGAAAACGTTGTTCTTGGTAAATTCAATGGTAAACTTCGCAAGCTCCAAGACCTCTTCCGCCATGGGAAGCATTTTATCTCTTTCTTCCGATGTTAAAACCTTGCTAAAGCCACCGGGAACAGCCGCCACAGGGTGTATTGACTTGCCAGAAAGTATCTCCAGCATCAGTGCTCCCAAATGCCTGCCTCTTACAACCCTCCTAGCGATATCGGGGACTTTTCCTGCAATACCGATAATATTTCTGACAGAGTAATCTGCATCAGGCCCCATTATAAAATCGGCCCCTGCCAGAAAATAGAAATGTAGTATATGTTCCTCTGTAAATGCAATTGAATTAGCGAGTTCTCTCAGTTTTCTCCCCGCAGGTGGTATCTCTACTCCAAACACTGCATCGCATGCTTTCGCACTCGCCAAATGGTGTGACCAGGGGCATACCCCGCAAATACTGGTTACAATCCTAGGCAATTCCTCCACCGGTCGCCCTATGCAAAACTTTTCAAACCCCCTGAGTTCCACAACATTTACTCTGGTATCACTGACATCACCAGCATCATCCAGAAAGATTGTAACTTTTGCATGCCCTTCTATTCTTGTGACTGGTTGAATTACTATTTGCTTACCCATTGTCTACTCCTTCTTTAATGTTATCTCTTAGGCAGCGGTCTCAAGCGACCGTGCGCACCGATATATCGCTGGAATGTCGCGGGTCTGTCCACAATAAGCTTCGGATCCAACCCTATGCTTGACAGTGCCCCCATCATGTCCACCATCGGATTGGCACCCTTTCGTATGGGTCCAAAACATCCTCGGCAAGGCATGATCGCCTTGACGCATCTTGGAACCTTTTCATGACCGCCGCAGCCAGACTTGGTTACAGGCCCTAAGCAGAGATATCCAAGCTCCATGAAGCATTTCGAGGCTTCTAAGCTCTGCCCGGGTGGTATTATCGACTCTAGAGGTCTCTTCACAGCAGCTATTGCCTTTTTCTCCCTCTTGGTTGGGCAGTCATCACATACGCTTCTTTCAGGTAACGTAAAGGTTTTTCCTGAAAGCAGTGAAGTGAGAGCATCAGCAACAATATCAGGCGATGTTGGACATCCGGGAATATAGACATCAACCGTTACAACCTCATCAAGCGCATAAACCCTGTCAGTTAATGGTGGTATGTCTTCTGAGGGGGTGTTCGCCGGATCAGTGGTCTTTGACTGTCTATAAACCTTGTCGTATAAATCCTGCAAAGCATACTGATTGGCGAGCGCAGGGATACCACCGTAACAAGCACAAGAACCCAGCGCAATGAGCGTCTTGCATTTCTTTCTCATCTCAGAAGCAACATGTTTTTCCTTGTCGTTCCTTATCCCACCAGAGATAATGCCGACATCTGCTTCCGGAATCTCCAAATCTGCTTTCTCACCTGTCTGACCGAAGTACTTGTGGTCCATAAGCACGGGCATATGGACAAACTGCAGCTTGGGCAGCAGATCCAGAAGCGGCTCGCCAATGTCTAAGATGGTCACCTCGCAGCCACCACAAATGTTTAGCCATTCCTCCGCTATTCGAACCATGATTTAAACCTCCTTTCACATAGGTTTTCCCTCGACTACAACTTCTCTAACCACTCTCCGAGTGAATAGGAAGTAGAGTTCCCCTTCCCTAACCAGCTCAACCTCAAAGCCATTGCTTTGGTATTTTTGACCAGTTTCCTCTGCTTCTCTTCGATCCTGGTAGGTCTTTCCATCCCACATGAACTTTTTGTCATGGAACGTCCGTGCTAGCTCCATGCTATTTCTCCCTCAGAATGTCTTGAATGGACTGGGACCCAACGTCTTGACCTGGGACACCATCTCGGTTATTACCTGAGCGAACCTAGGTGCTTCAGCCGCAGACACCCATTCCAGCCGAAATCTAGGCTCTTCGATGCCGAAGTCTTGCATTATGAGCTTGATGGCATCAGCCCTAGCTTGGGCCTTGAGATTTCCCTCCTGATAGTGGCAATCCCCAGGATGGCAACCACACACCAGCACTCCATCGGCACCCTTGGTTAAAGCATCGATGACCAGATTCGGATGCACCATCCCAGAGCACATCACCCTGATGATGCGGATGTTGGGCGGATACTGGATTCGGGAAACACCTGCCAGATCTGCTCCTGCATACGAACACCAATTACAGCAGAAGGTTATGATTAATGGCTCAAAGGTTTCTGTACTCATCTCGCTAACGCTGCCTCCATCATGGCTGATAGCTGCTCCAGTCTGAAGTTACGAATAAAGATACCCTTTTTCGGGCAAGTAGCTTGACACACCCCGCAACCACGACACTTAGCCGAGTCTGCCTCCACCGTCTTCTTCACAGCACCATCTTTCATGTACTCTACAAGAGTGAGGGCATTGTAGGAGCAAGGCTCGATGCAGTAGGCACAGCCATCACAATTCTCGTCCACCACCTGGGATATCCGGGGCTCCAGTTGTATCTGCTGTTTGGAGAGCACGGTCGAAGCCCGGGCTGCGGCGGCGCTTGCCTGAATAATACTCTCACTGAGGGTCTTCGGACCATGCGCCAGACCACAAAGATAAATGCCCTCGCTCGCAAAATCAACAGGCCTTAGTTTCATGTGAGCTTCAAGCAGAAAACCATCCTGGGTGAGGGGTATTTTGAGCTTCTGGGCTAGATTGGCGGTATCATCCCGTGGCACCACCGTGCCCGCTGAGAGGATGATGGCGTCACAGTCAATATTCAGAGTCATATCAAGCAGACTATCGTCCACTGACACCACGAGGTGTCCGTTGTTGGATGCTACCTGTGGTTTGTGACCCTCATCGAACCGGATAAAGCCCACTCCTGCCTCGCGAGCCTTGCGGTAGTATGCCTCATCAAAACCGTAGGTCCGCACATCCCTGTTTAGAATAAATACGTTTGCCTTTGGGTTTCTCTCCTTTATCTTCATCGAATTCTTCACCGCCTGGGCACAGCACACGCGGCTACAATAGGTCTGCGGCTCTTCCCGAGAGCCAACGCACTGCACCATAA
>Ga0315295_10003697_pt1 | contig 13006 bp, 10 predicted proteins | sample YL17G14_0_MG_FD_204453 | JGI IMG/M metagenome (GOLD analysis project Ga0315295, IMG submission 204453) | Sediment microbial communities from Yellowstone Lake, YNP, Wyoming, USA - YL17G14_0 | ecosystem: Environmental > Aquatic > Freshwater > Lake > Sediment | place: USA: Wyoming | collected... | reverse complement strand
CCCGGTAGGTATAAGCTCCGAATCCCTGCACCTCATAACAGACGCTGACACAGCGTCCGCAGCGCACACACCGGGATTCGTACCGCTCGATCAAGGGCGAATGCGTGTCCACCCGGAAATCGCTGTTTTTCAAGGTATACTCTTTTTCTACGATGCCCATTTCATAGGTCAGGTCCTGGAGCCGGCATTCGCCAGCCTTATCGCATACCGGGCAATCCAGGGGATGATCGGCCAACATCAATTCCAACGCCCGCTTGCGCAGTTCAGTTAACTTTTCCGACTGCGTCCGCACTTCCAGGCCTTCCACCACCGGCGTGGTGCAGGCAGTGACCGGTGTTTCCACTCCCGTCACTTCCACCAGGCACAACCGGCAAGAGCCCAGGGGATTCAACTGCTCCAGGTAACAGAGTGTCGGGATATAGATTCCCGCTTCCCGGGCCGCCTCCAGTATCGTCGCTTCTTCCTTTACCCGGATGGTTTTTCCATCTATATTTATGGTTACATTATTCATGGTAGTTCCTCATGATGCCACGGCCAGGTCCGGAGACGATGAAAAAAAGAAGCCCACGAATTACACGAATTAACACGAATTATTTTAATTTTTCTTTCGTGTTTTTCGTGTGTTTCGTGGATCATTTTCATGGTAGGTACTATTCCTCTGCGGCCGCTAACAGGGCAACCCGGTAACAGCGCAGGCAGCGGTTGGCTTCCCGGATGGCTTGTTCTGCGGTAAATCCCAACTCCACTTCCTCGAAATTGTGGATGCGGGTTGCTGCCGGCAGCGCCGGCATCTCGCTTTTGCCTATCCCCTTGACTGCCGCCACCGTCTCTTCTTTATTGTATGCGGAAAATACCTGGAAAAACTTTTCCATGCGCCGATAAAACGGCAGTTCCAGGGCTTTTCCCTGCAAGTATTGTTCTATGCTGAGTGCGGCATCGTACCCGGCGGCCAATGCCGCGATCAAGGTCAACGGTCCGCTGACACAGTCGCCGCCGGAAAACACCCCGGGTTTGGCGGTCATTAAACTGTCCTGGTCGACTTCCACTGTCTTCCATCTGGTAATGACGATCCCCTCTTCCTGCCGCAGATAGCTCAAATCCTGGTCCTGGCCGATGGCCGGGATCACTACATCGGTTTCCACGATGAACTCCGATCCCTCGATGGGCACGGGCCTCCTCCTGCCGCTGGCATCCGGTTCTCCCAGTTCCATGCGCAGGCATTCCACGGCTTTTACCCGGCCATTCTCCGGGATGATGCGTATCGGTAAGGTGAGGAAATGGAACTTTACCCCTTCCTTTTCCGCGTCTTCGATTTCCACGGCATCGGCTGGCATCTCCTTGCGGGACCGGCGGTAGAGCAAATCGACATCTTGATAGCCCTGGCGCAGCAGCGTGCGCACACAATCGATGGCCACATTGCCGCCGCCCACGATTACTGCCTTTTTCCCTTTGTAAACCTCTTGCCCCAGGCTGGCTTCCCGCAAAAATTTCACCCCGTGGATAAATCCCTGGTATCCTTCATTTTCTCCTTTTACCTGCATCTCTTTGCTGTCATGGGAGCCGGAGGCGACAAAGATCGCTTTATATCCCTCTTTCCAGAGTTCTGCAAATTGCTTATCCGTGCCGATGCGGGTATTGTAGACGATCCGGGTCCAGCCCCCGGCCGCGATCTCTACTTCCCGGGCCAGGACTTCCCGGGGCAGCCGGTAAGATGGTATCCCGAAGGCCGCCATGCCGCCGCCCTTAGGCAGGGCCTCATATACCGTAGAAGTTATCCCGGCCAGGCCCAGGTAATACGCACAGGCCAAACCGGCCGGTCCGGCACCGACAATGGCCACCCGCGGTTGGTCCGCGGTGTTTGTGGGTTTCGCCTCCCGGGGTTGGGCGACTTCCAACCCATGGTTTATCTCGTAATCGGCTACGAAGCGTTTCAAAAACCTGATCCGGATGGGTTCATCCACTATGGCCCGCCGGCATTTGAATTCGCAGGGTCTGACACAGACCCGGCCGCATACCCCGGGCAGGGCATTGCGTTCCCGGATCAAGGCCAACGACTCCTCGAAGCGTCTCTCCTTGATTAATTCTACGTAGGTGGGCACATCCAGGTGGGCGGGACACTCATCCAGGCAAGGCGCCGTCATGGTGGCCCGGTATGTCCCCGGCTTTACCCTGCGCTGCCCGGCTATCACCTCCTGGAATTCCTCCCGGTAGTGTTCCAGCGCCTGGAGTACCGGCACCGGCGAGGTCTTGCCGATCTCGCATTTGGAGGAGGAAATGATTTCCCGGCCAAGCTTTTCCAGTTTTTCCAGGTCTTCTGCTTTGCCCTGGCCGGCAATGATCCCTTTGACTATATTTGCCATGATCCGGGTTCCCATCCGGCAGGGCACACAGCGTCCACAGGAGAAAACCTGGGTCTGCTCCAGGTATTCCCGGGTCATATCCACGATATCGATGCGGTCTACCCCGTCCTCTTCGACGATTATACCATTCCAGCCCATAAAGGCCAGGAGGGGTTTCCCGGCAAAGGCCCCGGGGATATCCACTTTCTCTAGTTTCTGCCAATTTTCCCGGGGGACACGGCGGTTGTCCACCACCCGGCCTCCCCAACTGCAAAAAACCATTCCTTTTGTTTCCATGTGTTATGTATTCTCTATTCTATATTCTATATTCTCTTATTTATCCACATCGCCCAGGATGATATCGATACTGCCGATGATGGCCATGATATCGGCTATCAACCTTCCTTTGATCATGGGGGCCAGGGTCTGCAAATTTACAAAAGACGGCGTCCTGACTTTTATCCGATAGGGTTTGCCGCTGCCGTCGCTGCATATGTAATACCCCAGTTCCCCGCGGGGGGATTCCACGCTGGAATATACCTCGCCGGCCGGGACCTTGAATCCCTCTACCATGATGTGGAACTGGTGGATCAAGGACTCGATGTCGCTGCCCACCCGCTGCTTTTCCGGCGGCACTACCTGGGGCACCCCGGCATTGATGGGACCGGACGGCAATTTCTCCACGGCCTGGCGGAGTATATTGATGCTCTGCCGCATTTCTTCCAACCTTACCAGGTATCGGGCATACACGTCCCCCTCCTTTTCTACCGGGATATCGAATTCAAATTGGTCATATCCGGAGTAGGGACTGGCTTTGCGCAGGTCGTGCTTCACCCCGGACCCGCGCAGCATGGGACCGGATAGGCTCAGGTTGATGGCTTCTTCGGCGCTGATAACCCCCACGCCCCGGGTGCGCATCTGCCAGATGCGATTTTTGGTCAATAGTCCCTCGTAATCCTTCATCAGGCGGGGAAAGGCTTCGCAAAAGCTTTTTACTTTGGGAATAAATTCCTGGGGTACATCCCGTAACAATCCGCCGATGCGGATGTAACTGGTGTGCATCCGGGACCCGCCGGCCATCTCGAAAAGGTCCAGCAGGCCTTCCCGTTCCCGGAAGGTATAGAGCAGCGGGGTGATGGCCCCGATGTCGTTGGCCTGGCTGCCCAGCCACATCAGGTGACTCTCCAGCCGGGTCAATTCCGCCAATATTACCCGCAGGTACTGGCCCCGCGGTGGTATCTCCAGGCCCAGCAGTTTCTCCACTGCCAGGCAATAGGACAGGTTGTTGACCAGGGGACTCAGGTAATCGAACCGGTCGGTCAGGACTATCACCTGGTGGTAGCTCTTACTCTCCATGAGCTTTTCAATGCCCCGGTGCAAATAACCGATCACGGGCACGGCATCGATGATGAGCTCGCCTTCCAGTTTGAGAATGATGCGCAGCACCCCATGGGTACTGGGATGCTGGGGGCCCATGTTCAGCACCATGATCTCTTCGCCGGTTTCCGTTTCCTCTTCCCGGTTCTCTTCTTTTCGCCGGATTGCCAATTCTACTTCTAGTTCTGACATGTTACTCTCCCTCTCTCACTCTTCCATCAAGGGAAAATCCTTGCGCAGCGGATGCCCGACAAAATCATCCGGCATGTAGATGCGGGTCAGGTTGGGGTGCCGGTTAAACACGATGCCCAGGAGATCATACACCTCCCGCTCGAACCAGTCGGCCCCTTTCCATACCGGTGTCACCGTGTCCACGGCATCCGACGTCTTCACTTTCAGTCTCAGCCTCTGGCGGCCCTGCATCGAATACAAATGGTATACCACGGCATACCGGGGACCGGCTTCGACCCCCAGGTCAAGGCCGGTCAGGTCGGCCAGGTAATCCAACCCTGCTTCCTTTTTCAAATACTCGCACACCGGCTGGAGAAATTCCTTTTTCAATTCCACCGTGGTTTCTCCCAACCGGGTCTCTATCGATTCCACACCGTCGGGAAATTTATTTTTCAATTGTTCCAGTTGTTCCAATTGTTCCAATTGATGTCGATTCATCTTTGGTCCTCAACTTTTCCTTGGCGATTTTTTCTTGCAGTTTGACGATGGCATCCAGCAGGGCTTCGGGCCGGACCGGACACCCGGGTACATACACATCCACCGGGATGATTTTATCCACCCCCTGGAGTACGGAATAGGTTTTGAATATCCCGCCGGATATGGCACAGGCCCCCATGGCTATGACCCATTTGGGATTGGGCATCTGGTCATAGAGCCTTTTGACTACCGGGGCCATTTTTTTGGTTACTGTCCCGGCCACGATCATCAAATCCGCCTGGCGCGGCGACGACCTGAATATTTCCATGCCGAAGCGGGCCAGGTCGAACCGGGCGGCCGCCGTAGAGATCATCTCGATGGCGCAGCAGGCCAACCCGAACCCCGTGGGCCACAGTGAATTTTTCCTGGCCCAGTTCACAAACTTTTCCACTGTCGTGGTGATTATACTATTTTCGCTTAATTTTTCTTCTATTCCCATTCTAATGCTCCTTTGCCCCAGGCATATACCAGGCCCACCACCAGCACCACGATAAAAATCGCGATTTCGATGAGGCCCAGTAATCTTAGTTCCTTAAACACCACGGCAAAGGCATACAGGAAAACCGATTCCAGGTCGAACACGATAAAGAGCATGGCGATCAGGTAGAACTTGACTGAAAAGCGAATGCGCGCATTTCCTATTGGGTCCACTCCGCATTCATAGGGCATGAGCTTTTCCCGGCTCACGGTTCGTTTGCCTATGAAATGGGACAGCACGATGATTACCACGGCAAATCCCACCGTCAGGACAAAATAAAACAGGACCCCGCCATAGCCTTTCAGCATGACCGCCTCCTTTCAAATTTGTCTCCGACGGCCAGAAACCTTTTCGAGAAAAGGTTTCCGGACTTCCAAAAGCTTTTGATAAGTGTAATAAAAACCATTAACAAAAATTTTGGGGAGGTCCAGGAACCCATTTTATAAAAGGGGTTCCTGGTCGCCGAAGGCAAAGTTGATGGAAAATTCAGGTCTATCATTGATTCCACTTTCATGTCTGTATACCCTCCGTTTCTTATTTAAAGAAGAAGAGCGAAGTCCTGGCCATTTCCAGGTAAAAGGACGGGAAAAGACCGATTTGCAGGGTCAGGAGGGCGGCGATTACCAGGGCCAGCCACAGGCCCGGTTGGGCCGGTGCCGTCACGATCTGCTTTGCCGGTTTGCGCATATACATCATCACCGTGACCCGCAAGTAGTAATACACGGATATCAAACTGTTGATCACTCCCACCACGGCCAGTCCCACATAGCCTTCTTTGACCGCGGCGGAAAAAATATAAAATTTGCCCATGAACCCGGCCAGGGGCGGTATCCCCGCCAATGACAGCATAAATACGGTCATGGCAAAACCCAACAGGGGATAGCGGCTGCCCAGCCCGGCATAGTCGCCGATGTCCAGGTTGTCCTCTCCCTGGTTGCCAAAGGCCATCACTACGGCAAAGGCCCCCAGGTTCATGAAGGTATACACCACCAGGTAATAGAGCATGGCGGGTACACCCGTATCGCCGCCTGCCGCCATGCCGATCAGCAAATACCCCGCATGGGCGATGGAGGAATAGGCCAGCATGCGTTTGATGTTGTCCTGGGTTATGGCGATGATGTTGCCCACGGTCATGGTCAGCACCGACAGCACCACCAACGACTGGCGCCAGGTGGGATTCAGGGCCGGTAAGGCCAGCAGGAATACCCTTAAGAAAGTGGCCATGGCCGCGGCTTTTACCCCCACGGACATGAAAGCTGTGACCGGCACCGGCGCACCTTCGTAGACATCCGGTGTCCACATATGGAACGGCACCAGCGATGTCTTAAAGCCGAACCCGATCAACAGGAGTCCCATGGCTATGAGGAGCATGGGCTCGGCCAGGATATTTTTGCCGGCAATGGCTGCCGCGATGGCGCTCAAATTGGTGCTGCCGGTTATCCCGTAAATGAAGGCTATTCCATACAACAGGAAGGCCGTGGAAAAGGCCCCCAACAGCATATATTTCAGGGCGGCTTCCCCGGACCGGCGGTCTTCCCGCAGGCACCCGGACAGCACATATACCGCCAACGATAACGTCTCGATCCCGATAAACACCATTACCAGGTCCGCGGCTTTCACCATGAATATCATGCCCAGCACGGAAAATAACAACAGCGAATAATATTCCCCCAGTAATTCGGTTTTTTGCCGGAAATAATGCATGGACAGCAGGATGGTCAGCATAGTGGCCACCAGGAATAACACCTGGAAAAACATCCCGAACCCGTCGTTTACGATCATGTCAAAAAAAGAATAACCGTCGGCTGCCTGGGGTTGTAAGACCATCCACAAGGTTACCGCTGTTCCCACCAGGGCCAGGTATCCCAGGATTTCCTTCTTTTTTACCCACACATCCACCAACAGGATGACCAACGCGGTAATCGTAAGGGCTATCTCCGGCAGGATGGTGTCGATCGACATGTTAATTCACCCCGTGTTGGCCTGTGCCCGGGTCGGAGGGGTCGGAGGGGTCTGACGGGTCTGACGGGTCTGACATGTCGGACTTGTCGGACTTGTCGGACTTATCGGACCCGGTTCCTGGTTCCTGGTGCTGGGGGGGGCCACCTTTTTGATTTCCAGGGCCGGTTTATTGTAATAATCCGGGTTTACTGCCCGGACAATCTTTTCCACCGGCTTATCCAGTATGTCCAGGAAGGGTTTGGGCATGATCCCGATCCAGAAGGCCATGATAATCAAAGGGATAAAGGTTAGTAGTTCTCTCAGGTTTAAGTCTTTAATTTGTTGGTTGGCCGGGTTTTCCAGTTTCCCGAACATGACCCGCTGGTACAGCCAGAGCATGTACCCGGCTCCCAGGATGATGCCGCTGGTGGCGATAGCAGCCCAGGTGAAATTCACCGGGAACATTCCCATCAAGATCATGAATTCGCCGATAAAACCGTTGAGCCCCGGCAGACCGATGGAGGACATGGTGATTATCAAAAATACCGCTGCATAAAGCGGCATCCGGGATGACAGCCCGCCAAATTCCGCGATCATCCGGGTGTGCCGGCGTTCATAAACAATGCCCACGATCAAGAACAGGGCGCCGGTGGAAATCCCGTGGTTGATCATCTGGATCACCGCGCCTTTCAATGCCGTAGGTGTAAATGCGAAGATGCCCAGCATGACAAAGCCCATATGGGATACCGACGAATAGGCGATGAGTTTTTTCATGTCTTTCTGCATCAGCGAGACCAATGCGCCGTATACGATGGAGATCAATGCCAGGATAATCAACAGCGGCATGAATTTTTTGCTGGCTTCGGGGAAGAGCGGCAAAGAGAAACGTACAAAGCCGTAGGTCCCCATTTTCAGCAGGATGGCGGCCAGCAGCACAGACCCCGCCGTGGGCGCTTCCACGTGCGCATCCGGTAACCAGGTGTGGAAGGGGAACATGGGTACTTTTATGGCAAATCCCAGGAAAAACGCCAGGAATACCCAGGACTGCGCCACTATCGGTAAATAGCTCCCGCTTTCCAGGATGGCCAGCACATCGAAAGTATGGTAATTGAAGTAGATCACCAATATGGCTACCAGCATCATCAACGAGCCGAATAAAGTATAAAGGAAAAACTTGATGGCGGCATAGAGTTTACGTTCTCCGCCCCAGATACCGATCAGGAAGTACATCGGCACCAGCATGACTTCCCAGAACACATAGAACAGGATAAAGTCCAGGGAGACAAATACTCCCACCATGCCCACTTCCAGCAGCAGCATAAAAATGTAATATTCTTTCAGCCGTTCTTTGACTGCCGACCATGAACTCAGCGTCGCCAGGAAAGTCAGCAGCGTGGTCAACAGGATCAACAGCAGGGAAATCCCATCGATTCCTACCAGGTATTGAACTTTCAGGCTTTTGATCCAATCGGCCCTTTCCAGGAACTGCATTCCCTCGGCGCTGGGGTTAAATCCTCTCAGCAGCAGGAGGGAGAATAAAAATTCCAGGGCTGTGATTATATTGGCCGTCCACTTCACCCATTTCCGGTTGGTGGACGGCATCGATAAGAGAATAAAAATGCCCGCCAGGGGGAAAAATATCAAGAACGTTAATATGGGGATGCCTCCAATGTTCATGTTCATGTCCATGCGTACTCCTAAAAAATCATAATCATGGCGATGACGAGAAAGAGACCGATGACAATGCCCAGGGCATAATTGGACAGGTAACCGGTCTGGACGCGGCGCAGGTTTTTAGAGAAATGATAGCCCACTGCCGCGGTGCCATTGACTGCCCCATCCACCACATAGGTATCCACCCAGATGGAGAGGCGGGAGACCTGTTTGGTTAGAAACGATGCCCCATTGACTATCCCGTCGATGACTCCCAGGTCGAATTGGCCCAGGAGTGTTCCCAGTTTCATCACGCCTTTCACAATGACCCCATTATAAAAGGCATCGATAAAGTATTTATTGACCAACAAACGGTACAGCCAGCGGCATTTTTCAGAGAGCCACTCCGCCGGTGCGCCGTTTTTCTTCACATATATCCAATAAGCCAGGAAAATGCCCAATAGTCCCACTCCCACCGACAGCGCCATCGATGCCAGTTCTGTTCCATGGGAGAGGTGCAGTTCGTGGTGCCCGGTGGTGCTGGCCAGGAATTTTCCAAACCAGTTCTTGCCGCCCAAAACTGCCGGCAGCCCGACAAACCCGCCGATGATGGACAGTACCGCCAGGATTTTCAATGGGGTCAGCATGACGGCCGGGGATTCGTGGATATGGTGTTTGACTTCTTCTTCCATGCGGCCCTGGCCAAAGAAAGCCAGGAAGATCAGGCGGAACATATAAAAAGCCGTCATGGCCGCGCCCGCCACTCCCAACAGCCAGGGCAGGTAATGGCCTGAAGCATAAGCCGACGCCAGGATTTCATCTTTGGAAAAGAACCCGGAAAAGCCCGGCACCCCGGCAATGGCGATAGCCCCGATCAAAAATACCCGGTAGGTCCAGGGGATGTGGTCTTTCAATCCGCCCATTTTGCGCATATCCTGTTCCCCGGACAGGGCGTGGATAACGCTGCCAGCCGATAGGAACAGCAGGCTTTTAAAAAATGCATGGGTCATGAGGTGGAATACGCCAGCCGCATAGGCGCCCACGCCCAGGCCCAGGAACATATAGCCGATCTGGGATATGGTGGAATAGGCCAGGACCCGTTTGATATCGGTTTGTACCAGGGCGATGGTGGCGGAGTAGACCGCGGTGAGGGCACCCACCAGGGCCACCACTTCCAGGGCTGTCCCGGAAAAGGTATACAGCACATTCATGCGGGCCACCATGTAGACGCCGGCAGTGACCATGGTGGCGGCGTGGATCAAGGCGGATACCGGCGTAGGGCCTTCCATGGCATCGGGCAGCCAGGTATACAGCGGAATTTGCGCCGATTTCCCCGTGGCCCCCACGAACAAAAGTAAAGCGATTATCGTGGCCATTTCTTTGCTTAACAGGCCCATGCCGATGGCATTGTTTACCTGGTCGAAATCCACTGTGCCCAGGAAGAATACCAGCAAACCGATGCCCAGGACGAAGCCGAAGTCGCCCACCCGGTTGGTGATAAAGGCTTTCTTCCCGGCATTGGCCGCCGAATCCTTGGTAAACCAGAACCCGATCAGCAAATAAGAGCACAGTCCCACTCCTTCCCAGCCGATGAACATCACGGCCAGGTTGGCGCCCAGGACCAGGATGAGCATGGCAAAGGTAAACAAATTCATATAGGTAAAAAAGCGGGCGTAACTGTGGTCATGGTGCATGTAGCCGATGGAATAGATATGGATGAGCAGGCCGACCCCGGTTACCACCAGGGTCATCACCGCGGTCAGGGAATCGAAGCGAAAAGCAAAATCGATCCGGAAAGAGGCGCCGTGGACTTTATCTGCCAGGTTTACCCAGTTTCCCGGCACCCAGGTGAACAGTTTCTTGATCACGGAGGATTGGCTGGAGTTAAGCAGTGAAAAAAAGCTGGCCGCCGAGAAAACAAAACTGAGGCCGACCGCGCCCACTGCGATGGAGTGGATGATTTTCCTGGAAAAGTATTTGATACCCAGGAGACCATTGAGCAAGACCCCTATCAGTGGAAAGAAAGGAATAAGATAGAAGTATTTCATTTTGTCTTTTTTGGCAAAGTCGCAGGTAAAAGGGGCTTCCTGTCTCGCCCCAGGCAATACTTTTGCATTCAACCTCCTGGTATTGCGTTAGAAAAAACAGGGAATCGAATTAAAAGAGAGAATGATATACTAAGACTTTGGAATTGTCAACAACCTGTTCAAAAGTTTTTGGAGGTGTCGGGACCTTTTTTCAAAAAGGTCCTGACCCGCCGGAGGCATCAATTATACTGCTTCGGGAGTAAGTCACCAGGGCTGCGTACAGTAAACGGGTCTCCCACTAGATTTTCGCCGGTAATAAAGTAATTGACAAAATAGAGCAAGGCCGGGAGGTTCTCCCTGAATGCAGAATCAATGAGCTCCAGGGATGTAAAAAATCCACCAAATACGATTTCATCCGGGGGTAGTTCAATCGTAAATGCCGGTGTTCCGAAGGTGCCGTAAACCCAATCCGTGGTATCGCCATTGGTGAGGTACAGCATTTCTGCTGCGCCGTACGTATAAATACGGCCATTAACCTGGTAAACCAGGTTACTCATCTGTGCAGCGATTTGGTTCATTTCTCCTGCATCCGGTGCGGGTGTATAGGTGTATCCCCAGGGATAGATAATGATCTGGGAATAATTATGATAACTGATGGTGCCGGCAGGGGGATGGGCCAGTAAAAATTGTCGTATTGCCCGGGTTTCAGGTTCGGAAAAGGGTGCCGCTCCCCGGTAAACATCACTGTAAGGATCCGGACTTGACCCTACATCATCATATCCCCACATGTATCCATAATTCCGGTTAGTGTCTACTCCCCAGCCTAAATTTCCATTATAGCGCCGGTTCTTACGCCACATCCGGTAGGTGTGTATAGAAAACTCCAAACCATCGGGATTTTGTATAGGCAGGATATATACCTGTGCTCCATTGACGGCGCGCTTTACGCCCGGGTTGTCCTGGTAATGCCCCAATAAATATTGGGCAAATAGTAAGGGAACCTCCACTGAAATCCACTCCCGGGCATGGTGACAACCGATAATAAATATATTGGGTTCTGCTTCATCGATACTCACATTATCACTGATTTTAATCACATTTATTGCCCTGCCTTCAATAGAATAACCGATAGTGGTTACCTGCGCCAGGCCTGGATGATTAGACACCAATTCCCGCAGCAAGGCATTGGTTTCGTTATGATTATGATAAGCACCATTAATATCCCCCTGGGGGCTGTCGGCTGACGGAGCATTTAAGAAATAGTCGGGTACAGGTTCCCGGCTCTGTATGGCTGCCCCGGACGCCTCTATTTCACTTAACTCCCTGGTATTGACCAGGAAAAAGCAAATATCTCCCTGGCGATAGAGCCGGTCCAAAGGTGGATGAGTTTTGAGATATGCCCGGTAATCATCGAGCGTCATACTGATTAGATTTTGCCTATATTCGTATTCGTATTCGGAATCCCGGGAACTGGCCGCGGCTTTTTCCCGGGCAAACAAATCGATCGCCATAACAAATATCAATAAAAAAATAAAAATTATAATTAATGTTTGTCTTAATTTAACCATGATTTACCTCCTTTATAAACGAATAATCAGTGTACTGTTTAAGACGGTATGTCTTTGTTTGATTCCCAGGTAAGAGCTGAAGTAATAAATGGCTCCGGCATCCAGGGAAAAACGTCCGATTCGCAGTCCGATTCCACCGGTTACTGCCTGCTGCGAGATTTCCGGGTTGGTGATGGGTTGGGGGTCCAGGCGACAGCCGATCCTGGCAAAATAATCGCTGCTTCCTAACCAACCAACCTCCATGCCCAATGCCAATACCAGGGTATTTTTCATCTCCCGCGGCAGGATTTCCGAATAAAATTCGTATCGATAATCGGACCACAGCGTATACACCATTTCCGCGGCCAGTGTCAACCTGGTTTTTCCCGGGTTATTGGGATTGGTAAAAGGCGTTATCGTGGTTCCCAGGTAAAAACGGGCCGGGCGGTATAGGGTATCTGTGCTTTGCCGGTCTAAAATCTCGATCCGCTCATAGTCGCTTTCAAACACGCGGTCAATGGTTCGTCTGGCTTTTCCATGCAAAGGATAAACCAGGGTTGTACCCAGTGTCCATCGAGGAGAAATCTTTAGCTGTGCACCAATCGATGGCACGACGTAACTCAAACGGTGACGTTCTTCATGAAAGAATTGTACAGGATACTCTTTCCAGGTTTCAGCGATAGAAACATCTCGCTGGCCGGATACTACATCCAATTTAATGCCGATGTCGATGGCTTTGCCAAATTTAACCGCAGCTGCAGCAAAAAAATTGTTTTCTCTGCCGGTAGACCGGATAAAATACGCCCAGTATCGATCCTCATAATCAAATGCCGGCAGTTCCAATAAGCTGCCCACATACCAGCCCGCAGAGAAACGTAGACCTTTGATGGGAAAAATAACACTAAATCCACTCATGCGATTATTTCGACCGGATTG
>Ga0315295_10003696_pt1 | contig 13007 bp, 15 predicted proteins | sample YL17G14_0_MG_FD_204453 | JGI IMG/M metagenome (GOLD analysis project Ga0315295, IMG submission 204453) | Sediment microbial communities from Yellowstone Lake, YNP, Wyoming, USA - YL17G14_0 | ecosystem: Environmental > Aquatic > Freshwater > Lake > Sediment | place: USA: Wyoming | collected... | reverse complement strand
TAGAACTGATTGATCAATATTTAAATTTTGAAACATTTAAAGATCCAGCTGAAATTCAAGAAGCATTTATTATTACCATGTCTTGTCGCACCGCAGTTAAAGCAGGTGACCAATTAAATCATATGGAAATGGAGGAGCTTGTTAAAGACCTTTTTAAATGTGAAAATCCATATACCTGTCCCCATGGTCGACCTACTATTTTTCGAATGAGAACTGAAGAATTAGCCAAAAAGTTTCTCCGTCGGAGTGGACGATGACTCCATTAATTATTATTACCGGACCAACTGCCGTTGGCAAAACAGAATTAGCACTTTGGCTCGCAACAAAATTAAAAACCGAGATTATTTCAGCAGATTCAATGCAAATCTATCAAGAACTCGACCTTGGAACAGCAAAACCAACTCAGTCAGAGCAAAGACAAGTCAAGCATCATTTAATTGATCTAGTGACACCTGAGAAAGAGTTTACCGTTGCTAACTATCAGCAACATTTTCATCAAACTGTAAATTTACTCACTCAAGCTGGAAAAGTTCCTTTGGTAGTGGGGGGGACTGGCTTTTATCTTCGTGCGGCTTTGCAAGATTTCACCTTCGAAGCTACCGCAAAAGCAGATTATCAGTTACGCGAAATTTTAAAAAATGAAGCAGCTTTACATGGTACTGTCGTTTTACATCAAAGATTAGCGCAAATTGATCCAATCACAGCTGCCAAATTGCATCCCCACGATCTAGGACGAATTATTCGTGCTTTAGAAGTATACGAGACTACAGGAAAACTCTTATCAAATTTAGCCCAAAAAAGTACCATGCCTAAATATCAAACTATCTATCTTTTTTTAAATCGAGAGCGATCTGAATTATATAAACGTATCGAAGCACGCACGGATCAGATGATTGCTCAAGGATTCATCACCGAAGTCACTGCGATTTTTAAAAAAGGCTATCATCCAAAATCAAAAGCACTTCAAGGTCTGGGATATAAACAATTAATTGCCTATCTTCAAGCAGAGATCACCTTAGATACAGCACTTGAAGAAATAAAAAAACAAACCAGACATTATGCTAAACGACAACTCACTTGGTTTCGACGTGAGCCGATTGACCTTTGGATTCAGCTTTCTGGCAATAATCAGGAATTTTTTAGTGAGATCTTAGCTTACATTGAAGGTAGATTGAAATTAATGTCGAATAGACTTTGAGAAACTTGTATCATATCAATGGAGGGAATTTAGATGAATAAACCAGTAATCAACTTGCAGGACGCTTTCTTAAACCAAGTACGTAAAGAGAGCATTTCGGTAACAATTTATCTCGTTAATGGCTTTCAAATCCGTGGTTTTGTGAAAGGGTTTGATAATTTTACCATAATTTTAGATAGTGAAGGCAAACAAGAGATGGTCTATAAACACGCTGTTTCAACCATTATTCCGTTTCGTCCGCTCCCTGACTTCAATATGGAACGCAAAGAGACCAAAGAAGGCTGAGCAATGTTTTTCTATCGTTCATAAAATTACAACCGGCTTATTTGACGAAGGCCGGTTTTTAATGCTCAAATATTAATATTCTTTTAATTCTTAAGTAGGTGAACTATGCGTATTGCAATTCTTGGTCCCCAAGGAACCTATTCCGAACAGGCAGCCCTGATTTTCGCCCAACGTTTAGGGATATTACCCGACAAAATCGAATTAACCTATACCTCAGTTCTCAATACACTCAGGTTAGTTCAAAATCGAGCTGTTGACTATGCTATTGTCCCAGTGGAAAACATGTTGGATGGGTTAATCGGCTCGACCTTTGATGCACTCTTAGATTATCAAGATTTTGTAAAAGTAGCTGATGAAATCCGTTTACCACTGGCACATGTCTTAGCCGCTACACCTCAAAGTGAATGGTCAAAAATTGAAACTATCTATTCACATCCTTCACCATTAAATCAATGTCTCAACCACCTCACGGAACTTTTTCCACAAGCTAATTTAATTCCAGTGGAATCAACCGTAGTCGCCGCACAAATGGTTAGTGCCTCAGCTTCAAATAATCTTGCCGCGATTTGTAGTCGTCACACTGCTATTACTTTTAATTTAGAGATCTATCAGAATGAAATCCAAGATTTTTCAAGCAACGAAACTAGATTTTTCGCTTGTGCTTTACAAGACGGTAACCCAAGTGGCAATGACCGCACTTTACTGGCGGTTCGGTATGGTTCGAATCACCCTGGTCAACTCTACCAGACCACGCATTATTTTGCCGAAAACAAAGTGGATTTAACTTTCGTCCATTCCCGTCCTTACAAGGTAAAACCTCAAGAATATGTAATTTTATTCGAATTAGTTGGTCATAAATCACAAATCCAAATTGAAACTGCTTTAAAAAAAATTGAACTCCAAGTGCGAGCTACCGATGGCTGGAAGAAAATTTTAGGCAGTTATCCAAAAAGAGAAAGAGAAGAATTAGATGCAACTTCATGAAAAAACCCTCACTTTTTTAGAAACAATTGAAACTGAATTAGCTTCAGAATTTCGTCAAATTGAACATTCTACTTTGAAAAATCAAGCCAAAATGCTTCAGGCTTTTCAAAATGCTCGAATTGGACTACATCATTTTCAAACTACTACTGGTTATGGCTATCACGACTTAGGGCGCGAAGCTTTTGAAACAGTTTTTGCTCAAGTTTTTAAAGCAGAAACTGCCTTGGTACGACAACAATTAGTCTCTGGCACTCATGCCATCGCCTGTGCTTTACTCGGTAATTTGAAACCCAACGATGAACTAATTATTGCCTCTGATTATCCTTATGAAACCTTACTTGGAGTCTTAGGAATTGAGCAAAATACTACTATTAGAAGAGTAATTAGTCGTACCGCTGGCTTCACAATTGAAATTGTACCATTAACTTCTAACGGAGAGTTGGATCTTGAAGCACTTGCTACCGCAATCACCCCACGTACTAAAATGGTGATGTTTCAACGCTCTTGTGGTTACACAGATCGTCCGTCACTAAGTATTGTAAAACTAGCGGCAGCTTTTAAAGTTGTGAAAGCTCAAAACAACAATAGTACAATTTTTGTTGATAACTGTTATGGTGAATTCGTTGAAACCGAAGAACCATTAGAAGTTGGCGCAGACTTAATCGCAGGTTCATTAATCAAAAATCCTGGTGGTTGTTTAGCACCTTGTGGTGGTTACATTGCCGGACGAACTGATCTTGTCAATGGTGCTGCCGAACGTCTTTATGCCCCCAAAATTGGGGGGGAGATTGGTCCTTCATTAATCAATTTGCGACTCTTTTTTCAAGGTTTTTTCGAAGCACCGCATCGAGTCGGCGAGATGCTCAAAGGAGCGCTACTAACAGCTGGACTCTTTGCCAAACTCGGACAACGTGTTGCTCCTTTACCTCACGAAACACGTGCTGACATTATTCAAAAAATTTACTTTGATTCAGCTGAGCACTTAATTCAATTCTGCCAAGCAGTTCAAAAAAATTCGCCTATTGAATCACATGTACTTCCAGAACCAGCCGAAATGCCAGGCTATTTACATCGAGTCATTATGGGTGGTGGCACATTTATTTCAGGTGCAACTAGTGAATTCTCAGTTGATGCCCCCTTAATTCCGCCATATATTGCTTTTTTACAAGGTGGTCTTTCATATACCCAGATTAAACTCGGGTTAATTGGCATCTGTCAAACTTCTTTATTTTAAAAAATTTTCTGGTAAAATCCATTATTTTTTTTAACAAAGATAGCAGGAATAGCTTGGCTAAAGGTGAATTATCTTAATCAGATGAACATCTAAATTTAACAAAAAAATCCATTGAATTTTATAAAAATTAGTATGATTTCAATCTGTTTATTTTATACTGTGAGGTTAGTACATGAATGGAAACACCTTTTTCCCCTTAATCAATATCGCAATTGCACTAGGATTAGTCTTTTTGTTTTATCGTGATTCACGTGGTCGTGACTATGCTTGGATTTTATGGACAGTTATGCCTGGAATGATGATTCTTGTTAGACCAATTATGGCATTTATTTCATATCTTTTAATCATCAGTCTTTATTTGATTTTACGCCCTAAAGGCATTTTACATAAATGTCCTCATTGTAATAAAAAAATTCATCCAATTTTGGTAGTATGTCCCTTTTGTCGTAAAGAAGCTAAACGTGAATGTTTACACTGCCACGAACCAGTGGATTGGGAAGCCGAACAGTGTCCTTTTTGCAAATCACGGGCACTCACCAAAGGCGGAAACTAATTATAAATAAACCCGCAGGGGGGCTTTTTGATGGGTTTGCAATCACAACGGATTGACAACCTGCTCGAATTTCTAGATAAAATGGAATTTTCCCTCAACAATTCCAAGCTTCCACTAGAAAAGCAGCACGAAATCCTTGAAAATTTAAAACAAGAAGTAATTGAAGTACTCCAAATTGCTTTTGACGAAGGGGAGAGTACCATACGTCGGAGTGCAATTTATGGTCTTAGTAAAATCGGATTAATCCAATCTTTAGATTTATTCATCAAAGCATTAAATGATTCCGATGAACATGTACGTAGTTGGGCAGCCGAAGCTCTAAATAAACTTCATGAGCCACAAGCAATTTTACCATTAATTAAAGCTTTATCAGATGAAAATAAATATGTATGTTTTAACATTGCTGCCGCATTAAAAAATTACCATCCTGAACAAATAATCCCTCATCTTTGTCAAGCTTTAAAAGAACAAGAACCACTCAGCCGGAGACGAATCTGCAAATTACTTGGCGAAATTGGTGATCCATGTGTTACAGAACTCTTAATTTCATTTTTAAAAGATTCTGACACCCTAGTGCGTTATGAGGCAGCTGAAGCACTTCGTAAATTAAAAAATCCCATCTCCATTCTTCCTCTTATCTTGGTCTTAGATGACCCTAGTCATGATGTTCAAGTGGTCGCAATCATGGCTTTAGGTAGTTTTGGAGATGCGCGAGCAATCGAACCATTAATCACTATCATGTTGGAACAGAAAGATTTACGATATACTTGTTTAGATGCCTTACGAAACATTTGTGGCGAGGAAAATATCGCACCACTTTATGAATTACTCCGTACAAATCAACGTTTAATTACAGAAACGTCGATTAGAATTATGAATAATATCCATCATCGAAATTTAAATTCTCAAGAAAATAACCCATGGAGTATTCTTTCCATTAGAAATAATTACACTTAAGTATTTAGATAGAAATTATAGCATGGTCTTTGCTTTATTTGGAAAACTAATTATCATAGGGTCATTAATTGAATGCCAAGAATAAATTTATAAAGAAAGCCGCGGCAAAACTCATGACCAAAAAACTCCAGATTCTTTTGACCAACGATGATGGTTTTTATGCTGATGGAATTCAAACGCTTTATCATACTTTACGTGACATCGCTCAGGTAACTATTGCTGCGCCAGATCGAGAGCGTAGTGCCGTAGGTCATGGGATTACTATGTTTCAACCTTTACGTTTTAGCGAGGTTGATTTGCAAGGTAGTTCACATTGGCTTATTGATGGGACTCCCTCAGATTGTGTTAAACTCGCCCTAGAGCATCTACTGCAAACACCACCTGATTTATTAATTTCAGGGATTAATCGCGGTCCAAATTTAGGAAGTGATGTTTTATACTCTGGTACAGTTTCTGCAGCCCTAGAAGGCAAAATAAATCAAATTCCAAGTATCGCTACTTCTTTATCTGGATATGGAAAACTAGATTTCACTACCGCAGCAAACTTTATCTATCAAAATTTAACACGTCTTTATCAATTATCGCAAACCACCACTCTTAACTTAAACTTTCCCAATACCAACACACCTTATCAAGGAGTTAAATTCACTAAACTTGGTAAACGTTTATATCAAAACATCTTTGAAGCAAGAACAGACCCCCGTGGTCAAATTTATTATTGGATGGGAGGTGAGGTAGTAGTCTCCGAACAAGAACCAGATTCCGATATTAATGCGATTGAAAACAACTATGTTACAATAACACCGTTAACTACCGATCTCACTGATTGCCGTTTTTTAAAAAACGCTTGTTGGTAAGCCGATTTTTTTGGTTTCAAATTTTAAATCATTTAAAATAAAAAATAGGGAGTGATCTCAGATGATTCAAGTCGGACGGGACGATCTCTTACGTGCTTTAAAAGGATTTAAAGGTTTAGCCAAACAAGATCTCTTAATTAGAGGTGAATTAACTCAGGAGAACTTATCCAAAAAAACACATGCCGAAGCACGCCGCGAAACCTATCTCCAATTAATTGAGAGATTGGAAACTTCGAGTACAGAAGCTGCATGTGTTTTTGCATTTGATGAGTATCATAAATTTTCAAACCAAAATGACAATTTCGATCCTGCTATAAAAGGTCATCAACAAGCACTCGAAATGTTTTTTAAATTGATTGGAATCGAGCCAGAACAATTGCGCAGTTCTATTCAAGAAAATTTAGTATTTGAAAAATTAATCTCCCTGAATTCCCAAATATCTCATGGCTATTATGCACAAAATTAAAAACATTTCTAAACTATCTTTATTTTTCGGTAATCTCAAAGAATAAAACCGAATAAACCTTCATTTAATTAAAAAAAAAGAAATATAAAGGAGTTCCAGAATGGAATGACCTTTATATTTCTTTTTTTTACATATTTTCAACGAAAATAGCAGGTAATTTTCTGATAGTATAGAATACAATTTATAGAAATAATTTACTAGTGGAACGATTTAGATAAGTTTTCAATGAATTCTCCGAATCAATCCTGTTACTTTACCAATAATTTTTACATCCACTACAATAATCGCTTCGTAAAGGTCATTTTCTGGCTGGAGACGTACAAAATTTGTTTCTTGATAAAACCTTTTAATAGTAGCTTCATTTCCAGTCAAGGCAACGACAATTTCGCCATTAACTACCTGAAGATTAGGATTTACAATAACTAAATCACCCTCATAAATTCCTGCATTAATCATACTGTCACCTTGAACTTTCAACATAAAAACATCATCATTTTTTGCGAATTCTGGTGGTAGCATGAAATAATCAATAATATTCTGTTCTGCAAAGATTGGTTGACCTGCGGTTACTGTCCCAACGATTGGAACATTAATCAATTTATAAGATTCAGCACGATTAGCTGTGCCACCAACCAAAACCTCAATAGCACGTGGTTTAGTCGGATCGCGACGCAAATAGCCTAATTTTTCGAGTTTTCCCAGATGTGCATGTACACTCGAACTAGAACTTAAACCAACTGCTTTTCCAATTTCTCGTACTGAAGGGGGGTAACCTTTTTTTTGAACTTCACTTTGAATAAACTCAATAATTTGCTGCTGACGTTCGTTCAAATTATCCAATTTGACCAGCCTCCATTTATTAAAAAATTTAATTCTAACAATTGTCAAAAAATAAATGCTACTAATTTATCAAAGATTCTTTTTTATGACTAAAATAAATCAGCCTTGAATCTTTAGTAAAGTATCCAAAAATTTTCCAACTAATTTTTGTTATAATTAATTATAACATAGATTTTTAAAATACACAAACATTTGTTCTTGTTTTTTAAAAAAATTTTTCATCGAGCACGTTTTTAACAAAGGCTTATCATAAATTGAATTATATAATTTTTTAGTTCGAAGGAGGCAAACACAATGCGTTTAAAATATCATAATATTATCTATCGGTGGTCATTCAAAAAATTTGCTCTAAATTTTTTGGTCATCTCTATGGTAACAACTGTTAGTTTTTGGTATCTAGCTAGTGTTACTAAAGCCGATACACGTAAACCACTATTACTTACAGTACAAAAAGGTGAGACCTTATGGACAATTGCTGAAACGATTGCGCCCAATGACGATCCACGCTTAGTAGTAATGATGTTAAAAGATCTGAATAAGTTAAATAATTCCTGTATCAGAACTGGTCAAAGAATTAGAATTGACATTTAAATAGATTAACTTCATTTGAAAAATAAAAATTTTTTAGAGTTTTTGTATTGTTATCTTATGAGTCGTATAATATATATTATGTAAACTAGCTACTAATAACATAAAAAAGATGGCAAAATTTTTGAAAACTCGCCATCTGGTTATGTTTATAAATATTCAGTCATCTTGTGTTACTTCTTTTTAATCCAAGCCATCATTTCACGAAGTTTTTTTCCAACTGCTTCAATTAAATGCTCTGATTCGATCCGTCGTCGTGCATTAAAAGTGGGACGACCAACTTGATTTTCAACCAGCCAATTATGAGCAAATTGACCATTTTGAATTTCAGTTAGTACTTTTTTCATTTCTTGTTTAGTATTTTCATTAATAATTCGTTTTCCAACTACATAATCGCCATACTCTGCAGTATCACTAATCGAATAACGCATCCGCGAAAGTCCGCCTTCATAGATTAGATCAACAATTAATTTCATCTCATGTAAACATTCAAAATAAGCTACTTCTGGTTGGTAACCAGCTGCCACCAAAGTCTCAAATCCAGCTTTAATTAACTCAGCACAACCACCACATAATACGGCTTGTTCGCCAAAAAGATCAGTCTCAGTTTCTTCTTTAAAGGTAGTTTCAAGCACTCCAGCTCGGGTAGCTCCGATTCCTTTAGCATAAGCCATCGCCAATTCGCGAGCTTTACCAGTTGCATCTTGATAAACCGCAAATAATGCTGGCACTCCCCCACCTTCGGCATAAACACGTCGTACCAAGTGACCAGGTCCTTTAGGTGCAACCATAAAAACATCAATATTGGCTGGAGGAATAATCTGATTAAAATGAATATTAAAGCCATGTGCAAAAATCAACGCCTTACCAGGCTTAAGATTTGGCTCTACTTCATTTCTATAAATAGCTGCTTGCGTCTGATCTGGTAATAATAACATAATTAAATCTGCTTGTTTGGCAGCCTCAGCAGCTGAAACTGGCTTAAACCCATCATTAATTGCTGCTTGATAGTTATCTCCACCAGTACGTTGACCTACGACTACTGTGACACCACTATCACGTAAATTTTGCGCATGAGCGTGTCCTTGGCTACCATAGCCAATGATTGCGACTACTTTACCCTTCAGTAACTCCAAATTAGCATCTTGTTCATAATACATCTTCGCCATAATTTTTCCTCCTAATATTATTATAAACTATCTTACCACAGAACAATATATCAGACAATAAGACATAATGCATATTTCACCTTTTTTCTTAATTATCCTTTCCTTATCCCAGATGTTACATACTTTTAAATATAAAAAGAGAGCATTATTTCATGCTCTTCATATTCTTATTAACGTTAATGACATGAACCACAATTGCCACCATGACATGAGCCACATTGATGACCCCCACCGCCTAATTGTTTCATTCCTTCACTAGCATTAGTCTGGGCTGCAAATTTTGATACTTTACGAAAAATTTCTATTGCACCACATCGAGGACACTGCTCTGGTTGAGTGCCGATCTTACATAATTCTTCGAATATATGTGTACAAGCTTTACAATAAAACTCATAGATTGGCATCTAAATTCACCCTTTAATAAAAAATGATCTTATTTTACAATCTCACCAAAAGCACCATTAACTAATCCGGCTGCATTAGCTTCATCAGTATCAATGTGCAGATCCTTAGCAAATTTCGGATTAACTCTTACCAGTACTCGGTCAAAAATCAAGCCACGTTCACCAGAAAATTTGACAGCAATCAATTGCTTGTCTACTACATCAAGCTGAGCAGCTTCGTCGGTATGTAAATGTAAATGGCGTTGGGCAATGATTACGCCTTCTTTGAGCTCAATTTGACCTTTCGGTCCTTCCAAGATTATTCCCGTTGTCCCATTTAAATCACCCGAGTCACGTACTGATGGATTAATTCCAAGCATAAAACTATCAGTCCTCGAGATCTCCACTTGAGTTTTTTCACGCACTGGACCCAAAACACGAACTTTCTTAATCGTATTTTTAAAACCAATTAAATTTACTACTTCTTCCGCAGCATATTGACCAGGCTGTGATAATGGTTTAGTAGGAGTTAATTGATGTCCTGCACCAAAGAGCAGTTCAAGATCTGCTTGCGAAAGATGAAGGTGACGATTGTAAATACCTACTGGGACAAGATTTTCAGTCATTAAAAAAACGCCTCCACAACTGTTGTAAGAATTTTAGACATAAAAAAACGGCTTATCACCGATTTTTTATCACGAAAATTGGCAGGGGAGACAGGAATCGAACCCGCAGCATTTGGTTTTGGAGACCAACACTCTACCAATTGAGTTACTCCCCTGTGCCACTTTTATATTATAGCGAACCCAAGACATTTTGTCAATTTATTTTTTATTTTTTTACCTAGAACTACTAAGATTAACCCCGATTATCCCTCCAAAGACACCAATAAAACTACAGATTAAAGTTTTCACCAGAAAAACTCCATAATTAACTGGTGTTTTACTGATCATTGCTAAAACCAGCAAAAAAATTGCAGTAATAATTCCCACTCCTAATCCAGCAATCCAGCCATTATGCTGACTTTTCCAACCAGCTATAATCGCTCCAACAATCACCGCCGCAAAAATAATCAATAAATGCATACTTTGCTCTGGCCAATTGGCAGCACCTGCCCAACCAAGTTCAGTTAAAAGTGACAAAATGGTACTAAAGACTATAATGGTAATGATATTAGTCATACTTCCAAATAAAATTGCTCCTAATGGGAAAACTTTCTCAATTCGATCCACATTCATTGCTATCCCCCCTAAGCATTCCTGCCCGATAAAAACGGGCTTGCATTAAATGCTTATGGGATTTAATCTTGATTTATGACTATTTCATCATTACTGCATGCACTGCTGGGTCAAAGATTAATTCTAATTTTAATAAAGTCTGATATACTTCTATAGGTAAATAAAACTCACTCTTCGTAATTAATGGTTTAAATTGTTTTTCAGTAATTAACACACCATCAACGTTGATTTTCATTGATTTTTTTGTGATATCTAATTTAATCCCATTACAAATAACATGATAGGCTAATTTATCAGTAGTATAGGTGATTTTCAGTTTTTCAATCGCCATCAATGCTTTTGGGGAGAGATACAGTTGATTATTCTGATAGATTGCCCCAGGATTTAATGGCAATTCAGTCTTGGACAACCAACTTTTGTCAATATATTTAATTAAACTAGCATCATAAAGATCAAGTTGCAGATTGTTTTTGGTTAATCCCCAAAGTAGGATTGATTTTTCTGAAGTCTCAGTACAAATAATCTTTGCGACACGCCCAGTACGATAAGTCAACTTATCTTGCCATTTTTGGGTTTGCAAATTACGTTCCATAAAATGAAAGTTCCCAGCAGTGTCAGCCAGCAATAACTGTCCCTCTTTAAAAATCAGTTGTTCGGCAATAAAGTTATTGACCTGTTGTGCTTCAAAATCATAACCCTCAGCACCCAGACCAAGGAAATAAATAATCTTTTGTGAACTACTAAAGATCAATTCATTTTTTTTGTCATTATCCCAATCCCCAGCAGCCAAACCTAAAGTTTTACCCCACAAAAAATTTTCCCACACCGAACTAATTGAATTACGATTCATTTTTAAAACACTGACACCACCAGTTTGATAAGTAACAACAATCTCTTCTTTTTTATCATTATCTAAATCAGTAATTAATAGATTTTTAAATAATTTAAAAGGATTAGGGCTTTTCCAGATCAAATCAATCGATTCATTCCCTTTTTTAAAGAGAAACAAAATTCCAGCATCATTTTGTACCAACAGATGAGTGGTCGTACTCCCGTCAAAATGACCTACTGCAATACTCGAAACAGTAGACCAGATATACTTTTGGGAATCTTGCAAGACCCAGTTGTTATCACGATAGGCATAAATATAAATAAAACCAGGATTAGCTGTTCCAGCGATTACTTCGGGAATTGTATCATTGTTAATATCAATAACCTGAAACGCTGTAAAATTATTATCAGTTGGACCAAAATTCCATGCTTCTCGCCAAAGATTATCTTTCTTCAAAAAACCCGTAATTTTCCCTTTTATGATTGAAAAAGCGACTGGTTGCAAATCAACGATTGCATACTCACTAATACGTGGATCAAATGGCAATGGTTCCAAGGTTTGCATACTCACTACTAAGCCATTTTGATTGCTCTTAGTTGCAGTATTATTGGATGTTGCAACTTTTGGGGTAGCAGTTACCTTAGGCACAACTGAATTTGTTTTTGGAGCAGTGTAACCATTTGAACTAATAGCGACTGTCAAAACGATGAACAAGATTAACCAGCTGGCAGTCTTCAATGATAATTTTATCTTCATCAAGTTTGCTCTCCTTATAATTTTTTTGTTCTAAACATAGGTCTTTTTATATAATGATTCCAGATTAATTAGATATTTCCTTGTGGCGCTTAATGGATTTTGATAGAATTTTTTCAAAAATAAAGTGATCATATTTTATGATAGCTCACAGCTATAAACCAAAAACACCTTACTATATCATAGCAGGCGTTTTTGTAAAAATGCTAGTTTCTAATGGAAATTACAAAAGCATCATGTTTACCTATTAACATCTGTCCATCAAGATTACCATTGGTAGAACCCGTAATATAGCAATTATCTACACTATCTAATGCAATACTTTTAGCTAAAGTCTCTTTTCCATCTGCTCTAAATAACTTTTCTATCCCTTGCTTAATAAGATTTTTATCATATTCAACTACAAACGCATCCCACTCACCAATTTTTATCTGTCCATCAAGACTACCATTAGTATATCCAGTAATACAACAGTTACCTACACTATCAATTGCAATAGCATTAGATAAACTCACTTTCTCAGCCACTCCAAACTTTGCCATTCCTTGCTTATTACCATCTGTATCATATTTAACTATATATGCCCATCCATCAAGATTACTCCTAATACCTCCTGTAATATAACAGTTAGCACTACTATCAATAGAAATACCACTTCCAGAGGTATAAT
>Ga0315295_10003695_pt1 | contig 13012 bp, 6 predicted proteins | sample YL17G14_0_MG_FD_204453 | JGI IMG/M metagenome (GOLD analysis project Ga0315295, IMG submission 204453) | Sediment microbial communities from Yellowstone Lake, YNP, Wyoming, USA - YL17G14_0 | ecosystem: Environmental > Aquatic > Freshwater > Lake > Sediment | place: USA: Wyoming | collected... | reverse complement strand
CTCTCAACTTCCCACCCGGATCTGAATATTCATACAGCAACACGGGTTATAATCTCTTGGCCATGATTGTGGAGCGCGTGAGTGGAGAGTCATTGGCCAACTTCACGAAAAGGAATATCTTCGATCCGCTTGGTATGAAGCACACGGGCTGGCGTGACGACTTTACTCGGATCGTGCGGGGGCGTGCTATCGCATATTCCCGCAAAGAAGACAAATACTATATGAATATGCCTTTTGAGAACGTCTATGGAAACGGCGGGCTCCTCACCACCGTCGGCGATCTGCTCCTCTGGAACGAGAACTTCATCCATGGTAAGGTTGGTGGGCTCTCGCTTGTGGAAGAACTCCAGCGGACGGGAGTGCTCACGAGTGGACAGAAGATAAGCTACGCCAAAGGTCTCCGCATAACGATGTACGAAGATGTTCCGGAAGTAAGCCACAGCGGGTCGACGGCGGGCTATCGAGCTTTTCTGGTACGATACCCCAAGCAGCATCTCTCCGTCGCCTTGCTCTGTAATCTGGCCGCTATGAACCCAGATTCGCTTGCACACCAAACAGCCGATATCTTCCTGCGCGACTATATAAGTGAGAAGAAACCGGAAGTGATTTCACTCCCGCTCAATACTCTGAAAGCAAAGGCAGGGCTCTATCGCAATACTCGCCTTGACACACCGCTTCGGTTGTCAGTCCGCGATGGTAAGCTCTATATGGGGAGGAGCGAGCTCGTTCCACTCTCGGATACGCTTTTCCTGGTCGGAAGCGGGCCTAGTCGGATAATATTCGATGCGCAGGAGCGAGGTAGGCGCGTTTCATTTCACTTCGCTACCACTGAAGACACGACCCAATTTGAACCGGCCCAGGAAGTGTCTCCGACTGTGGCTCAATTAAGAGAATTTGAAGGGCTCTACCACAGTGATGAAGTGGAGGTGACGTGTTCTGTTCTTGTGCAAGACGGAAAGCTCTCTCTACGTCGCAGGCCAGATACAGTCCGTCCTCTCACACCCGCTTATAACGATGCTTTCGTTGCGCCCAGCGTAAGGACTGCTTTCGGAGAATCGGGCGAATGGGTGGTCCGTTTCAGACGGGACAAGGATGGGCAGGTAGTGACTTTGAGCATTGCATTGCCAAGGGCCAACGATCTTCGTTTTGTGCGACTGACACGATAGAGTGCGAATTCGCCGAGACACTATGATGTGAACACTCTGTTTCATAGAACTGCAAGGCAATGGCCGCCGCTTTCCTTGGCTTTTTGCCAGATTCTCATGACTATCGTAAAGCCTCTACGACCGCATCTCGCTATATGCCGTCGCCATCAAGTACAGATCTGTTGTCGGTAACCTCACACAATCTCATCTTAATCTGAATCAACAGAGGAGAAGGACAAGTCACCCGGGAAAATCGCAGCACACACCGGCGACCAGGACCTGTGTTTAAGGTGTAGGATAGGGAAGAAGGGAAGGAAGGTGTGGCGGGCGGTCCACAAGGAGAAGCTCCTCGTTGACATATCACGACTCAGCAATTGGACTCTCACCCTGCAATTCTCAACTGGGTCGAAAAACTGGCGATAACAATTCCTATCTTCCTGTACGTGAGAGAGCCTGCGGAGTGATGTGAGCAGTCGGTACTGTCCCATTTTCCTTGGCTGTCACGGTCCACACCGTGACAGCATCTGGGATTTCGTGGCTACGGTCACGAAATGGTTCGTGACCGCCCCAGTGAAATTCATATTAGGACACTTCTGAGCAGTCCATATGGTTGACTCTCAGTTGGCAGTTTCTTAACTTCTTTATCCGCGGTGTCAGGTCCCTCGTCTGACGTCGGTCTCCATGGGAGCACAGTGCGAACGCAATGGACCTGTCGTTACGTTCTGTGCAGCAGTCAAAAGAAGGAGTAGCCGAGACCTATCCTGAGCGGCACGAATTGGCACAAGGTCGTCACAGATTCTGATAAGCCTATCAATCAACTAACTAACTACCATTCCCTCACAATATTTAACCGAAAGGAGAATTGCCGTGAGAACAAGAGTACTATTTCGGCTCTTCCTTTGGTTGATGCCGTGCATCATCTCTACCACCCTCTTCGCTCAAAGCGGCGGGTGGCAGGAAGTCAAGGCTAGCGCCGGTACGGAGTTCAGGGAACCTCAGGAGCAAGCAACAACTGTGCGTGGCAAGGTCACAGACAGCAAAACGGGCGAAGGGCTACCTGGGGCGAACGTCTATATCAGGGCACTGGGCATGGGAGTGTCAGCAGATGCAACAGGAGCCTATAGCTTCATCGTTCCCGAGGAGAAGGCAAAGGGAGCACGGGCCATCCTGGCCGCGAAAGTAGTTGGATACAAGGAAAAGAGTGAAAGAATCACGCTGAGACCCGGTGTCGTCACCGTTGACTTTTCCCTTGACGAAGACGTTTTCCAGGTCGAAGAAGTTGTCGTAACAGGTATTGCTTCCAAAACTGCCAAGTCAGTGGCACAAGTTGCCGCCAGCCGCATCCAAGTCGCCGACGTAACAAAGTTTCAGAATTTCCAGGGTCTTACGCAGTTGGTATCTGGAAAGATAGCCGGCGTAACTGTCGGCCAGTCCTCCGGAAATGTGGGAACCGGAATGAACTTCTTCGTTCGTGGCGGCGGCGGTATAAACGGCACTGCTCAGCCGATTATCTATGTCGACGGTGTGAGAGTGGAGAACTTCAACTATACCTCGTTCTTTACGGGAGGGCAAAGGACGAATTCTCTTGCCGGTCTCAACCCCAACGACATAGAGAATATTGAAATATTGAAGGGACCTGCCGCTGCTTCAACATATGGTACAAATGCCTCGAACGGTGTGGTATTGATAACGACAAAATCCGGGAAACTTCTTGGTCCGGGAAAAGGTTACACCGTCAATTATCAATACAACTTTGGAATGAACACGTCAAGGTTCGACTTTCCATCTGATTTCCTCAATGCAGATACAATGAACGGCATCTTGAATACTAATGGTATGATTAGGGAACACAGTGTTAGCGTCACGGGAGGTGCCAATGTGCTAAGGTACTTCGCTTCCTACAGTAACCGCTATGATGCGGGACTCATACCGGCCCAGAACTACATTGACAGAAACTCATTGAAAGCAAGCTTTGATGCGATTCCTTCCGATCAGTTCAGTCTGAAGTTCAATACTTCATACACTTGGTACAGGCTCAGTCGTCCTTTCGGCGATGATGCCGTTTACGGATACGGCCTGAATGCGCTGTGCTACTACCCTGCGTTCGCCAACTGCTCGAGAGAAGCGCTTGCAAAGCTGAATGATATCTCCAATCAGAACGCGCTTGTTAGTTCAGCTTCCGTGACCTGGAGGCCTTTGACCAATCTGGAGCTGAATGCCGGCGGAGGCGTTCAGTACTCGCTGTACGACGAGACTGTACTCTATCCTTACGGCTATAAATATGCCACCACGACGGGGACGAAACAGATGGAGAAACGAGAATCGCTTCAGAAGACGTACGATCTCAACGCTCGCTACTCTTTCAAAGACGTGTTGATGGACAGGTTGGAGTTCAGCACAGTCGTCGGAACCCAGATCGTTGATAGAAAAACCACATGGTTTGCAATAGAGGTTCGGAACTTTGGCAACGAGGTGATGGATATTATCGGTTCAGCGACGGACGTTCTTGCGAAGCGGGACTCTCGCACAAGCAGAAGAGAGGCTGGGATTTACGCAGACGTGCCATTTTCTTACGATGATAGGTATTTTTGGACAATCGGGGTGAGAAAAGACTACTCGAGTGCTATTGGCGCTAAAAGTCCAGCGATTACGTACCCGCACGCCAGTGCTGCCGTTCGTCTGGATAAGTTCGGTATCCTGCCGCCCGAAATAGGTTTGTTGAAGCTCCGGGCCAGCTACGGCGAATCCGGTCAATTGCCAAACGTTGACGATGGAGTGCCGTTGACATATGGGAGCTATCCAGGGGGGTCAGGTCTGAACGGTCTCAGCTTCAGCGGACTCGGCAATCCCGAAATTGAGCCGGAAAGAATCAAAGAATATGAGGTAGGACTTGATGTGGAGTTCCTGAAGATGTTCTCTTTGGAGTTCACCTTCTATCTGCAGACGGCCACAAAGTCAATCGTCAATGCTACCTATGCTCCTTCGACGGGATTGGGTGACTATACGTTCCCGTACAACATAGGTTCCGTAGAAAACAAAGGACTCGAAGCGTTACTGCAGGTCAATCCGATACGAACCGCCAACTATGACCTTTCATTGTCGTTCATCTGGAACTACCAGAAGAACGAGGTCAAGTCTCTAGGTTTCATAGAACTACTCAATATGGGGAGAATGAGTGTGATGAAACCGGGACTACCCAAGTGGGAGTTTTATGAATATATGGTACGTGGAGCCACATTCAATGCAGACGGCACATACAAGGGCGTGTATGTTGATTCCTCAATTGGTATTACTGGGAAAATGGGGCCGCAAATGGTACCTCTTGGAAATCCGTTCCCAGATCACAGCGGGTCCATTACCCTGAACTTCCGTTTCCTTAAGAACTTCAACTTCTACGCCATGGGTGAATGGGGCCTCAACAACGTGGTCTTTAGTTACTCAATCCGAAGATCGTGCCTTGCCAGATCGTGGGCACCCTATTTAGTGCTTGAGGCGCAACTCGGCAAAATACCAACTGGTTCTATGCGTCCTGTCCAGGAGGGTATTCAGCCACTTACGCCTGGCACCCCTGAATACATCAATGCGGCAAATGAGTTCGCACAGTTGAATCCGAGCTACTATGGGGCCTTTGTCTATGACGCTGACTTTTTCTACTTCCGTGAGGCAAGCCTGAGTTATGATTTCACCGACCTCTTATCAGACTTCATTCCAAGGAGCTATATCAGTGGAATGCAGGCTGGCATATCGGTGAGGAATGTTGCGAAATGGACAAAGTACCCGCTGGATCCAGAGGCGAACTATAGGTCTACCATAGAGAACACGGGAACCGAGTGGGCTACGCTTCCGCAGCCCAGAACCTACAACTTCTGGATCAAGTTGGCTTTCTAAACCCGGGGAACAAACTATGAAAACGAATATCGGAATACTCCTCAGCGTCCTCGCCCTTCTGAGCTTGTTTGCCTGCGAAGACTATGTTTCCAACATAGAACCGTATAACGACAGGCTCGTGAGCGAAGCGCTTAACACCGAGACAAGCGTCCCCGCGCTCATAGTGGGCATAGACAATCAAGTAGCTTGGACGGTAGACGATTTGTTCATGGGCGCCGACGGTCTGTCTGATCAACTCATCTTTGATACGCGAAATCCAATGTCAACCTATCCTGGCTATCAGATGCTAGATGCTGGTGATCCGCTAGACTACAGAGATGAGAATGCGCAACCATTTGACAATTCGCATGAGTTGCGAGTCCTGGCCGATACGCTTCTTTATAGAGTCCTTAACAACATTGCACTTACACGTGCAACTCTCAAAGACAGCGCTTTATTTTGTGGTTACTTCAACAGTGCATACGCTCACTACTTGATCGCCACGTACTATGGCAGAGGCCCGACGGAGGGTGGCTCGCCGATCAACCTTGGTCGTTTTGTACCATCTGCGAGGCTCTATCAGACTGCTCTCGATAGATGGAACGAGTCGCTGAAGTACACCACCAATGCCTATCGGATACGGCTTGTGAATTCTCTTATGGCAAGGTTGTATCTTTTCATCGGGAATCACACCAATGCCGCAGCATGTGCTGCCAAGGGACTTGTAAGTCCGGATGCGCCTTGGCTCGCCAAGTACGACCTTGTAAACGACAATGAGTATAGGGGTGGGGCAGGCGAGTTACGAGACCAGCTGATGGTTGACCCGCGCTTCAACGCCTATGTTGCAGCTGATTCGACTGAGGCTGCAAGAATAAAGATCAAGAAGAAGACAGGTACCGGCGGTTGGGTATTCTATAGTGAGATAAAATATGTGCAAACGGGAACTACCGTTACTCCGATAGAATTGATGGACTGGCAAGAGAACAACCTGATGAGAGCAGAACTGGCAGTGCGCGGTTTGTCGAGCGACAATGCGTTGACCTTGATAAATCAAGTGAGAACTTCACAGGGGGTCTCTGCACTGCCGACTGGCACAGTCATCACTCTTTCTGATCCGAAGACGTCAACGAAGTATAGCATCTTCGAGGAGAGAGACAAGGCACTGTTCATTAGGGGACTCAGACTGCCTGATCAACGGAGGTTTAACAAATGGCACTTGGCGCCGGGTACTTGGCAGTATATGCCAATTTCTCTGGCGGAGAAGCAGCGTAATCCATACTGGGGCACGGAATAGGCCTATTCTCGGCTCAGTATCTGTCAAGAAACCGCCCCGGTGTTGCCCGTCGGGGCGGCTTCATTTCTTGAAGGAGCGCAACTACGTTGGAATGGCTCCGGAACGGTGTCGGCTCTTCCCTCGTAGCTGCCCAAGGGGAGGTGCGCAAGGCAATCAGGCGTGGAGCTATTTCAGATATCCCATGTTGACCAGTTTGTCCACAAATTCCTTCGCTTGCTTGTCAAGGTCTTTCACGGAGGGAATGAGCCCCCAGTAGGTGATATCATTCGGTGCTTCTCGGAGCACAAACCTGCGAGATTTTGTGTGATAGGCCTTCAGAAGCATCGTGTTCGGTATGACTCTCGTACTCCACGTGCGCCGGATCTTCACGTTGCTGCGCATCTCGCCCGTGATAAGAAGATCAACCTCCAGCAGCTTGGCGATAGTATCGGCTTGCTCTTCATTGAGGTTCACGAACGAGACATTGAGCGTATCCACTCTTTCCCAATTCCTTTCCCAGTAGTCCCGATCCAGACCCCGAGCCGCAAAGGCGTTGAGTATAGACTCTCTCAGTCGATCCAGGGAATAGGGATAGAAACTTGGATAGTAGAAAGGCATGACGGCGAATGTGGAGCATATCTTTTCTTCGGAGTCCACCACGCGAGAAGAATTCACATTGCTGCTTGAACAGCAGGCGCAAAACAGATGGACCACTGCAATCACCAGCACGGTAAGGCTGTTCTCCGACATTGCTTCCGTCCTCCTCAGACTTCCGAATCGTATCCTTTCGACGTCTGTCGCTCGGAGTATACTGTAATGAATGGCGTCCAGAGATGCAACGAGCGTAAGTCCGATTGATGGGAGTGACTGCGAAGCTCAGCTGCTTCTCTACTGCCTCAAAGGCGCGATGGTCGAGAAGCCCCTACAAGCCACTGCATTGCCACGTCTGTGGATGCTGTACACGCTGGGCGGCTGGCGTGGGACAATTCTGGGAGCTGACCGCCGGCGGCAATCCTCATCGTGCCAAGTCATCCTCCCTGGTTGTATCACTGAACTGCGTATGTTACATTTGAGCTACCTCTCACATAGAACAGTGGAAAGCAGAAGCCTGAAGACCCAACGTAAGCGGAGATTACTATGAAATCGAAAAAATGGATCCTGCTGCATGTCTTCTTCGTTTCAACGATTGTGCTTGCTCAGAATCCTGGGGCACAATGGCTGCAATACAAGACGCCGGAGGAAGCGGGGTGGTCATCGATGGAAATCGACAAAGCAAGGCAATACTTCGACAGTCTGCCTGGCGCTGCGTTCTTGGCTGTATACAATGGACGTGTACTTATCGCGTGGGGAGACATTGGGAGGAGGTTCATGTGCCACTCAATCCGTAAGAGCTACTTGAGCGCATTATACGGCATCCACGTGGCTGAAGGCCGCATCGACATCAATAGGACCATCGGTGAGCTTGGCGTCGTCGACAAAGAGCCGCTGACGGAGACAGAGAAGACGGCGACGGTCCGGGATCTACTCAAGGCTCGATCCGGCGTCTATCTACCTGCAGCATATGAGACACCACGCATGAAACAGGTACGGCCACTCCGAGGAAGTCACGCCCCCAACACTTTCTGGTATTACAATAACTGGGATTTCAATGTGCTTGGTACGATTTTCCGTCAGGTGACCGGAAAGGACATCTTTGAAGAATTCAAGGTGCGACTGGCAGAGCCGCTTCAAATGCAAGACTACCGACTCATAGACGGATATTATCATCTGGAAAAGGAAAACTCTCTGCATCCTGCTTATCCATTTAAAATGTCCGCAAGGGACATGGCGCGCTTCGGCGTGCTATTTGCGCAACAAGGCCGCTGGAATGAGACACAGATTGTCTCCGATCGATGGATCACAGAAAGCACGACCTCCTACTCGGTTGCGGGAGAAGGAGGTTACGGATATCTGTGGTGGATCGAAGGACCAACATCGATGCCTGGTTTCTACTTCGCGTTGGGATCAGGCGGACATATCATCGGTGTTGCACCAAAGGAGAAATTCGTTTTTGTACACCGAGTTGATACATACAGACGCAGGAGGGTCGAGTATGCCCAGGGTTTCAAACTTGCGAAAATGGTTTTGGAAGCGAGAACCGGCCAGCCCAAGGAGCAACCGGAGCTTGTCGTCCTCAAATCCGCAAGCAAACCGAGTGAATTCATTCATATGTCAAGGGAAGAGCTGGCAAAATACGTTGGGATGTATCCCGCGGGTAACGACACAGTTCAGGTGAAGATGTATGAAGATGGTTTGCTCATCGAGCTTGCAACCGGTCTCAAGTTCCGGCTCTTCCCGGTGTCAACGAAGAAGTTCCTTATGGAAGATCGGGAGGACTATGTTGAGTTTGAGTTGGATCAAAAGGGGAAACCTGCAAAGTTGATGCTCCCGAGAACAAATCGAGACTAAGAAGCGAAGTTGAATGACGAAAAAGGGATCTAGGCTGTCCGATCTCCATTTCAAAAAAAGCCGTCGCGATGTTGTCTATCGAGGCGGCTTTCTTGTTTGGCAATTTGAACTGTTCTCTCCTTAGGGGTCAACCCTTGGCCAATCCATGATGAAGGGGGATGGTGTCGCGTATTTTTCATGTAATCCCGTCGCTTTCACTCTTTACCTGTACAACGGATAGAGATTCTTGGGGATGTTCTTATAGGGGAGCGTGGAGAGGTCGGCCGGTCCCCAGCCGGGAGCGTCTACCTCGATGATGGCGCCGGCGATCCCCGTGTCGGCGTAGCCGCGCCGGAAATGGACGCGGGACTTAAGGACGATGATGTCCAGCTCCTCCAGCTTGATCCCCAGCCTGCCGAAGATCCTGGTATCGGTCACTTGCATGAGCTGCGGGGTGAGGATGACCCGGTTGTTTTTGCCGAAATGAAGCACGGCCACTGCGTCGCGGCCGGATTTGCCCACGTATTCGATCTTGGCCTCCAGCGGCACTGGATTTCCGGCGAATTCATCCGAGTAGCCGCCGAGCTTCAGCGATACCGCGTCGCCGGCCTTTTTCCCGGCGACGGCTTCGAGCGCCTTCTCATCGCGCAGTGTCGTGATGCAGAAATTCGAGGCGCCCTGCCGGATGAGCTCCTCGAGGATGTGGGTCGAGCCACCGGTGCGGTCGCTGTGGTCGGCGATGACGGCGGGCCTTCGGCCGTCCCTCACCGCTTTGATGGCCAGCGCTACGCCTTCCTTCGTCTTGGGCAAGATCTTCCCGGCAAACTCCTTCCGGTGCCGCCAGATGAAATCCGACATATCGTCCGCGATCCGCTCGGCAAGTGTCTTGTCGTTGTTGGTGACGACCATAACGACGGCTCCTGCATCGGGCACATCGGCATAGGCGAAGCCGAAAGCAACGGAAACATAGGCGTCAGGATTCTCGTTCTCCCAGATGCGGGCCCGCTCCATGATCTCCATGGCTGGCGACGTGCCGGTCCCCTGGAAGACGCTGGGCGTGATGACTCCGGGCTTGCGCACGGCCATGACGGGCTTGTATCGGCCGAGGATGGTGTTGATCATAACGCGTGCGGCTGTCTCGCCAATGAGGGTCGCATCATAATGCGGGTAGCGTTTGATGATGAACACAGCGTCAGCCACGTCCGCCAACGCCTGGTCCTCGTTGGCGTGGAGGTCGAGCGTGATCATGATTGGGATTTTTCCCACGGCGGCCCGCACTCGGCGGACGAGCTCTGCCTCAGGCCTGGGGACCCCGGTCACGGCCATAGCACCGTGGAGGGCGAGGAAGACACCGTCCAAGCGACCGGCCTGGCGAAGATCGGCGACAATCAGACCAGCGTATTTGTCGAAGGCTTCCTGCGTGAGCCAACTCCCGGATGACCCGCCGCGGGAATCGCGCGGCGAGGTCATGCCGACGAGCTCCACGCCGCCGTACTCTTCACACATGCGCTTGAAGCCGCCGATGTAGCCAGCCGAGCCGCGGAGAATATCGCGGGTCGGCGGGCCGTAGTACTCCCAGTCGGCGACCGTGGTCGGCTCGGGGCAGAACGTGCAGGTCTCGTGGGAAAATGTGGCCACGGCGATACGAATGGGGGATTGTTTCTCCTGAGCGGCGACATCCACACGGAACAGAACAAACGCGACCAAACTCAAAATAGTGACAAGGGCATCAAGACTTGATGTTTTCATGGCGGGCCTTCCTGTTGGCTTTGGTGCCGGAGGGATCTTTCTACAAATATATGTCGCAGAGTGGCCGGAGTCAACGCGGCCAGATCCAGAGGGGACGATTCTCGGCAAGCGCTCATTATGATGGGAGCGGTTCTCGACACAGCGTTGATCTTGGGTTGCGGTCTACTCATCAAGCGGCGAAACAAGCGAACGACGAAAGAGACCGAGATGCCGCACTCAAGTCTGGTAAGCGGTTATAGCATAAGCAATTGACACATTCCCCTCACCTCTCTAGAGCAACTATCGGGCCCCGCTATCCCGATTGGGAAACATCGGGACACATAAAACGTACACGTTCTAAAGAAGAATCCTCATCGACGAAGACCCCGAAGAAGTCTCGGGGCAGGACCCGATCAAAAAGCGATCGGGGTGAATCGGTGAGCCTGCCCGACTGAATGACTCAGTCAGGCAGGCGGGGATTCTTCATTTTAGGCCGAAACTCTTCCATTATATCCTATCTTTTCCCTAGAGACCACACTCAAGAACTCTGCGATTTGCCTTTCAGGTTGAACTGCGGTAGCTTTGTGCTGCACAATCTCCACATTCATCTGGACAAAAGGAACCCGAAATTGGCTGCGAGACTCTTTTCGCCTCTCACTCTCAAGAATCTGGAGTTCCGGAATCGGATCTTCGTGTCGCCGATGTGCCAGTATTCGTGTACAGACGGTATGCCGGCTGATTGGCATCTGGTACACCTGGGGAGCAGAGCTGTCGGCGGGGCAGGATTGGTGATCGTTGAAGCCACAGCCGTCTCGCCGGAAGGACGTATCTCACCGGGCGACATCGGCCTCTGGAACGACAGCCAGGCGCAGGCTTTCCGGAGTTTGACATCGTTCATCAATGGGCAGGGTGCAGTACCAGGGATTCAACTTGCTCACGCAGGGCGCAAAGCCTCGACGGCTACGCCCTGGAAAGGTGGCGGCCCTTTGAGACCCAGCGACGGCGGCTGGCAAACGGTTGCCCCAAGTGCGATCGCTTTTGCCGAGGATTATCCACCACCGCGAGAGCTCTCTCAGAAGGAAATCGACGAGCTCGTTGCACGATTTGCAGAGGCAGCACGACGAGCGCTCACGGCTGGCTTCAAGGTAATCGAACTTCACATGGCACATGGCTACCTGATGCACGAGTTTCTTTCGCCGCTCTCAAACCATCGGCAGGATGAGTTCGGCGAGGGGCTTGAAGGACGCGCAAGATTTCCGCTCCGGGTTGCTGAGGCCGTTCGCAAGGCTTGGCCAGCGACCCTTCCGGTGTTCGTTCGGATATCGGCAACGGACTGGGTCGAAGGCGGATGGGAGCTGAACCAATCAATAACGTTAGCCCGATGGCTGCGGGAGATCGGCGTCGACCTCATCGATTGCTCGAGCGGGGGTCTTGTCCCGCATGCGAAGGTCCCTCTTGCGCCTGGATATCAAGTGCCATTTGCTGCGGCTATCCGTCGAGAGGTGGGAGTAGCCACGGGAGCAGTGGGATTGATCACGGAAGCACAACAGGCCGAGGATATCCTCGTGCGTGGTGATGCTGATGCGATTATTCTTGCAAGGGCGATGCTGCGAGATCCCTACTGGCCACTCCACGCCGCACAGGCGCTCTCTGTCGATGTCCCTTGGCCTGTTCAGTACCTGCGCGCAAAACCCTAAAGAAGAATCCTCATCGACAAACAGGTGAGGAGACACTTTCATGAAAACACGTTGCCTCTTTTTTAACAATTCTCTGTGTATTGGTCACCCCCTTCGTTCTCTTACAGGCTGCTGGAGTTCTCAGCCCCAAGGGGGATTGGATTGCCTACACAGTCGCCGTTCCGCAAGAAGCGACAGACAGGGCAGGACCGGCATATGACGAGCTCTATTCACCTCAACTCGTACAAAGGAAATCCGGCCATTCATCAGCACTGCCCGTTTCGCTCTCGTGAGGGCTCGCCGAGTCTAGTTTGTCTGAATGTCCGGGATCCTTTCGGGGTATGGCTTGGATTTCCCTTTGCTGGTTTATGCCACATGTTTTCTCTCGTCGTGAAAGGAGATTAACTCTTATGAATAGGCGGCACGCGATTTTGATATTTCTGACTGTGCTGGCTTTGCCCAAGTTTGCACAGAGTCAATCTGCTTCCGCAGTTGATCCGAAGATAGAGGTCGATAGAATTTTTGCACGATGGAATTCCTCGGAGACACCAGGTTGTGCCGTTGCGGTTTCTCGGAACGGTCAAGTTGTTCTATCCCGCGCCTATGGCATGGCGGACCTTGAGCACGGGATCCCAAACTCGCCGAAGACGGTTTTCGAAGCGGGTTCGGTCTCCAAGCAGTTCACTGCAGCGGCAATAGTCCAACTTGCACAGCAAACGAAGCTTGGACTCGATGATGACGTGCGGAAGTACATCCCCGAGATACCTGACTATGGATCCACGATCACGCTTCGGCATCTCATGAATCACACCAGCGGTTTGCGTGACTGGGGGGCAATTGTAGATGTAGCCGGTTGGCCGCGCGGTACCCGTCTCCATACACAGGCCCATGTTCTC
>Ga0315295_10003693_pt1 | contig 13014 bp, 11 predicted proteins | sample YL17G14_0_MG_FD_204453 | JGI IMG/M metagenome (GOLD analysis project Ga0315295, IMG submission 204453) | Sediment microbial communities from Yellowstone Lake, YNP, Wyoming, USA - YL17G14_0 | ecosystem: Environmental > Aquatic > Freshwater > Lake > Sediment | place: USA: Wyoming | collected... | reverse complement strand
GTGCGCATCCTCACCGAGCCCAAGAACGCGCTCAGCCGCCAGTACCAGAAGTTCTTCTCGCTGGACGGCGTCGAGCTTGTCTTCGCCGACGAAGCGCTGGGGGCGATCGCCAGCAAGGCGCTCGACCGCGGCACTGGCGCGCGCGGCCTGCGGACGATCATCGAAGAGGCGCTCATGGGGGTCATGTTCGATCTTCCCTCGCGCCGCGACGTGCGCAAGTGCGTGATCACGCGCGAGACCATCGAGAAGGGCATCGACCCCACTCTCGTCACCGAGGCGGAGAGGGCGGCGCCTGAGCGTGACGAAGAATCTGCCTGACCGCGACGCCGGGGGCTCGGTAGTCGAGGCGGCGCTGCCGCTGCTGCCGACGCGCGAGCTCGTCGTCTTTCCCAGGATGGTCGCGCCCCTCTTCGTGGGGCGCGCGAAGTCGATCAGCGCGATCGAGCGCGCCTTCAGCGACAAGACGCCGCTGATCCTCTCGTCGCAGCGCGAGCCGGGCGACGACGATCCGACGACCGACGATATCCTGCCCGTGGGGACGCGGGCGAGCGTGCTGCAGCTGTTCAAGCTGCCGGATGGGAGCGTCAAGGCGATCGTCGAGGGTCTCGAGCGGGTCCGCATCGACCGCTACGAGGCGACGGCGCCGCACTTCGTCGTGAGCTACACGGCGATCGCCCCGGAGGATAGGGACGCCGCCCGCTGCCGGGCCCTGGCCCGGCGGGTGGCGGCGGAATTCGCAAGCTACGTCGAGCTCAGCCCGCACGTGCCGGACGAGGTCCAGTACGTCGTCGCGCAGGCGGCGGATGCGGAAGAGACCGCCGACATCGTCGCCGCGCACCTCATGGTCTCGACCCAGGAGAAGCAGGCGCTGCTCGAGACCGAGTCGACCGAGCAGCGCCTCACCGTCCTCCTCGAGACGCTCGCCCAGGAGAACGCCGTCCTCGGACTCGAACAGGAGATCGTCGTCAAGGTGCAGGAGCGGATCGAGACCGGCCAGCGCCAGATGCTCCTGCAGGAGAAGCTCAAGGTCATCCGCGACGAGATCGACGCCGAGGCCGGGGACGAGGCGGCGGGCTACGCTGCCAAGGCGGCCGCGCGCGGCCTGCCCGCGGCGGCCGCGCGCGTCGTCGAGCGTGAGATCGAGAAGCTGCGTCAGGCGCCGGCGATGAGCCCCGAGGTGGCCGTCATCCGCGGCCTGCTCGACACCATCCTCGACCTTCCGTGGGGGCGCACCGTCGAAGCGGCGGTGGACGTCGCCGCCGTGGCGCGGCACCTCGAACGCACCCACTACGGCCTCAAGGACGTCAAGGACCGGATCCTCGAGTATCTCGCCGTCTGCAGCCTGCTGAAGGGCGACCAGCCGGGGACGATCCTGTGCCTCGCGGGCCCGCCCGGCACGGGCAAGAGCTCGGTGGCGCGGGCGGTGGCCGAGGCGCTCGGCCGGCCGTTCGCGCGCATCGCCCTGGGCGGCATGCGCGACGAGGCCGAGATCCGCGGCCACCGCCGCACCTACGTCGGCGCCATGCCCGGCCGCGTCGTCGAGGCGATCGCCAAGGCCGGCGTCGACAACCCCGTGCTGCTGCTCGACGAGCTCGACAAGCTGGCGAGCGACTGGCGCGGCGACCCGGCCGCGGCGCTCATGGAGGTCCTCGACCCGGCGCAGAACCACGCCTTCCGCGACAACTACCTCGAAGTCGACTACGACCTCTCGAGGGTCCTGTTCGTGGCCACCGCCAACGACACCGACGCGATCCCTGAGACCCTGTTCGACCGGCTCGAGGTCATCCGTCTGAGCGGCTACACGCTGGCCGAGAAGCTCGCCATCGCGCGCCGGCACCTCGTGCCGCGCGTGGCGCGCGAGAGCGGGCTGCGCCGCGATGACGTGAGATTCGGTCGCGGCACCCTGCAGGGCATCGTGCGCGGCCACACACGCGAAGCCGGGGTGCGCGAGCTCGAGCGCTGCCTGCGGCGCGTCTTCCGCAAGGTGGCGCGCAGGCACGTCGAGAACGGACTGGAGCTGCCGGTCACGGTGGCGCCCGACGATCTGCGCGGCTACCTTGGCGAGGCGATCTGGCTCGAGACCGAACTGCGCCGCACGGGCAGTGTGGGGGAGAGCCTCGCGCTTGCCTACACCGGCGACGGCGGCGAGGTGCTCAGCGTCGAGGCGACGCTCGTGCGCGGCCGCGGCGACCTCGTCCTCACCGGGCAGTTGGGCGACGTCATGCAGGAGTCGGCGAGCGCGGCCTGGGGCTATTTGCTCGCCAGCGCCGAGCGCGACGAGCGGCTACGGCCGCTCCTGCGCGCCGCACCCTGGTGCGGGCGCAAGGGGCTCGACGTGACCCAGCACGACGTGCGCGTGCACGTGCCCGAGGGCGCGGTGCCCAAGGACGGTCCTTCGGCGGGCCTGCCCATCGCCGCGGCGATGCTCTCGGCCCTCACCGGCCGTCCGCTCCGCCCGCGCGTCGCCCTGACCGGCGAGATCACCCTGAGCGGACGCGTCCTGCGCGTCGGCGGCCTCAAGGAGAAGCTGCTGGCCGCGACGCGCAGCGGCGTCCGCACCGTCGTACTTCCCGAAGCGAACCGCGCGTCTGTCGCGGAGATCCCCGCCGAGATCGTCGCCCGTCTCGACATCCGCTACGTGCGCGAGTTCGCCGAGGCGGTGCCGCTGGTCGTCGCTCGACGCCCGCGCGCAGACTAGACGGGCGCGCCAGGCGCCTTCTGACCTCCTCGCGGGTACACTCCTTCGCACACGACGACACGCGTTCGGCGAAGGAGCTCCCGTGGACCACGAGCACGAGCACGATCACCAGACTCCAGGGTCGACCCTCGAGCCGGGCGTCGATGCACGCAACGGCCAGCTCGAGCAGCACTGCTCACAGTGCGGGTCGCTGATCGAGGGCTCGCACGAGTTCTGCCAGGTCTGCGCCCTCGAGTCGAGCGGCGGCGAGCCGCCGTCGGAAAACGACACCGCCTGACGCGCCGGCGGCACGCGCCGCGGGGCGCGGGTCACTTGCCGGGTGCCGTCGGGCGGCCTACACTCGCTCCATGGCTACCTTGGCAGCGGCCGCATGACGGCCGTCATGGTGTTGGCCCTGGTCGCGGTCATAGGGGACCTCTGCCTCGTGTTCGACGCCGTGGTCGAAGGGCGTCGCGGACGCTGGCTGCCGCGCTGCGGCACCGACCTCCTCGTCTCGTCGCTGCCGCTTCTCGTTCTCGCCGGCGCCACGGCGGCAGGGCTGGCGTTGCTGGCGAGCCTCGACCTCGAGTTCGCCAGGGATACGGTGTTCGAGTGGGAGGCGGTCACGCCCGCGCCGGACCTGCTCTGGGTCACCGCGCTGCTTTACCTGGTCGCGACGTTCGGCGCCTGGGCCCTCTACCTGTGGCGCCGCGCCTCCGCGAGGTTCGACGTCGCCGCCCTCGGCGAGATCGTCGTGGGCCTCGTCCTCTTCGCCGCCGTGCTCGCAGGGTACAGGCATCTGCCTGCCGGCGGCGTCTGAGGCACGCGAGGGACGGGCCGCGAGGGTCACCCGGGCCGCCGACGGAGACCAGCCGGGACCGGCCTCGTCGTTCGGCACTGACCCTTCCTCCCGGTATACTTCCTCGAGGCCGCGGGCTGGCGCAGCCGGCCCCGCGGCCGAGCGTCGTCCGGTGCACGCCGGGCCCGCGACGGCAGTCCATACCCGAGGCCCCGAGGCGTCATGACCGACCCGCAGACCGACTCGCAGACATACCTCAAAGAGACGACGCGCTTCGAGCCGGCAGCCGTCGAGGCGCGCTGGACTCAGGAGTGGCTCGCGAGCCGCATCTTCCACGCCGAGCCCGACGCGGCGAAGAAGCCCTACTCCATCGTCATCCCGCCACCGAACGTCACCGGCAACCTCCACATGGGGCACGCCCTCAACGGCACGGTCCAGGACGTCCTCACGCGCTATCACCGGATGCTCGGCGAGAACGCCTGCTGGCTGCCGGGGACCGACCACGCGGGCATCGCCACCCAGAACGTGATCGAGAAACAGCTTCGCGCCCAGGGGCAGACGAAGGAGGACCTCGGCCGCGAGGACTTCGCGAAGCGCGTCTGGGCCTGGCGCAAGGAGTACGGCGGCAACATCATCAACCAGCTCAAGCGCCTCGGCTGCGCCTGTGACTACGAGCGCGAGCGCTTCACCTTCGACGACGGGTACGTGCGCGCCGTCCTCAAGGTCTTCGTCGCCCTGTACAAGAAGGGCTACATCCACAAGGACGTCTACCTCGTGAACTGGTGCCCGCGCTGCGGGACGGCGATCAGCGACCTCGAGGTCGCCCACGTCGAGGATCCGGGGCGCCTCTATCACGTGCGCTACGGGCTCGAGGGCGGCGGTACCGTCACTATCGCCACGACCCGTCCCGAGACGATGCTCGGCGACACGGCGGTGGCCGTGAACCCCGAGGACGGCCGCTACGCCGACATCGTCGGCCGCACGGCCGTCCTGCCGCTGTTGGGGCGCCGACTGCCCGTGATCGCCGATTCCCGTGTCGAGAAGGACTTCGGCACCGGCGCCCTCAAGATCACGCCGGCGCACGACATCACCGACTTCGAGATCGGCCGCGACCACAAGCTGGACACCGTGCAGGCGATCGGGACCGAGGGCGTGATCACCGACGCCGGCGGCCCGTACGCCGGGCTCGAGATCATGGAGGCGCGCCGGCGCGTGATCGCCGACCTCGAGAAGCTCGGGGCGCTGGAGAAGGTCGAGGACTTCCCCCACAGCGTCGCCAGCTGCGACCGCTGCGGCACGTTCATCGAGCCGCTGATCAGCGAGCAGTGGTTCATGCACATGGACGAGCTGCGCAAGCCGGCCACCGACGTCGTCCGTGACGGTCGCGTCAAGTTCACGCCCGAGCGCTGGGGCCGCGTCTACATCGACTGGATGGACAACCTGCGCCCCTGGTGCATCAGCCGCCAGCTCTGGTGGGGGCATCAGCTCCCGGTCTGGTACTGCGAGGCCGACGACTGCGGCGAGGTGATCGTCGAGGAGGAGGCGCCGCGGGCCTGTCCCGCCTGCGGTGGGACCGCCCTGCGGCGCGACACCGACGTGCTCGACACGTGGTTCAGCTCGGCCCTCTGGCCATTCGCCACCTGGGGTTGGCCGGACGAGACCCCGGACCTCGCCTACTTCTATCCCACGAACGTGCTCAGCACGGCGCGCGAGATCATCTTCCTCTGGGTCGCGCGCATGGTGATGATGGGCCTCGAGTTCGTCGGCGAGATCCCCTTCACCGACGTGTACATCCACTCGGTGATCCAGGCCGCCGACGGGCGCCGGATGAGCAAGTCTCTCGGCACCGGGATCGACCCGCTCGACATGATCGACAAGTACGGCGCCGACGCCACACGCTTCGGCCTGCTCATGATGTCGAGCACCCAGGACGTGCGCTTCAGCGAAGAGAAGATCGCCATGGGGCGCAGCTTCGCCAACAAGCTCTGGAACGCGTCCCGGCTCGTGCTGCTGGCGAGCGAGGGCTGCGCAGCGGCGCGCGGCGGCGCGCATCAGGTCGACCGCTGGATCGCGAGCCGGTTCGGGCGCTGCGTCGAGGCGGTCGAGGCGGCCGTGGCCGTCTACGACTTCGCCGCCGCCGCCGACACGCTGTACCACTTCGTCTGGGACGAGTTCTGCGACTGGTACCTCGAGCTCGCCAAGGTGCGGCTCTACAGCGACGACGAGGCCGAGCGCCGCGAGGCCGCAGGCCACGCGCGCTGGATCCTCGATCAGATCGTCAGTCTCTTGCACCCGTTCCTCCCGTACGTGACCGACGAGGTCGCGGCGCAGTACGGCGCGGCACCCCTGCTCGCACAGGCGCACCCGCGTCCCGAGGACTTTGCGACGGCAGAAGCGGACGAGGCGGCGGTGGCCGACCTTCAGGCGCTCGTCAACGCGCTGCGCGCGTTCCGTGCCGAGGGCGGGGTCGCGCCCGGCCAGGTCCTGAACGCCGTGTTCGTCGGCGAGGGGGTCCCCGCCGCGGCTCGGTACGAGCCGTTCGCGGCGGCGGTCCGCGCCTTGGCGCGCACCGAGGTGCGCTTCGCCGGCGCGCCCGAGGCTGGGGCGACCGTCGTGCTCGTCCCGGGCGGCCGCCTCGAAGTCACGTCGGCGGTGGACCGGGGCGAGGAGATCGCCCGTCTCGAGGGTCAGCTGACCAAGGTCGAGGCCGAGGTGGCGCGCTGTGAGGCCAAGCTGGGCAACGAGACCTTCGTCGGCAGGGCGCCGGACGCGATCGTGGCCAGGGAGCGCGAGAAGCTCGCGGGGTACCTTGCCGATCGCGACGAGCTCGCCGCGCGGGTGGCGGCGCTGCGCTCGGGCTGAACCGGCCGGCGCAACCCTACGGGAGCCCGCGCGTGCACGACCCCGGCGACGACTGGCAGGACTACCTCGGTGGGCTCGCCGTGTTCGGGATGCGGCCGGGTCTCGAGCGCGTGTCGGCGCTGCTCGACGCGCTCGGCCGGCCGCAGGACGACTTCCGCGTCGTCCACGTCGTCGGCACCAACGGCAAGTCGTCGACGACGCGGTACGCAGCCGCGGTCCTGCGCGCCCACGGTCTGCGCTCGGGGGCCTACCTCTCGCCGCACATCACCGGGTACTGCGAGCGTGTGCTCGTCGACGGCGAGCCGGTCGAGGAGGCCGCGTTCTCGCGTGCCGTGCGGCGCGTGCGAGACGAGATCGCGCGGCTGCCCGAACACCTCGGCGACACGACCCAGTTCGAGGTGCTGACGGTCGCGGCCCTGCTGGCGCTGAACGGCTGCGGAGTGGAGGCGGTCGCGCTCGAGGCCGGGCTCGGGGGGCGCCTCGACGCCACGAACGTGGTGGAGGCGCCGGTCGTGGTCCTCACCAACGTCGGCCTCGAGCACACCGAGGTGCTCGGCGCCACGCGCGCGGCGATCTTCGCCGAGAAGGCCGCGGTGATCAAGGGCGGCGACGCCGTGTTCGGGCCGCTCGACGGCCTCGAAGGGGCGGCCGAGGAGGTGTGCGCGCGGGCCGGCGCGCGCGCACACCTCCTCGGCCGCGACGTCGCGCTCGACGGCGGCCCGGCCCGGTTCACCGTGCGGACGGGATCGGCAGTGTACGACGGACTGGCGCTGCCGACGCTCGCCCGATACCAGGTCGTGAACGCCGGTCTGGCCGTGGCGGCGACTGAGCTCCTCCTCGGGACGCTCGACCTCGCGAAGGCGCGCGCCGCCCTCCGCGACGTCCTGGTCCCCGGGCGCCTCCAGGTCGTCTCGCGCGACCCGCTCCTGCTCGCGGACGGGGCCCACAACCCGGACGGTGTGCGCGCCCTGGTCGGCACGCTCGCCGGTCTGGCGTTGGCGCATCCCGTCGTCGCCGTGCTCGCCGTGATGCGAGACAAGGACGCTGAGGGGATGCTGCGCACGCTCGTCCCCCTGGTCGACGCCGTCGTCTGCACGCAGGCGAGCGAGCCGCGCAGCCTCACCGCGGCCGAGCTGGCCGAGCAGGCCACCGCCCTCTCGGGCGTGGCGCGAGCCGGTGACGGGGCGGGGGAGAGGACTCCGGAGCCCCGGCCGGTCCACGCCGTCAATGACCCCCACGACGCGGTCGCGAAGGCGCGCGCCGCCGCCGGGGCGGGCGGGACGGTCCTGATCACCGGCTCGCTGTACCTGCTCGAGGACCTCCGGGACCTGCTCGGAGCCGCGGAAGGCGACTGACGCCCGCGGCGTCACAGTCGGTCGGCCATCGCGACGCGACCGCGGAGCGCGGGGGCGGCCGCGTCCTCTCGGATATACTGGCGCGAAACTCGTGGAGGGTGGGATGGCCAAGCAGCGCGCGAATCCTCTGGTGCGGTTCCTGATCGCGCTGCTCATCGTGCTCGCCGTCGCCCTCGTCGCCTTCCTGGTCGGCTACCTCATCGGGACGCGTCTCGCAGGCGTCACCCTCGCGGTGCCGCTTCTGCTTTCGCTGGGTATCGTGTAGGCGCCGGCCGCTCGAGGCCGGCGCACGCTACAGCGAGGAGGCGGCGATGAGTTCCGAAGGTTCCGACCTTGACGCCGACTCCCTCTCCGGTGAGCCCGGCCCGCGAGTCGGCGAGTCCCGGCAGACCATCCTCGTCACCGGCGCGACCGGGTACGTCGGCGGCCGGCTCGTCCCGCACCTCGTCGCCGGCGGCCGCCGCGTGCGCTGCCTGGTCCGCGACCCCGGCCGGCTTCAGGGTCGGGAATGGGCGGACGCGGTGGAGGTCGTCACCGGCGACGTTCTGCACCCCGAGACGCTTGGGCCGGCCTTCGACGGGGTGGCGGTCGCCTACTACCTCGTGCACAGCATGGCGCGCGGCGCCGGGTTCCACGAGCGCGACGTCGCGGCGGCGAAGGCCTTCGGCCGTGCCGCCGCCGACGCGGGCGTGGCGCGCATCGTCTACCTCGGCGGGCTCGGCGACCCGGCGAGCGACCTCTCTGAGCACCTGCGCTCGCGCCAGGAGACCGGCGCGGCGTTGCGCGAGGGGGGCGTTCCGGTCACCGAGTTCAGGGCGGCCGTCGTCGTCGGCGCGGGCAGCATCTCGTTCGAGATGATCCGCTACCTCACGGAGCGCCTGCCGGCGATGATCTGCCCGCAATGGGTCTACACGCGCGTGCAGCCCATCGCCGTCGACGACCTTCTGCGGTATCTCGCCGGGGCGCTCGACGCTCCCGAGAGCGTCGGCCGCGTCGTCGAGATCGGCGGCTCCGACGTGCAGACGTACGGCGGCATGATGACCGGCTACGCCCGGGTCCGCGGCCTGCGCCGCTGGCTGATCCCCGTGCCGGTGCTGACGCCGGTGCTCTCGTCGTACTGGGTCCACCTTGTGACGCCGATCCCGTCGACCATCGCGCGCCCCCTCATCGAGGGGCTGCGCAGCGAGACCATCGTGCGCGACGACACGGCGCGCGAGCTGTTCCCCGACATCCACCCCGTCGATTACGCGTCCGCCGTGCGCGCGGCGCTGGCGACCCTGGAGTCAGGTGCGGTCGAGACCGCGTGGTCCGACGCCCTCGTCACCACGGCGCACGACGCGCCGCCCAAGGTGCTCACCACCCAGGCAGGCATGGTGCTCGAGCGCCGCCAGGAGGTCGTACCGGCGCCCCCGGGAACCGTGTTCGGCGTGGTGAGCGGCATCGGCGGAGCCCGCGGCTACATGGCGTACGATTGGGCCTGGGAGGTGCGCGGCGCGCTGGACCGTCTCGTGGGCGGCGTCGGACTGCGGCGCGGGCGTCGTCATCCTGACGAGCTGCGTGTCGGCGACGCGCTCGACTTCTGGCGCGTGGAGGCGATCGAGCCCGGCCGTCTGCTGCGCCTGCGGGCCGAGATGAAGGTCCCCGGCGCCGCCTGGTTACAGTTCGAGACCCAGCCGCACGGCGAGACCGGCACGCTGCTGGTCCAGACCGCGTTCTTCGCCCCTAAGGGCCTGTCCGGCCTCCTCTACTGGTATGGCCTCTATCCTGTCCATGGGCGGATCTTCTCGGGTATGATTCACGCGCTGGCCGGGGAGGCCGGCGCCCTCGAGCGCGCGCGAGCGCGCGACTGAGGCGCCGGCGGGTCCGGCCACCGGCCGCGCGGCGCCGGGGCGGCGCGCAGGATCCCGCCTGAGGAGGAGAGCGTTGTCACACGGTACCGTGTTCGCGGCGAGCGACAACCCGTTCCAGTCGGTGAGCGACTTCTTCTCGTCGTCGACCTGGACCTTCATCATCCGCCTGGGCGTCGTGTTCCTCATCGCCGTGTGGCTCGCGTGCGCCTACTGGGTCTTCAAGGACGCGCGGCGGCGGATAGACGACAAGATCCTCATCGCCGTGGCGGCCGCGACGGGGCTCATCTTCGGCCCGGTCGGAGTGATCGTCTACGCCATCGTGCGCCCCCCGGAGTACCTTGAAGACGTGAGAGAGCGCGAGCTCGAGGTGCGCATGATGGAGCAGCGCCTGGCCGACGAACAGCACTGTTCGTTCTGCAAGACGCCCGTGCGCGACGACTACCTCGTCTGCCCGACCTGCGGCCGACGCCTGCGCTCCGTGTGCCGTTCATGCGGACGGCCCGTGGAGCCGCAGTGGCGTCTGTGCCCGTACTGCGAGACGGAGGTCCACGGCGCGCCGCTGACCGCGGGGCAGACGTACCGCTGAGGCGCAGACAAGCTTGATCTCGGGCGGCGCGCGGCGTGAGCCGCGCGCCGCATGTCACGAGGAGGATCGGCAGTGGAACGCACCTTCATCATGGTCAAGCCGAACGGGGTCTCGGGCGGCCTCGTCGGCGAGGTGATAGGCCGCTTCGAACGCCGCGGTTTCACGCTGCGCGCGCTGAAAGCGCTGCAGATCGACCGCGCTCTCGCCGAGAAGCACTACGCCGAGCACGTCGGCAAGCCGTTCTTCGGGTCTCTGGTCGCGTTCATCACGTCTGGCCCGGTCGTGGCGATGGTGTGGGAGGGACGGGAGGCGATCCGCGTCGCGCGCGCGATGATGGGCGTGACCGACTCCGCAGACGCGGCACCGGGAACGATCCGCGGCGACTTCTCGCTCTCCAAGGAGGAGAACGTCGTGCACGGTTCGGACGGTCCCGAAAGCGCGGCGCGCGAGATCGCGCTGTTCTTCGCCGACGTCGAGCTCGTCTGAGGGCTGCCGCGGGCCGGTCCGGGTCGCACCCCAGACGACGTCCCCGTTCGACGTGAAGAGCCTGCGCCTCGTCCTCGCCTCGCGCTCGCCGCAGCGCAGCACCCTGCTCGACCTGCTCGGGATCCCCTACCGCGTCGTGGTCAGCGAACACGACGAGGACCACCACAACGGGGACCCCGTGCGGACGGTCGAGGAGAACGCGCGGGGGAAGGCCGAGGAGGTCCTCGGCCGCGTACGTCTCGGCGCGGGCGAGCTCGTCCTCGGCGTCGACACCGTCGTCGTGCACGAGGGGAGGGTCCTCGGCAAGGCGGGTGGCGAGGACGAGGCGAGGTCCTACCTCGCCGCGCTCGCCGGCTGCCGGCACGAGGTCTTCAGCGGCCTGCACCTCTGCGACGGCGGGGGCTCGTTCGCTGGTCACGTCGTCACCGGCGTGACCTTCCGTCCCCTCGCCCCCGCCGACATCGACCGCTACGTGGCGAGCGGGGAGTGGCGCGATCGCGCCGGCGCCTACGCCATCCAGGGTCTCGGCTCGGCGCTGGTCGCCGCGGTCGACGGCGACTTCTTCAACGTCGTCGGCCTGCCTGTGCCCCTGCTTGTCGAGGGCCTGTCGGCGTTCGGCGCGCCGCCTCTCGGCTGGCTCACGCCCCCGGGCTGACCGTCGCCCGTGGTGGCCACACCCGCCACGAGCAGGTACAATCCTCGTTCGGCATCCGTCGAAAGGAGCACGCCATCGGCGTCTTCGACTTCCTGACCGGCTTCGGCGCCCGCGACATGGCCATCGACCTGGGCACCGCGAACACTCTCGTCTACCTGCGCGGCAAGGGCATCGTGCTGTCCGAGCCGTCCGTGGTCGCGATCGACCACCGCAGCGGCGAGGTGCACGCCGTCGGTTCCGAGGCGAAGCGCATGCTTGGCCGCACGCCGGCCACGATCAGCGCCGTGCGGCCGCTCAAGGACGGTGTCATCGCCGACTTCGACGTCACCGAGCAGATGCTGCGCCACTTCATCCGCAGGACGATGGGGAACAAGTGGGCGCATCCGCGCATCGTGATCTGCGTGCCGTCCGGTGTGACCGGCGTCGAGAAGCGCGCCGTCGAAGAGGCGACGTACTCGGCCGGCGCGCGCTGGGCGACCCTCATCGAAGAGCCCATGGCCGCCGCCATCGGCGCCGGGCTGCCGGTCGCCGAGCCGACTGGCAGCATGATCGTCGACATCGGCGGCGGCACCAGCGAGGTCGCCGTCATCTCGCTCGGCGGCATCGTCGTGTCGCAGTCCATCCGTGTCGGCGGCGACGAGCTCGACGAAGCCGTCATCAGCTACGTCAAGAAGGAGTACAAGCTCCTCATCGGCAGCCAGACCGCCGAGGAGATCAAGCTCGAGATCGGCTCGGCCTACACGCTCCCGCAGGAGGAGCAGGCCGAGATCCGCGGCCGCGACCTGGTGACCGGCCTCCCCAAGACCATCGTCCTCTCGTCCGAAGAGGTGCGCGGCGCGCTCGAGGAGCCTGTGCTGGCGATCATCGACGCGATCAAGGCGACGCTCGACAAGACGCCGCCCGAGCTGGCGAGCGACATCATGGACCGCGGCATCATGCTCGCCGGCGGCGGGTCGCTGCTCCAGGGTCTTGCGGAGCGTCTCCGCGAGGAGACGCAGATGCCCGTCCACGTGGCCGAATCGCCGCTCACCTGCGTGGCCGTCGGCTCGGGCAAGTACCTGGAGGAGTTCGATGTCCTCATCAAGAGCAAGCGCAACTCCCGGCCGCGAGGCCGCTAGGCCAGAGCTCGCCGCCTAAGTGAATCGCCGGCGTGTCCTGCAGCGGCGCCTCGTCGCCGCGGTGCTCGTGCTGCTGTCCCTGGCTCTGCTCACCCTGTACTTCCGCGAGGCGGACAACGGGTTCGTGCACAGGGTGCAGGACGGCACGCTGCGCGTCGTCGCTCCCCTCCAGGAGGGCAGCGCGCGGGCGATCCAGCCGCTGCGTGACGGCTGGAACTGGGTCGCCGACCTTTTCGGCGCCAAGAGTGAGAACGAGCGCTTGCAGGAAGAGGTCGAGACCCTGCGCGCGGCCGTGGCCGAGGAGCTCACGACGCAGGCCGAGAACGACGAGCTGCGCGCCCTGCTCGACATGCGGCGCGGGCGGATCTATCCGAAGGACGTCGAGTTCGTCCCGGCGCGGGTCATCGCCCGTTCGACGACGGCCTGGTACTCGACGGTCACGATCGACGTCGGCAGCGACGACGGCGTCGCGCAGTTCGACGCCGTCGTGAACGGTCAGGGGCTGGTGGGACGCATCGAGAGCGTCAAGGCGACGGCGAGTCAGGTCCAGCTGCTCACCGACCAGCAGAGCTACGTGGACGCCATGGTCGTGCCCGGGCTTGCCGAGGGGCTGGTCGCGGGCAGTG
>Ga0315295_10003691_pt1 | contig 13017 bp, 14 predicted proteins | sample YL17G14_0_MG_FD_204453 | JGI IMG/M metagenome (GOLD analysis project Ga0315295, IMG submission 204453) | Sediment microbial communities from Yellowstone Lake, YNP, Wyoming, USA - YL17G14_0 | ecosystem: Environmental > Aquatic > Freshwater > Lake > Sediment | place: USA: Wyoming | collected... | reverse complement strand
GGGCCGGTCCACCCCAGTCACATCAAGAGTGCGCGGCACACCACCCGTAGCTACGATCACCACATCTGGCTTCATTTTTTCAACAAAGGCGGCGGTCACTTCGGTATTTAGCTTGACCTCGATGGGAAGCCTTCGCATCTGGCCTCCCAGGTACTTGATGAAGGTGGGTATCTCCGGCTGCAAAACACCTGCCAGCAGCATTGCCCCGCCAAGCCTGTGGCTGCGGTCGACAAGTGTCACCTTATGTCCCCTGTGAACTGCTACCCGGGCTGCCTCCATGCCTCCCGGACCGCCGCCGATGACCAACACCTTCTTCGGCTCTTGGGTGGGCTTTATGGTGTACTCTGCCTCTTTTCCCACCCTTGCATTGACCGAGCAGGCCACGGGCTGGACTATGGGGTGGGCATGAACCAGATCAATACAACGGGTGCAGGCAATACAACGACGAATTTCGTCAAACCGACCCTCCCTGGCTTTGTTGGGAAACTCAGGGTCGGCGATTAGAGCCCGGCCCATACCAATCAGGTCAGCCCTGCCTTGGGCAAGGATTTTCTCCGCCACAAAAGGATCATTAATTCTGTAAGCGGTCACCACAGGGATATTGACCACTCTCTTTATCCCCTCGGCCAAATAGACGAAGGCCCCTCGTGGCACAAAGAAATTAATTATGGGCACATTGGATTCGAGCCATCCTGCTTGCACATTAAGGACATTGAGGCCGGCCTTTTCCAGTACGACGGCGATCCTCTTAGTATCCTCAAGGGTGTTTCCCCCCTCTTCCAAGAGGTCTGCACCTGAAATTCTGCATGAAATAGTATAATCCTTCCCCGCCTTTTTCTGGATGCTGGCAATGACCTCCACAACGATCTGCGCTCTATTTTCTGGGGTGCCGCCATACTGGTCTGTCCGCCTATTGGTGTATGAAGACAAGAACTGGTTTAGTAAGAATCCCATCCCCGCATATATCTCTACGGCGTCGAAGCCAGCCTCACGCGCTCTCCGCGCTGCTTCCCCGAACCGCTCTACTATCTGCCCGATCTCATCAACGGTTAGCTCTCTCGGCGTAGGGCCGTGGGGCTTGGCAACTGCCGAAGGCCCTACCCACTCCAGCGGAGAATTCTTATCCTTGGCCCATTTGTCAAGAATCTGTATCTGCGCAGCCACTTTGACGTCTTGACTTTGAGCATGAAGCACGCCTACGAAACTGCGGATATCTGGAAGGAGCTCATCTTCATATATCCCTGGCAGATGCCAGGCGAAATAGGGAATTTCACCTGGTGCATGGTAACCCTGATAAATTGGCGAAAAGGGAACAAGTACAAGTCCGGCACCTCCCTTAGCCCGCTCGGCAAAGTAATTTGTCAGGCGGGCATTAACTACGCCATCGCATAGATGGGTCCCCATTGCCAACATTACCATCCTGTTTTTCAGCTCCAACTGGCCAACCTTAATCGGTTCAAATAACTTCTTCAGCTTCCTCACTTGATATCTCCTGCCTTAGACTTATTTAACCCCCCAAGCTTCAAAAGCCATCCTGACATCCCCACGTTATTATAGCAATTCTTCAGACAGGTACAAAACTTCGATTTTGCGGGGCATAGAATATTAGTCAGGAGCAGTGTGGTGGTTGGGTCTACACCTTACGATGTCTGGAAAGACTGCCACGTTGACATCGTGATAAAAAGACGTATAATGAAACTAGGTGGCTGGGGGTGGTGATCCTTGTGCGGAGGTGGCTGTGGTGCTGACAGCTTCAAGACCTCTGCATGATGACCTCACCAAAGTCACTGCCAGGGTGCGAATTGTGTCCAGGGTCTGGCAGCAGACCATAGCCTGAGCAAAGCCAGTGGAACACCTGAGAGCCAGGCAGTTTGCGGTAAGAAGAGAATGAAGCAGGTGTTGGCAAGGGAACAGGAAAGGGGGTGAGAATTCAGCCATAGAACAAGACTTTAGCACAAGGTCAGTCGCAATCTGTTACGAGCAATACAGAAAGGAGGGATTGACCATGCCATCTTTCAAGTGCAAGGATGTGGGTATTAAGTGCAAGTTTGAGGTAAAGACTGAAAACCAAGATGAGCTGATGCAAATAGTCGCCTTACACGGTGAGAAATCACACAACATGAAAACCATCCCGCCCGATGTGATGGAGAAAGTCAAGAAAGCTATCAAGAAGTGAGGTGGTCATCAAAAAAGGGCAACATTAGAGACTAATTGTTTATACCGTTTAGCGGGCACTGAGACAGAGGTCACATACAGACCGTGCCATATGATTTATAATACATATCACTAATATTTCAAGGAGGGTTTAGACCAAATGAAGATTGTCAACCTATGCAGAGAGGGCTCTTGTTGTCCTGTGGTGAAAGTGACCGACAAATCTGTAGAGATAGGTGAAGAAGGCAATCAGTGTGTCCTGAATCTCGAAGAATGGAAGACTCTCAAGAGTAAAATCCTGGCCGGAGAAATATAGGCTAAAGAATTAGCAGAGGAAATCCGAACAGGCAACTAGTCCACATCATGTTGTGGAATAGTGGAGAAAGGGGCCGACTAAAATTCGGCCCCTTTCTGGTTTTCAGCAAGACCAATCATGCCGACTTGCCATCGGCACCAGGGAGTGTGAAAATGGGGATTCCACAAGGGGCGGAGCCCCTTTGGCGGGGGACTGGGGGTGCCCCCCCAAGAGTGGTGGATACAGGGGGCTGATTGAGTCTTTTTCGGCACTCTCCCCAAGTGATATACTATACCATTTAGGACATGGAATATCAGGCTGCTGTTGACTATATCCTGAGCTTCACCGACTACGAGAAGCTGCCCGGCTCTGCCTATACTGCGGCCAACTTTGACTTAAGGCGGATGGACATGCTTCTGGCCAGCCTGGGCAATCCTCAGCAGGCTGCCACAGCGGTGCACATCGCCGGCACCAAAGGCAAAGGCAGCACCGTCGCCATGATTGCCTCAGTGCTCAGCGCCTCCGGCCGCCGCACCGCCATGTTCACCTCCCCCCACCTCCACACCATCCGGGAGCGCATCAGAATAGATGGTCAGATGATCGCTGAGGTGGAGTTGGCCAGTCTGGTGGACAGGCTGAAGCCTGAAGTCGAGCGCATAAACCACCGCGCCCAGTTCGGCCTGCTCACCACCTTTGAGATATTGACCGCCCTGGCCTTTCTCTATTTCCAGGAGAAGGCGGTTGATTATCAGGTGCTGGAAGTGGGGCTGGGGGGCCGACTCGATGCCACCAATGTAGTAAAACCAGAGGTGTGCGTTATCACCACCATCGGATTTGACCATACAGAGGTGTTGGGCAACACCCTGTCCAAGATAGCAGCGGAGAAGGCGGGAATTATCAAGCCGGGCTGCTTGGCAGTTAGCTCACCACAGCCCACCCCAGCCAGCAGGGTCATCTCCCAGACCTGCCGAAAGCTGAGGGTGCCCCTGATAAGGGTAGGCCACGAGGTCACCTGGAGCAAAGAGCGGGCCGACCTCAGCGGCCAGTATTTCTCGGTGAACGGCCAGGCGGGACGCTATCAGCTATGGATACCCCTGCTGGGTGACCACCAACTGGAGAACGCCGCCACTGCGGTGGCCGCCCTGGAAGCTTTGGCCAGCCGGGGGACTGAGGTCTCCCCGGAAAGCTTGAAACAGGGACTGGCCCAGGTCCGCTGGCCAGCCCGCTTTCAGATACTAGGGCGACAGCCTTTCCTAATAGTTGACGGCGCCCACAACTCCGACTCGGCGCGTCGTCTGCGGCAGAGCGTTGAGCTTTACTTCCCCCAACATCAGGTCATCCTGGTGCTGGGTACCTCCAACGACAAGGATATAAAGGCTATTGTGGCGGAACTGGCACCGCTCTGCCAGCAGGTGATGGTAACCCGTGCCCGCCACCCCCGGGCGGCCGATACCAAGCTGCTGGCTGACCAGTTTGCCCAGTATGGTCTGAAGGCCAAGACAACAGAGAATGTCGCTCAGGCGCTGTTGCGGGCAAAGCAACTGGCCACGGACAACGACCTCATCCTGGTCACCGGCTCGCTATTTATCGCCGCCGAGGCCATCGAGGCTGAGCAGAGCCGGCTGCGATAGCAGTCCGGATTTCAGCGGGTCTCGGGGTAACATCTCGCCGAGGATCCTCTCCATAGCCATGCGATGACTGCACTGGCCGCACGTGGAGAAGAAATGGCAACTGCAATGCCACTTCCCCTTATTATAGCTGAGCGTATGGTTGTCGTGCTCCCCCCGGAAATTGAGGGTGAATTCGGAAAAGGTAACACGGTCTCTTTCCTGAGCATAGCGTTTGGCTTTTTCAATCTTGCTGATCAGGCTGGACTGCATAGCTCTCCCTTCAAAGCTAAAGAGCACCACGCAGTTGGCGTGGTGCTCTTCTTAATCACACCTGATATACGCTCCATCCCGACACAGGCACTTTCAAGCTGAAAACCCCTCCTTCATCCTATCTAATTATAGGGCCCCATCCCCTTGCCGTCAAGCGACATTCATTCCTCTTAGCGCTTCCTGACCTCCACTTCATAGCCGGCCGCCTTCAACTCCCCGGTCACCGCACTGGCATCCTCAGTATCAAGATGGATGAGAAGATCGCCTTCTGTGGCGTCGGGCAACTTGTCCAGGAACATGGTGACGATGGGCAGATTGTGCTTTTTGATGGTGCCAAAGACCTTCTCCAGGTCCATGCTGCGGCAACACTTGTGGATGGTGAGACGCACCCCGGGCTTGCCCACGCCCAGGATAGGGTTGATAATGCGGTAAAAGAAATCATTGGTGGTAACGATGCCCACAACCTTGCCATCCTCCACTACCGGCAGGCTGCCCACCTTATTTGTCTGAGCTATCACCACCGCCTCTTCTACCGTCATGTCTGGGGTGACGCTGACGATATTCTTGATCATCACGTCCTTCAGGGTGGTCTTAGCCAGGAGATAGTTGAGCTCCCAGACGCTCAAAGAGGTAGCTTTGGAGGGCGAGACCTGGTCGAGAGAATGGTCGGTGACCAGGCCCACCAGCTTCCCCTTGTCCACCACAGGTAAACGGCGGAACTTGTGAGCTTTCATGATATTGCGGGCATCGTAGATTGAAGTAGAGCTAGGCACAGTAACCACGTTGGTGGTCATAACATCGCGTACAAACATAGTTGTTACCTCCCCCTGCTGTCTTAGAGCTTCTGATATAAAGTATAACACAGAAAAAGGGCTGGCGTCTGCCCACCGACAAAATGGCCCTGAAACAGGCTACGCTCGCCTGGCTCCGGTTTGTCCCGCCAAAATCCTGAGGAAAGGCCATAGACCAGCCGCCAGAATGAAAAGTGTGCAGCCAATGGCAGCGGCGGCCACCTGTATCTCCACAAACTTGGGACCAAGATGCCAGATATACCTATCCATCAAGCTGCCGGTCAGTGCCCCCAGCCAGCCAATGGCCAGTGTCCTGAGCCGCCGCCGGGGAATAACCAGCGGCACCAGCTTCAGACCCAGCCACCTCGCCACTATCGCCAGGCCAATCAACAGAAAGAAACCAGGGGCGCTCACCGGCGGGCCACCCCTACCAGGTCAGACAGGCTTCTGACCCCCTCCCGCTCCACAAAAGCCTCAATGCCAGCGAGCACCTCCAGTGCAGCCTCTGGATTAGCAAATCCGGCGCTACCCACCTGCACTGCGCCGGCCCCAGCCATGATGAATTCCAGAGCGTCCTCAGCCGAGGCGATGCCACCACAGCCAATCACCGGAATGTCCACCGCACCGGCTAGCTCATAGACCATATAGAGGGCCACCGGTTTGATGGCCGGTCCAGAGAGACCCCCGTAACGGTTGCCCAGCAGGGGACGCCGCCTTTTGAGGTCAATGGCCATGCCTTTGAGAGTATTAATGGCAGTGAGGGCATCGGCCCCCGCCTCTGCCACCGCCACGCCTATTTCAGCGATATCAGCAACGTTGGGGCTGAGCTTTACCATAACAGGAAGGCTGGTTACTGCCTTGACGGCAGCAATAACCTCAGCCGCTAACCGGGGGCTGGTGCCGAACTCCAGACCACCTGCCGCCACATTGGGACAACTGATATTCACCTCCAGAGCAGCCACCCCAGGCACCCCCTCCAGCCGTGAGGCGAGCTGGGCATACTCGCCAATCGTCTCGCCGGCTATATTGACTATCACCGGCACCTTCCAGCCTGCCCACACCGGGGCTATCTCCTTAACCAGGGCCTCAACACCTATGTTTTGCAGACCTATGGAGTTGAGCACACCGGCGGGCGTCTCCGCCAGGCGGGGCTGGGGATTGCCGGGGCGGGGATAAAGCGTAGTGCCTTTGCACACTATGGCACCCAGCCTTTGAATATCGAATAGCTCAGCATATTCCAGGCCATAGCCAAAAGTGCCCGAGGCGGTCAGCACCGGGTTCTTGAGTAGCAGCCCACGCTGGTGTTTCGGCGCAAGCTGCACCGAAAGGTCAGGCAAACCGAACCTCCTGGTCAGCCTTTATACTAAGGGCAGGCTCAGGCGGGTGCCCGCCTGATTGAAAAACAAGCCCCCCCCCAGCTCCCGGGCCAGACGAGCGGCCACCGGCAGGCCAGTGCAGTGAGATGCCCCCAACCGCACAAGCCCAAAGCCCTTCAGTGCCTCAACGATGCGCTCCAGAGTCTCCGCCGAGGAGCGAAAAAGATGAGTGCCCCCCACCACCGCATACACGGTCTCCACCCCGGTCAACTCCTGGGCATAGTGCAGCGTATTCATGATACCCCGATGCCCACAGCCCAGGAGCACCACCAGCCCCATCTCAGTTTTCACCACCACAGCCTGGTCATCAGGAAGAAGGTCAGGCAGCCACTCATCCCCCTCCCACACAAAGAGACCAGCATCCACCTTCTCATAGTCATTGGCCAGCGGAATCTCACCGGTGACCACTATGTTCTCGCTCAACCACACAGGAGAAGCTGACAGCCTGAAGCGCGCCCCCAGGCCCTCCAGCGCTTGCCGTTGAAAAGGGATGCCCACATATTCACGGCGCTCCTGGCCAGGGCGCTGGGCATATTTGGCCTGCCATACCTGGGGATGAGCGATGACCTCTATTTCCTTCTTGCTCTGGCCGAGCAGTGATAGCAGACCACCGGTGTGGTCGTAGTGGCCGTGGCTGAGCACAATCTTGTCCAGGCGAGTCAGGTCCACCCCCAGCGCCTGGGCATTGTGCACCACTGTCTTGCCCTGGCCAGTGTCCAGCAAAATATTCAGGCCGTCGCACTCCAGCAGCACGCTTAATCCCCACTCACCCAGCACATTCAGCACGCCAGCAGTGTTCTCGCAGAGAGTCGTAATGGTGAGCGCCATGCCGCCTAGGCCCTCCTTGTCTTTCTGCGTCGCCGCGGCGAGAAAATGAGGCAAATCAGAAATAATCCGGTGGCAGTGAGCACGATGGTAGCGCCGGGGGCCAGGTCAAACTGGTAGGAAAGAACAAGCCCCACCACACCACAGACCACTCCCACCAGCACCGAAAGCAACATCATCAACCTGAAGTTCCGCGTGATCTGAAAAGCGGTAGCCCCAGGGATCACCAGCAGCGCTGAGACCAGGATGATGCCCACTATCTTGATAGCCACCACCACAGTGATAGCCATCATGCCCAACAGCAGGTAATAGAGCAGTTCCACCGGCAAGCCGTTCACCCTGGCCATCTCCTCATCAAAACTCAGGAAGAAAAGCTCCTTGAAAAAAAGCAACACCACCAGCAGCACCCCCAGGCCCAGCAATCCGATGAGCCACAGGTCTGAGGTGGACACCGCCAGGATAGAGCCAAAGAGATAACCAAAGAGGTCAACATTGTAGCCGGTGGATAGCCCTATGAAAAGGATGCCCAGGGCCATGGCAGCGGCATAGAAGATGCCGATGGCCACATCCTCAGTCACCCGACCCCGACGGCTCACCAGGCCGATGGCCATTGCGGTGGCCAGGGCGAAGGGGATGGCCACTGCAATGGGATTGACCCCGGTCCAAAAGCCCAGGGCCACCCCACCGAAGGCAGAGTGAGAGACGCCCACACCGATAAAAGACATTTTCTTGAGCACGACGTAGACGCTGATGATGGAGCAAAGCACCCCTATCAGAAGGGCGGCCATCAGTGCCCGTTGCATAAAGGTATACTGGAACATGTCTATCATTCGTGCTCCCTGATCACCCGATGAGGGATACGGCCGTGGGCCAATAGCTCCACCTCACAGCCATAAACCCTCTCCAGCGTGGCAGTGTTGAGCACCTCGGAGGGCGCAGCATGCGCATAAAGCGTCTGGTTCAGGCAGGCGATCTTTTCCACATAGGTGGACACCATGCTGATCTCGTGCGAGACCAACATAATGGTGAGGCCTAGCTCGCAGTGTAGACTGGCCAGTAGTTTGTAGAACTCGTCCTGTCCGCGGGCATCCAGGCTGATCAGCGGCTCATCCAGAAGCAACAGTCTAGGTTCCGCCGCCAGCGCCCTGGCGATGAACACCCGCTGCTGCTGTCCCCCAGATAGCTCTCCGATCTGTCGCCGGGCCAGCTCCGCCATGCCCACCCGCTCCAGGTTTTTGAGCACCGCCTCCCGGTCGCCTTGGGCCGGAAGTTTGAACAGCCCGATGCGTCCATAGCGACCCATCATTACCACATCAAAGACAGAGGCGGGAAACTGCCAGTCCACCAGACTGCGCTGCGAGATATAGCCGATGAGATGGCGCTGCCTGCCCAGATGGCTGGGGTCTTTGCCCCACACCTCCACCCGGCCCTGGGCCGGCTTGGCCAGGCCCAGGATGAGCTTGAGCAAGGTGGTCTTGCCAGCGCCGTTGGGACCGATCAGACCCAGAAACTCCCCCTCCTCAACAGATAAGTTGACCTCATGCAGCACCGCCTGCCCTTGATAGTAGAACCAGACATCGCTAAGCCTGACTGCCTCCATGCTCACTCCATAACCCGGGCCATTTGCTCAACATTATAACGCATCATCTTAAAATAGCTATCCCGGCCCGAGCCACCGCCCAACGGGTCAAGCGTTACCACTTCCGCCCCACTCTCATCGGCGATAGCACGGGCTGCCTTGGGGTTGAACTGGGTTTCAGCGAAGACTGCCTTTACCCCCAGCTCCTTAACCTTATCTATTAGCTCCTTAATCAGAGCTGCGCTCGGCTCCCGCCCGGGAGATTCCTCGATGACACCCTCCTCCATCAGGCCATATCTTAGGGCGAAGTAGCTCCAGGCAGCATGAAATGAGATAAAAGCCTTGAAGCGAAACTGGCTTATCCGCTGCTGAAGCTCGGTGTCAAGGGCGGCCAGCTCTGCCAGATAACTAGCGGCATTGGCCTCATAATAGTCTTTGTTTTGAGGGTCAACCTGAATGAGCGCGTCCCTGATGTCCTTCACCTGTTTCTGGGCCAGCAGCGGGTCAAGCCAGATATGCGGGTTGCCCCCCTCCTCGCCAGCCTCCGCCAGCAACTCCACCCCAGCCGAGGTGTCCACTACAACCAGCTCCGAGCTAGCCACAGCATTCACCAGCTTCTCCGCCCAGAACTCCAGGCCAGCGCCATTCTTGATAAACAATCTGGCCTTAGCCAGGTCCTTAACCTTTTCCGGTGTAGGCTCATAGACATGGGGGCTGACGCCCGGGGGCAGCAGGGTCACCACCTCCACCCGATCACCACCTACATTCCGGGCAAAGTCGGCCAGGGGAAAAATGCTGGCCACCACCTCGAGCTTCTCGGACCCAGGCGCTATGGTTGGTGTGGGAGTCTCTTTACTTCCACCACAGGCTGGCCACAAAACCAAACCGAGCAGCAAAATCAGTAACGCCAGCCTGGCCGGCAGGCTGGATAATTGCATCCGCATTGTTAATACTCCAAAAATAATTCTCTCAACCCCCTGTGTCCACCACTCTTGGGGGAAATTGGGAAGGAGTTGTGGGACACCCCCAGCGCCGCCGTAGGTGGCCTTCGCCCCTTGTGGAATCCCCATTGAAAATAGCGGAGAGTCCAGAGAGGCCAAGCCTCTCTGGTGGGGGTCGGGGGGTTATCCCCCAGACCCCTTTCCACACCCCTCTCCTGCAGGAGAGGGGCAGGGGGTGAGGTATCAGCCTGGCCGGCAGGCTAATCAACTTCATCTGACGGCCGCTACCTTCTCCTCCATAGTCTGGAGACGGTCGCGCCGATCATCTATCTTGATGTGAGTGAGCACGCGCTGTGCCCCCAAACTAAAGGGGACTTGGTGCATCTGGCCCGCTAGCTCCAGCACCCGCTCCAGCGGCCCTTCCACAACAGTCCCCATGGGAGTGACCTGATAGCGCACATCGGGGGCACTTTTGAGCGGCTCCAGGCAGGCAGCCACATAGCGGCTGAGTGCTGGGGTAGCGGTGCCCAAAGGGACAATGCTCAGTTCAGCGACGACCTTTTCTTTCATCTAGCCCCTCCCTCCTAGACTAACTAATGCTGAATCACCCAAATGAGTGAGTATACCCACATAAATAAAAAGAGCTAAGGGATGACGAAAGGATATATATTTCTACTTTTCATCTTATCTAACCACCAACCCACCTTACCGCGGTTTACGAAATCAAAGACGGAACGAGGCGTGATTTTGAACTCATGACAGTCAACCTTAACCCTTTGCTCCCGCATATACTTAAAACTGTTTCCACTGTTCTCAATCTTCTCTTCAGCCTTCAACCAGAAGCTCAATCCTCTGCTAGTACGCCAAGCAGAATCATTCGCCAGCAAGCACAAAACGATACCAATCGAAGGGACAACAACTCGAAGAAAGCATGTCCCCTTAACATCAAGCAAGGAAACAAACCCTACGAACAAAAAGGAACTGGCGAGAAGGAATACAGACATTCTCTCTGCCATTAGACGGTCGTCATTTATGTGGCGTTTCAAAAGGATATCATACGCCCTCATTTCATCAGCCAGACTACCTGTATTGGCGTCTTTTCCGTCCACTTGAATCACCCCCGCATCAGACAATTTTGAGCTAGGTCACTATAGCCCCTTGTCCACCACATAGGCGGCCAGGTCAGCCAGGCGGCAGCTCTGGGGTTGCCCCCAGCCACCCCCCAATTCCCCCAAGAGTGGAGGATACAGGGGGCTGAAAGAGCTATTTTCGTAGGAATGACGCCCATTTCTGCAACTAAGCACTAGCCAATCTCGACAGCAGCCATCCCTCCGTAATCAACGAAGAGGTTATGACCACTGATGAAGCGGGCCATATTGCTGTTTAGAAAGACGAGCGGCTCCGCCATCTCCTCGGGCGTTGCGTAACGTCCGATTGGTGGGAGCCAGGCATCTATCGTCTCCTTGCCATAGGCTTTGTGGAAAGCCGACATCATCGGCGTATCAGTGGGCCCCGGACTAAGGCTGTTTATCCGGATGTTCTTCTTCGCCAGCTCAGCGGCGCGTGTTTTCGTGTAGACGATGAGACACTCCTTCGAGAAGGCATAGCCGCTGTTGGCCTTAGGGTTGGCCTCTAACCAGGCGTGTGCTTCATCGAAGCCGGTGCTTGCCAGCAGCTTTTTTATCTTATCGAGGCTGTTCCTCCAGAATGCCCCGCCGGCCGAGCTAATGGTGGCGATTGCGCCGCCACTGCTGATCCGCGGCAGAAGGGTCTCTGTCAGATGCCGAGTCCCGACAAAGTTAACAAGCATAACCTCCAGGTTGGAGAAAGGCGGGCCTGGTAGAGCAGCACAGTTGAAGAGTGCATAGATATTGTCCGGAATCTGCCTCGTCGCAGCGTCTATCGAGTCTTTCTTCATCAAGTCGGTGTTGATGTACTGCTTCACCGGCACAGTGACTTCTTTGATATCAAGGGCATAAACTTCTGCCCCCAACTCGACCAACAGCTTTGCCGCCGCCTGCCCCATCCCGGATGCTGCACCGGTGATGACCACCCGCTTGCCTTCGTAACCGAAAATGTCCCTCACAATCATTACTCTCCTCCCTAACGGTTAAAAGATTGTTACCTCTTTGCCTGCTTCAACGCTAACTCCAACTCTCCCACGACCTTTATCACCCTCACTAGGGCCAGAGGTCTTTGGCAACATCATCCAGCCCCAGTGCCTTCAGCTTCTCCAGGCTTGGCCTGCCGGTCTTGAGATCCCAGTCCATGGCCTTGAAGAATGCGGACCTCATGTCCTCAGCATCCACCGTCACATCAGCAGTCGGCCCACTCTTGAGGGGTGGATCCCCCAAGACTCTACCTCTACCCCCTGTGATCTTGAAGTCCTCTGGCTTTATTCCCTCGCGGGCGTTAAAGGCTTGGCGAATGTTGGATATCCTCTCTCCGGTTTTAAACACTTCCTTCATACCAAAGTCCCATCCAGTAGCGGCTGAAACGAACTTTGCTAAGTCCACTCCGGGCGCGGATATCCACTGTAGAAGACACATACCGCTGGCATTCATGACACGCATGATACCTGAATATGTAGCATCCATAGCGCCCGATGTATGGCGACCAGGGGCCGCATCACACTCATATCCTGCCGCCATTGGGGGTAGAAACTTGGGATCGTGCATCGCCACCTCCTGCCCACCGGCGTGGATAGCGTATTTGTCTGCCCCCTTCCCAATCCTCTCCGCTGCCCTCTTCACGCCATCGGCAAGAACATCGCCGAAACCCTCGCGTTTGGCCAGCTTTTCGGTCATGGCAACTATGGCTTGGTGGTCACCCCAGCTAAGCTCAATCCCTCCAGTATCCTTTTTGGTGATGATGCCGTTTTCATAGCACTCGATGGCAAAAGCGATGGTGGCACCGGCGGAGATGGTGTCCAGACCGTATCGGTCGCAGATGTCATTAGCCTTTATTATCGACTCCAGATTATCATTGAGCAACATCATGCCAAAGGCAGCAGAGGTTTCATATTCGGGCTTATGAACCCCAGCCTCATATTGATATGTCTTTCCCGCTTTCATGACTCCCTTGCAGGCTATAGGACACCACAAACAAGCATGCTTGCGTTCCTGCAGGGCAATCACAGTGTCATCGCTGATCGCCTTGGCATTAGGGAAGTCGAT
>Ga0315295_10003689_pt1 | contig 13023 bp, 11 predicted proteins | sample YL17G14_0_MG_FD_204453 | JGI IMG/M metagenome (GOLD analysis project Ga0315295, IMG submission 204453) | Sediment microbial communities from Yellowstone Lake, YNP, Wyoming, USA - YL17G14_0 | ecosystem: Environmental > Aquatic > Freshwater > Lake > Sediment | place: USA: Wyoming | collected... | reverse complement strand
CCTCCGAGAGCTCGAGGAGACGCCGCAGGTGGATCGACGAGAGCGGCGTCTCGCGCGGGACGACCACGAGTCGCCGCCTCTCCTTGAGGGCGACGTCGGCGGCGCGATGGATCAGGTTGCGGGACGTGCCGAGGGCGATGTGCGCCGCCGTGGACATGGAGCAGGGGCAGACGACAACGGCGTCCGTGGCGGCGCTGCCGCTGGCTGCCGGCGCCGCGAGGTCGTCCGGCTCGTACGTCCGCGTCACTGCGACGGCGCCGGCCCGCTCGACCAGCGCAGCGACCGTCGCCTCCCTGCCCGCGTCGGGTAGCTCGAGCTCGTGCCTCAGGACGAGGACCCCGCTGTCCGAGACGCAGAGCGCGACCTCACAGCCGTTCTCGGCCAGCGTCGCCAGGAGGCGCTGCGCGTAGACGGCGCCGCTGGCGCCGGTCACGCCGAGGAAGACACGTTGTGGAGTCGCTGAAGACATGGGTCGATTCTGCCCCGCAAGGGGCTGGTCGTCACAAACGGGGCTTCAGCCGCCGATCGGTCCGCTGTGGCAGTCGCCGCCGTAGCAGCCGTCGGGGCCGGCGCCGGCGTTGCCGTGGCACTTGACGCAGACGCCGCCGTTGGAGAACACCGCGTCGGAGTGGTTCGCCTTGAAGGCGCCGCTGTGCGGCAGGCTGACGCCGTGGCAGTTCGAGCAGAACGACGCGCTGTGGCATTTCGAACAGACGCCGGGCGAAGCGTAGTACGTCGAGGGGTGCGTCTGCTGGAAGCCGGCCGGGTGAGGCATGGGAAGACCGTGGCACTTGGTGCAGCTGTCCTTGCCGTGGCACTTGACGCAGACCTGCTTGTCCTTGGCCGCCGCGTTGTCGTGCTGTGCCACCCAATCCGGCGGGTGCGGCATCGCCACGCCGTGACAGTCGATGCAGAACTTCGGGTCGTCCTTGAGGTGACAGGAGACGCAGATCGACTGGCCGCGGTCGAGCACCACAGCGCCGTGGCCCTTCTCCCAGCTCTTCGGGTGCGGCATCTGCAGACCCTGGTGGCACTCGCTGCAGAACGTCTTGCTCTCATGACACCCGCGGCACTGACCGGCGGTGAGGTGTCCCTGGATGGGCACGTCGATCTCCACCGCCGGCGCGCCGCCCACGTGACACGTGCTGCAGGTGTCGGGTAGCTGCTCGCCGTCGTGGCATTCGGCGCAGACGGACATCCTGTTCTGCGCGGCTCTCGAGATCTCGGGCCGCGTGCCGGGGTGCGTGATGTTGGCGTGACACGTGAGGCACTGATAGCCGGCTTCACGCAGCCCCGTGTGGTTGATGCGGATGTTGCCGTAGACCTGGTCCCTCTCGAGCTGCGACTTCGGGTGGCAGCGGACGCAGGTGTCGGCGCTGACGTAGGCAGTGAGCGGACGCTCATAGTGACCGCTCACGTAGAGGACGGTGTTGCCCAGGCCTTCGAGGTTGCGGATGAAGTAGCTGAAGGCGCCCGGCTTCGTGTGGCACTCCTGGCACCCGACGCCGGCGCGGTAGTGTGCCGACAACTTGTACGTCTCGACCTCGGGCTTGATGATGTGACAGTTGGCGCAGGAGTCCGCGTCGTACACGGCGTAGAACCCGACGGCAGCCACCACGATCAGGATGAAGAGTGCCACGAGCACCCCGGCGAGCCAGGCTCGAGGGATGGACACCTCGAGCAAGAGGCGCCCCTTCGTGGGCTTGCGCGGCTCGTCGGCCACCGTCACTGCCCTCCCGGCGACGGTGACGCGGTCGGTTTCGGCGCGGGCGTGTACTGGATGCCCTCAAAGAGACTGTGGCCGCGAGCGTCGCCGGTCGCATGCTGGTCGTGGCAGGCCTGGCAGTTCTCGAGCGTGTGGCAGTTGAAACAGGTGGACGCCCCCCACTTCTCGGCCGCCTCGGGATGGCTCGAGATGAAGTCCTTGGGGTGCGGCATCGGCACCTGGTGGCAGGTCTTGCAGTAGTTCTTGACGTCGTGGCACTGTGCGCAGCTCTGGCGGCCGAGCGACTCGGCCTTGGCGCCGTGGCCGTAGAGCCAGTCCGTCGGGTGCGGCATGAGGAGGCCTTGGTGGCACTTGGTGCACGCATCCGGCTCGGTGTGGCAGGCGCTGCAGGTACTGAGCACGCCGACGGCGCCGTGACGGGTGCCCCAGTCGGTCGACTTGTGCGAAGCCGGCGTGGCGGCGTAGTCGCGCGTGACGTGACACAGATCGCATTCTGCCGTGGCGACCTGGCCGTCCGGCGCCGTGTAGTGGTTGTTGTGGCAGATGAGGCACTGTTCCATGGTCGGATAGGTCCGCGAGCCCTCGGGCACCGCGGTGTTGTGGCCCACCGTCGAGTGGCAGCGGTTGCACAGGAAGCCGGCCTTCACCAGATGTTCGTGCTGCACGCGGATGCCGTGTTCGGAGCCCGGCGCGAACAGCGTCTCGTCGGTGTGACAGCGCCGACACGCCTGGTTGAGGACGGAGCCGAGGATCGGCGTCTCGTAGTTGCCGGTCAGCTGATGGATGGGTTGCTGCAGAGCCTCCATCTTCGATGTCAGGAAGAAGAAGGGGCCCGGCTTCGTGTGGCACTGCTCGCAGTTGGCGTCCCGGTGCGCCGTCTTTTGGTACTCCTCGACGTACGGCTCGTGACTCTTGCAGGCGCTGCAGAACCCGGCCGTGGACGTGAAGGCCAAGGCCGCCCCCACGCCGACGACCACGGCGGTCAGGACGATCGCCGCTACTGTGACGCTGTACGTTGTGAGCCGAAAGCGCAGCAGCTACCCCCTACTCACCCGGGATGGGCACTGCGGATGCGACGCGGCGAGGGGCCCGTGGCTCTACGCCAGGCCCGCATCACGGCGTCGGATCGTGGACGACCGACTTGTGGCAGCGCACGCAGGGGTATCCGCCCGCGTGCGACCTGGCCGACGAGTGGCACCTGGTGCACGCCGAGCTGGCGACGGCGGCCTGTCCGGCATGGTACTTACTCTTGTGACACGACCGGCAGGTGGTCGACGCCCCCCGGGACTTGGCGTGCAGCTTCTTGCTGTGGCAGCCGGTGCAGACGAACTTCCTGGTCACCGTGGACGAGTGCTGCGCGCGCGGCTTCGCCGCCGGGGCGCTGCCCTTGTGGCAGTCGGCGCAGTGCGAGCCGGACACCTTCGCGCCGGCGTGCTTCATCGCGTGACAGCTGCGGCAGCTCTTGACCGCCGGCGCGGCTGTCGCGTGGTGGAACGCCGCCGTGTTGGTGTGGCAGCTCGTGCACTGCAGCGCGCCGGCGTGCTTCTGGTACCCGCTGTGGCACGACGTGCAGCTGCCCACGTCCGGCGCCGTGTTGTGGACCTGCGCCGCGTGACAGCTGCGGCAGTCGGCGGAGCCGAAGGTCGACGCCGCGTGACAGGCGTTGCACGCCGTCGGGACCGCCGGCAGGTCCATGCCTTCGTGACAGCTCTCGCAGCCGACGCCGTCGTGGCTCGCCTGGGCGGAGGCGTAGGTGCCGTCGTGACAGTCGGTGCAGGAGGGCGAGTGAGAGGCGACGCCGTCGTGGTGCGGACTGCTGCCGGGACTCGCATACCCCTCGCTCGTGCTGTGACAGTCGAGGCAGACGCCGTAAGGCGGGGACGCGCCAAGGTGCGGCTCGGGGCCGTGACTGGAGGGGATCGAGTAGGCGTTGGAGTAGTCGTTGTACAGATGGCAGTCCTGGCTGCAGGCCGCGCTCGGCGAGGAGAACTTGCTCGTGTCCTCGCCCGGCGCGTGACACGACCAGCACGTCTGCGCGAAGCGGCCATCGACGGTCGCGCCGGGCGTCACCTTGAAGCCACGGTGACACAGGCCCGTGCAGGAAGTGTTCGAGATGCCGTTGGCGTGGCACAGGTCGCAGTTCTGCATGGCGGGTCCCGGAGGGATGCCGTCGTGGGCCCAGTTCGAGTACGCGGCGGCCGGCGCGGTGGCCAGAGTCAGCAGGACCGCGACAGCCGCGGCCCAGACGAGGGCCGCCGCACACCCGGGCAACACCTTCCGCAGAGAATGGCTCATCGCGTCATCGCGTCGTTCGGGGGGCGTGACGTAAGTCACGACCCGCTCTCGCGGCCTCCCCAGTCGGCGGCATGCGCCGCGGCTCCTTCACGAACACGCCCGCCGGTGCTGCTACGGGCACGCGCTCCTGAGTGTAGCAACCCTCGCAGGGACATTCATCTTTCACCACAGTCCCACCACGTGACCAAGCCACCAGAAGATGAAGATGACGAACGCGGCCCACACCGCCAGTGAGACGATGGTGATGATCCACCAGAGGACGTTCTCGATCCTCCGGCGCCGCGCGCTCGGCTCTGGCACGAGGACCTCGTCGAGGGTCCCCTCACGGACCCGGCGCTCGTATTCCAGGGGACGCTCGTGGGCGTAGTGGTCCAGTGGGAGACCACTTTCGAACATGGCCTTGTCCATGGGAAAGACTTCGGGCCGAAGGTGGGCGTGAAAGACGTGCCAGAACACGAAGACGAAGCCCATGGCGAGCAGCGCCCCGCCCGAGTGGTTCACGAGGGCGAAGTTGAGGAAGATGCCGGGCAGGAACTGCGTCGTCAGCTGTGGATACCAGAGCATCGCGCCGGTGACGCACATGATGCTGACGCCCGCAGACGCCGCCCAGAACTCACCCTTCTCGTAGAAGGAGTAGCGGTCGAACTGCAGCACCGGACGCGGACCGCCGAGGAACCAGCGCCACATGGCGACGAGGTCATCCCAGTCACTGCGGTTAGGGACCATGGTACCCGGGCCCCAGAAGCGCCCTCGCCTTCTGATCAGGATGCCGGTGAAGAAGCCGACCATGCACAGGACGCACGTGACCATGACGATGGCCGCGAAGCGGTGGATGATGCCGGCGGTCGGGGCGCCGCCCAGCTGACGCATCTCCCATTGCGCCCAGCCCTCGTCGCTGTATCTCAACGGCATGCCCGTGAACACGAGCACGGTGAAGCTGGCCATGATGAAGAAGTGGATCCATCGCTGGAAGGCGCTGAACCGGCGGTACTGCATGCGGCGGGGGACCGCCGAAGCGATCGCGAACTCCGCGATGGCTTCGGGGCTCTGGCGGGTGTCAATGCTTACGTCTGCCACTGAGGTAGATCCCCTCCCTGAGGCCGCGGTAGAAGTACAGGAAGCAGTGCAGCCCGCCGACCACGAAGAGCCCGATGATCAGCAGGTTGTGGTTGAACTCCATCGCCCACACCGACAGCGACGACCTTGGCGACGACACGTCGACGTGCACGAGGAAGCTCGCGAACTTCTCGCTCGCGTGCTCGTGACACTTGCCGCACGTCTTGGCCACGTTGCGGTCGGAGACCCAGCTGTCCGGATCCGACTCCGGCAGGATCCTGTGATGCCCGTGACAGTCGGTGCAGACGGCTCTTGTGGTCTCGCCCATGCCGAACGTCTTGCCGTGGTACGTGTCCTCGTAGGTCTCTGTCCGCTCGCCGTGACAGCGGCCGCACATCTCCGGCACAGACTCGCGGAATCCAGGCGCACTTGGACTGACGATGTCGTGTGAGCCGTGGCAGTCGGCGCACGATGGCGCATCCGTGCTGCCCTCCTTCATCACCAGGTTCCCGTGGAAGGACTGGTTGTACATGCCGAACTGGTCGGCGTGACAGTCCTTGCAGCCCTCGAGCTCGGCCTGCTGATACCAGCCGGCGGTCTCTTCGGGCATGTGTTCTCTGGGTTGGAAGCCGGCGTGACACGCGGTGCAGTCGAGGCGCGCATGGATGGAACCGTGGACATCCTCGGGCGTGACCGTCAGGCTCTTGGTCTCTCCCTCGACCTCGATGGTCCCAAGGTCAGGCTGCGCGTGGCACTCGAAGCAGCGCGTGTTGGCCCCCTCGGGGATCGAGTAATCGGCGGCTCCGACCGGCGCGGCGAGGGCGACGACGGCAAGGACCGCCGCCACGAGGACGCCGGCGGCGAACACGGGCCTGCTCATAGCGCCGCCACCCCCTCCTTGCCGTGACACTCGCTGCACATCAGGGGCGGGTGACAGACCATGCAGGATTCGATGCCCTTGGCGGCCGCAGACGCGTGTGACGCCGCCCAGCCGTCAGGATGGCTGACCTCGTGACACTGCTTGCAGAGGGCCTCGAAGCTGTGGCACCCCAGGCAAAGAGCGCGGTCCTTGACGGCCTGCTTGCCGTGCGAGTAGCGCCAGTCGCCGGTGTAGTGACCCGGCGGGGGCTTGGCGTGGCATGAGTCGCAGAACTGCTCTTTGTCGTGGTGACAGCGCAGGCAGTCCTGTTCGTCGGCCATGGCAAGCTTGCCGTGCGCCGTGATGAAGTCGCTGGGGTGGGTCTTGCCCTCTGGGGCCGTGTAGTGGCAGAAGGAGCAGGCGTTGGAATCCTTCGTCTGTTCGTGACACATGGTGCAGGGACGCATGCTCACGTCGCTGCTCTCACCCGGCTCCGCGTGCGAGGTGTTGTCGTGACAGTCGATGCACATCAGGTTGTTCTGGTTGACGTGCCTCGCATGCGGCATGCGCACGGTGCCCGGAACGCCCATAAGACCTTTGAGGGGATGGCACTTGATGCAGTTGGCGTTCTCTGGTCGTGACTCCCTCCCGCTGGCGGGCTCCATGTTGAGGTACGTGGCCCAGATGTTGCGTGTCTCCTTGGCGCGCCACTTGATGGCGGCGGAACGACCTGGGGGTATGTGGCACTCGACGCACTGCACGGACGCATGCGCCGAGCGGCTCCAGCTCGCGTATGCCTTGCGCATCTCCTTGCAGCTGCGGCAGTAGCTGGAGGCGGACGTGGCGTAGACGGGAGCGTAGAGGACGACGGCCGCTACGCAGACCACGGCGACCACGATCACCGCGATGACCCAAGGGGGCCTGCGCCGCCGAGGGACTGGCGTCACAGGCGCGTCGGATACGGGCTCGTTGGACTGGTCGTCGGTCACTTGAAGGTCCCCATGTGCGTCACGTGAACCGAAACCCGCGCCTTCTCCCGACCGCGGGGGCGGAAGGCAAGCCCGCCAGCGGCGCGGATTCTACCATACGTGGGCCATGACGCACGGATGCCACGGACCACGCTACGCTCGCACCGTCGCCACGATCACCGTCGCGCCGTAGACCAGCCCCACGACCCCGTTCACGGTCATGAAACCCATGCCGACGCGCTCAAGCCCGCGCCGGGCGATGTCCACGTGGGTCCACGTGAGGAGCCCGGCGACCACGGCGAGACCGATCCAGTAGGAAGCAGGCAGACCGGCGATGACGCCGACCGAGCCGAGCAGGAGCACTGCGAGCAGGTGCGACCACGCGGCCACACGCAGCGCGCCCGGCGCGCCCAGTTTCACGGGGACCGAGTGGATCCCGTGGGCGTGGTCGAAGTCGAGGTCGAAGATGGCGTAGATGACATCGAAGCCGCCGACCCAGAGGCCGACCGCGAAAAAAAGGATCCAGGCTTCCGCGGACAGGCTGCCGCTGACGGCGAGCCATGCGGCAGCCGGCGCCAGACCGAGTGTGAGCCCCAGGGCGTAGTGGCAGAACCACGTGACCCGCTTCGTGTACGGGTAGAGGACGAAGGCCGCCAGCGGGATCGGCCACAGGTAGCGACAGGGCTCCGAGAGGTTGAAGGCAGCGACGACGAGGAGCGTGACCGCCGCGAGCGTGAAGACCCAGACGTCGCGGCGCCCGAGACGCCCGGCCGGCAGCTCACGCCCTGCGGTACGGGGATTGCGCGCGTCCATCTCGGCGTCGATGAGCCGGTTGAGCGCCATGGCGGAGCTGCGCGCGCCCACCATGGCGACGGTGATCCAGGCGAGCTGTTCCCAGGTGGGCAGGCCGCTTGCGGCCAGGAAGGCACCGGCGAAGGCGAAGGGCAGGGCGTACACGCTGTGCTCCACCTTCACGAGGCGGGCGAACAGGGCGAGCCTCGAGCCCGTGGCGCTACCCGGCGTGGCCACGGGGTCCGGCTCAGGCGGGCGGGGTCGGGACAGTGTCGCGCTCATCACCGTCGACCGCCTCCGCCAAGGGCGGCTCCGGGCGGTGCGCGAACCTCTCGAGGAGATAGGCCACGACCGCCACCGTCGCCGCGGCGAGCCCGATCACGAACAGGACCGTGTACACCATGATGCTCGCCGGTGACGTGATCCCGAGGTAGGCGCTGATCGTCCAGGTGAGGATCGCCAGCGCCCAGTTCGCCAGCGACAGGAGCAGCAGGTTTCGGCGGACGCGCACGTTCCCGGCGTGCTCGTCGTCGTGGACGGGGACCGGGACTTCGGTCTCAGGCGCTTCGACCACGGCTCAGTCCACCACGGACCAGATGACGAACACCGTGAAGGCCAGCGCCGCGAGGCCCATGAAGCCGGTGATGGTCCACCAGAGGACGTCCCCGAACAAGGTCCCGGCGGTGACGGTCTTCTCGACGAGCACGTCGTCCAAGGTGTCCTCCCTCACGTGCCTCGCATACTCCAGCGGCCGTTCTTCCTGGTAGTGGTGAGCGGGAAGGGTGCCGGTGAACATGACCTTGTCGATCGGGAACGCTTCGGGCCGCAGGTGGGCGCTGAAGTAGTGCACGAAGATGAAGATGACTCCCGCCGCCAGCAGGGCCTCGTTCGAGTGGACCACAAGGGCGATGTTCAGGACGACGCCGGGCGCGTACTTGGTGGTCTCCAGCGGGAACCACATCATGAACCCGGTGACGCCGATGATGACGGTCCCCGCCATGAGTGACAGGTAGTCGAACTTCTCCCAGTAGACGAACCGATCGAACTGCGGCTTGCCGCCCCGCCCGACGAACCAGCTGAACATGCCCACGATGTCGTGCAGGTCCTTCATGCGCGGCATCATCGAGTTGGGGCCGCGAAGCAGCTTGCCGCGGCTGCGCACCACCGCGACGATCATGTAGATCATCTCGGCCGTCCAGTAGAACACGGTGATGACGGCGGCGATGCGGTGGTAGACGCCCGCCGCCGTGACCCCCCCGAAGAGATCCATGAACCACTGCGCCCACGCGGCGTCCTTGTACTTGAGCGGCATACCCGTGAACACCAGGGTAGTGAAGCTGACGATGACGAGGAAGTGCATCCAGCGGTGAAAGACGTTGAAGCGATGGAACTGTACCGTCGTCCGCCCGCGTTTGTCCCTGGGCTGTCGCAGGCGCCGCACGTAGAGACCCTCGCGCCTGCCTCTGTAGACGTAGAGCGTGGTGTGGACCGCGGCGAACGTGAAGACGACCGTGATCAGGCTCACGTACGCCAGCCAGAACAGGAACACGCTCCATGACGAGCGCGGGTCATGAGGGTTCCCGTGGACCTGGAAGCTGGCGAAGTTGGCGTTGGCGCCAGGGTGGCAGCGGCCGCAGGTCTTGACGACGTTCTGCTCTGAGACCGAACTCGCCGGGTCCGAACTGGGAAGGATCCTGTGACCCGGATGGCAGTCGGTGCACACCGCGGCCTGCTCCTTGCCGAGGGCGAACGCCTTGCCGTGGTAGCTGTCGAGGTAGGTACCCTCGCGTCCCCCGTGACACCGGGTGCAGAGGGCGGTCACGCCTTCGCGGAAGGCGGGCGTGCCCGGTGACAGGATGTTGTGTGCCTCGTGACAATCGGCGCACAGCGGCGCGTTGTCGTCCTGCTCGGTCAGCCTCAGCTTGCCGTGGAAGGACCCCTCGTACATGGCCATCTCGGGCGCGTGGCAATCCCCGCACGCGTCCACCTTGGCCTGGCGCAGCCAACCCTGGGCGACATCCTCCGAGTGCATGCCCGCATTGAAGCCCACGTGGCAACTGATGCAGGCGATCTTGCCGTGGCGTGAGGAAGCGTGCTTGTCGGCGTCGACGTAGATGCTCTTGCGTTCGCCGTCGACCTCGATGAACGCGCTGACCTGCTCGCCGTCGACGACGATAGAGCCGTCCTCGACCTTCTGCCCGTGACACTCGAGGCACGCCTCGTTGTCCGAGGACGTGAGGGCGGTGCCCGTGGACGGGCTTTCGGCCCTCGCTGCGCCCGCCAACGCGGCGAGCCCGAGAACGGCGAGCAGCGCACCAGTCGTGGCGAGTCGGCGGATGCTCACGGACTCACGCCCCGCTTCTCGTGACAGGCGTCGCACATGGCCTGGGGATGGCAGACGAGGCAGGCGCTGGGACCCTGCGCGGCGATCGTGCCGTGCGCAGTCTCCCAATCGGTCGGGTGCGTGACTGCATGGCATTGAGCACAATACGCCTGGCTGTGGCACGCGTCGCAGCTCGTCGGGTCTTTCACGGCGCTCCTGCCGTGAGTGTACCGCCAGGTGCCGCCGAAGTGGTCCGCCGGCGGGGTGGCGTGGCACGCGTCGCAGAACCGCTCCTTGTCGTGGTGACAGCGCAGGCACGCTTCGACGTTCAGGCGCGCCTCACGGCCGTGTTCCTTGAGGTAGTCGGGACGATGCGCGTTCTGCGGCGGCGCGGGGTGGCAGAAGTCGCAACGATCCGGAGCGCCCTGCTGGTTGTGGCACATCGGGCAGGTCTGCATCGTGACGTCGGCGGACTGGCCAGTCTTGGTGTGGGAGACGGAGTCGTGACAGTCGGCGCACGTGAGGCCACGCAGACCGACGTGCAGTTTGTGGGACATCCGCACGCCGCTCTGCTCGTCGGGGATCTTGGAGAGCGGATGGCACTTCAGGCAGTTCTGATTGTCGGGCAACTGGCCCTTGTCGGTGACGCGGTCGACGCCGAGGTATGAGGCCCAGATGTTCTTGGCTTCCTGGAGGCGCCACTTCACCTGAGAGGCGAGACCGCCCCGGATGTGACACGAGGTGCACGAGACATCCTTGTGCGCTGAGTGCTTCCACGTCTTCTCTGCGCGCTTGGTGACCTTGCACGACGCACAATACGAGAGAGAGTCGGTCGCCCCTACCGGAACGACGATGACGGCGCCGACGACGGCGAACGTGAGGACGATGACGAGGATGCTGAACCACCGCTTGCGGTACCACACTCGTGGCTTCACAGGGTATCGGTGACCCTTGTCAGTCAAGAAGAGATGCTCCCAAAGACTCCACCCCGCGTTGGCGAGACCGGCCACACCCCCAGACCCGGCCGTCCTTCGTCCGCGCGGATTCTACCATTACCCCTCAGGGTAGGCGACCAGCCCGCGGGGGCCCGATGTCAGACTCCCCGGCAGGATCACGAGAACGGGAGACCGAACTCACGCCACCGCTCGGTCACGCGCCGCACGACGTCCGGGTCCTGCGCCAGCTCGTCCGGCCACTCGCGGCCGTGGCCCTCCTCGGGCCAGGTCTTCGTCGCGTCGATGCCCATCTTGGCCCCGTAGCGCGCGTGGGGGCTCGAGTGGTCGAGCACGTCGAGCGGGCCGTCGACGATGAGGCAGTCGCGGCGCGGGTCGACGTTGTTGAACACGCGCCACGTCACCTCGCTGTAGTCGTGCACGTCGACATGCTCGTCGACGACGACCACGAACTTGGTGAACATCATCTGCCCCATCCCCCAGACGGCGCTCATGATCTTGCGCGCCTGCCCGGGGTAGGTCTTGCGGATCGAGATGATGGCGCAGTCGTGGAAGACGCCCTCGATCGGCAGGTCCATGTCGACGATCTCGGGCTGCACCAGCCTGAGCAGGGGCAGGAAGAGCCGCTCGGTGGCCTTGCCGAGGTAGGCGTCCTCCATGGGCGGGCGGCCGACGATGGTCGCCGGGTAGATGGGGTCGCGGCGGTGCGACATCGCGGTGAGGTGGAAGACCGGGTACTGGTCGGCGAGCGAGTAGTAGCCGGTGTGGTCGCCGAAGGGTCCTTCGAGCCGCGTCTCGTCCTTCTCGACGTAGCCCTCGAGGACGATCTCGGCGTCGGCCGGCACCTCGAGATCGACCGTGGCGCACGGGGCGAGCTCGACCGGCTCGCCGCGCAGGAACCCGGCGAACATGAACTCGCTGATGCCGGGCGGCAGTGGCGCCGTCGCGGCGTAGGTGATCGCCGGGTCCGTCCCGAGGGCGACGGCGACCTCAAGCCGGCCGTCGGCCTCGCGGAAGTTGGCGGCGCCGTCGTGATGGACGTGCCAGTGCATGCCGGTGGTCTGACCGTCGTAGACCTGCAGCCGGTACATGCCGGCGTTGCGCCGCCCCTCGCGGTCCTTGGTGACCACGACGGGCAGCGTGATGAACGGGCCGCCGTCGCCCGGCCAGGTCGTCACCACGGGTAGACGGGAAAGGTCAGGAGGTTCGACGACGACCTCGCGGAAGGCGGCCTTCTTCGCCGCACGCGGCCCGTAGGAGGCGAGCTCCTTGAGCTGGCCGAGCGCCTTGACCTTGCCGACGAGGCCGCTCGGCACCTGCAGCTCGAGCAGGCCGGCGATGCGCTGGGCGAGCTCGTCGAGCGAAGCGCCCAAAGCGAGCTCGAGCCGGCGGAACGAGCCGAGCTGGTTCATCAGCACGGGGACCGCCGGCGCGCCGGGAGCGGCCTTGGGCCGCTCGAAGAGCAGCGCCGGCCCGCGCGCCTTGCTCGCCCGGTCGGCGATCTCGGCCATCTCGAGGTAGGGGTCGACCTCGGCGCGCACCCGTGTCAGCTCGCCCTCACGCTCGAGCAGCTCGATGAAACGACGCAGGTCCATGGTCACCTCACTGGGCCGATGAGCGGACGGGGACACCGACAGGCGGCCGGAGCCGGGCGAAGACGGCCTCGAGCGGCGCCGGGTCGGGGAGGCACAGGGCGGCCGCGGCCGCGGCCGCCCGCGCCGACGCGTCGGCTGGCGCCCCCGTGCCGAGCTCGGCGTCGATCTCGTCGAAGAACGCGCCGGCCTCGGCCGGCGGCACGCCCGCGCGCACGGCGGCCAGGGCCGCCATGGTGTACGCCCAGAGGGCGTCGTCGACGGTGAAGGGCGATCCCAGGCTGCGCAGGCACGAGCACGCCGACATCAGGCGGGTGAGCAACTCCACCGAGCGGACGTCACCCCGGCTCGCGATCGTGCGCAGGCCGTGGGCGTAGAAGACGTCGCCGGCCAGCAGCGCCGTCTGCCTGTCGCCGGTGGCGATCGTCGCGAGGCGGCCGGTCCGGTAGTGGACGAGAT
>Ga0315295_10003688_pt1 | contig 13027 bp, 9 predicted proteins | sample YL17G14_0_MG_FD_204453 | JGI IMG/M metagenome (GOLD analysis project Ga0315295, IMG submission 204453) | Sediment microbial communities from Yellowstone Lake, YNP, Wyoming, USA - YL17G14_0 | ecosystem: Environmental > Aquatic > Freshwater > Lake > Sediment | place: USA: Wyoming | collected... | reverse complement strand
TAGAAATCGCCAGGAAATTGATTTCCGTCAGCGATATAGTTCTGGACAACTTCATTCCGGGAGCCATGGCGAAATGGGGACTGACCTACGAGGAATTGGTCAAGATAAAGCCTGATATCATTGTGGCCACTATGCCTATCATGGGAATAACCGGCCCATATACTTTTTGGCGCGGCTTTGGCACCACTATCAGGACCGCAGCAGGCATCGATTACATTACAGGTAATCCCGACCGGCCTCCGATAGGGACGGGGATGGCAGCCTTCCCCGATTTCACCTGCAACCCGTACCATGCGGCGACAGCTATACTGTCTGCCCTTCATTATCGGAATAAAACAGGCAAAGGACAGTTCATCGAGCTTGCTCAATTGGAGTCCACGGTCTGCTGGACCGAAACAGCCATCCTGGATTACACGGTCAACAAACATATTCAGACCAGTATGCGCAACCATCTGCCGAATGCTTCACCGCACGGGGTTTACCGCTGCCTCGGGGAAGACAGAGAGGTTGATTACTGCGCCATGCCCGAGTCCGAACCTGACCACAGGAAGAAGGATGAGCGATGGGTTGCTATCGCCGTATTCACAGAGGATGAGTGGAAGGCATTCTGCAAAGTCATGGGCAACCCGCCCTGGACTAAGGATAAGAAATTCACCACTTTGAAAAGCAGGAAGAAAAACGAAGACGAGTTGGACAGATTGGTCGAAGAATGGACGATGAAGAAATCACCGGAAAAGGTCATGATGCTGATGCAGAAGGCAGGCGTAGCAGCAGGGGTAGTTCAGGACGGGGAAGACCTGCAAACTCGAGACCCGCAGTTAAAGGAGCGAGGCTTCTACGTCTATCTCGACCACCCCGAGGCGGGGCGAATCGCCCATGACGGGCTGACCTTTGCACTATCGGCTACTCCCGGTGAAATTCGCAGGGCACCGCTTCTGGGTGAGCATAATGAATATGTATACAAGGAGGTCCTGGGCTTCTCTGAGGATGAGGTGAACCAACTCATCACCAATGGCGTACTGGAATAAAAGGTAAGCGTGAAGTCATTTAACAGAAGAGGGAGTGCAGAGGCGCGAAGCCCCTTTGCTGGGGGAAGTGGGGGTGTCCCCCAACCCCCTTTATCCCCCAAGACTGGGGGATAAAGGGGGTTGATGTAGACTATTTCAGCAATCTCTTATTATTAGTCATAGAAAGAAGGTTTTTAGAAAATGGCAGCAGCGCTCGACGGCATAAGGATTATAGACATGGCCTGGCAGGGGCCTGGCACGTTCTGCTCCACTATCCTGGGCGACCTCGGTGCCGAGGTGATAAAGGTCTACGAGTCCCACCCCGAACGCCGCGGCGGGCCTCTGGTGTTTATGTATCCGGATTCTCCCATATTCCCAGGCTGGCGGAATTGCAAGACCATGGGGCTTAATCTAAAAAGCAAAGAAGGCCTCGGTATATTCCGCAAGCTGGCTAAGACTGCCGATATTGTCATAGAGGGATTCAGGCCCGGGACTACCAAGCGTCTAAGTGTTGACTACGATACCATCAAAAAGATTAACCCCCGAATAATATACGCCTCTTTGACAGGCTACGGACAGGATGGACCCTACCGCGATGTTGTAGGACATGATATCAACTACATATCTATAGGCGGACTTCTGGGCACGACAAGGGGTTCCGACGGAACTCCGGTAATACCCCGCACGGTTCTGGCTGACTTCGCCGCCGGCGGGATGGCCGCTGTTATCGGGATACTGGCTGCTCTCACAGCGCGCGACAAGTCAGGCAAGGGCCAGTATGTGGATGTGTCCATGACCGACGCCATAGTCGGATTGATGATGCCCGTGTTATTGCCCGCTCTACTCGGTGAGACGATTTCCGAGCAGGGCGAGAATATAGCCACGGGAGAGGAGCAGCGCCCCTGGTACAACGCGTACAAAACGAAGGACGGGAAATACATCAGCGTGGGCAGCGTCGAGCCCTGGTTCTATACCAACCTGTGCCAACTGCTCGGCCGTGAGGATTTCATAGAGCATCAATATGCAGAGGGTGAAAAACGCGACGAGATTCTCCAGTATTTCAAGCGGACATTCCTGACCAAGACTAGGGACGAATGGCTGAAAATCCTGCGCCAGAAGGATACCTGCGTCGCCCCCGTCTACTCGCCTGAAGAGGTGATCTCTGACCCCCATTTAATAGCCCGCGAGATGTTTGTCAAAGTGCCTCATCCCACCATGGGCCAGGCCAGGCAAATCGGCCCCATCATCAAGCTTTCGAAATCGCCGTTTAAGGCCAGGAACTGGGCTCAGCGATTCGGCCAGCACACGGATGAGATAATGCACGAGCTTGGTTACAAGAAGGCGAGTATCAAGAAGCTGCGTGATGCGGAAGTTATAGGTTGAGCAATCTCAACCAGTGGACTTAGCGTAACTGAGTGATAATCGCCATAAGTCTCAGCGATTGTCCGGCAGAATCTTAACCAGCACACTGCGGTTCCTGGGGCCATCGAATTCACAGAAGAAGATACCCTGCCATGTTCCCAACACCAACCTTCCATCATCCACCAGAACCATCTCGGAGCTGCCAAATAGACTGGCTTTGATATGAGCAGGAGAGTTACCTTCCGAGTGGTGATAATTGTCGTGTTGAGGCACTATAGCCTCAAGCTGTTCGGCAATGTCTTCGACAACACTGGGATCTGCCTGCTCGTTCAGTGTAACTGCAGCCGTGGTATGCGGGACAAACACATAGCAGACTCCGTTCTCAATGCGGCTGGAGTCCACAACCTCTTGAACAGCTCTGGTAATGTTCTGAAACTCCACTCTCGACCTTGTTCTTACGTTCAGCCTGTGTATCACTAGCGATTACCTCAAACGCCTCATATACTATATAGTTCTCAACACATTCGCAATATCCTACTCAGTAAAGACATCTTGCATCTTAACCAGTTTGCTATGAACCGGCTTTCTTATTCTGCTTCTGAGCTGTGGTACCAGTGAGCGGCGACATATCCCTGAGCCTCTGCACTATACCCGGCAGGACAGAGAGCACATAGTCCACATCTTCATCGGTATTATCGGTCCCGACTGTGAACCGCAGGCTGCCGTGGGCCAGATCTTCGGGGAGTCTAGTGGCAACAAGCACATGCGAGGGATCGTTGGAGCCCGTGGTGCAGGCGCTGCCGCTTGAGGCAGCTATGCCCAGCAAATCCAGGTGCAGCAGGATGGATTCCCCTTCAACATACTGGAAGGATAAATTCAGGTTGTTGGGCAAGCGCTGCGCAGGATGCCCGTTGAGATAAACCTCTCCAATCCGGGACATTATGCCATCAAACAGGCGCTCCCGCAGCCGCTGGCAGTATCGGCTGTTCGACTCTGTGTTATCAGCAGCCATCTTAAGGGCAACCGCAGTACCCACAATTCCGGGAATATTCTCAGTGCCCGCCCTGCGGTTATTCTCCTGAGCACCGCCGGTCTGCTGGGGCGCAAACGGAGTTCCCTTCCTCATGTAGAGAACACCTACCCCCTTGGGCCCGCGGAACTTGTGCGCCGATAAGCTCAGCATATCTACACCCAGCTTATTCACATCGAGGTCCAGCGCTCCAGCGCCCTGAACCGCGTCGGTATGGAATACGATTTTTCTCTGTTTAGCTTTGGCTTTAACCAATCCGGCAAACTCAGCCACAGGCTCGATGGTGCCGATCTCGTTGTTGGCCAGCATTATACTGACCAGAATAGTCTTATCCATAATAGCTTTCTCCAAATCAGCGGCATTGACAAGACCGAAGCGGTCCACCGGTAGATAGGTTACTTTGAAGCCGAACTCCTCCAGATCATGGCAGGTATGCAGCACGGCGTGATGCTCAATCGCAGAGGTGACGATATGGTTGCCCTCTTTTTTCAAGGCAAAGGCAGCCCCTTTGAGGGCAGCGTTGTCTGATTCGGAGCCGCCGCTGGTGAATATAACCTCTCCAGGCTTACACCCAAAAACACTACTCACATTCGCCCGTGCTTCGTCCAACGCCTTTCTCGCCTCCTGGGCGATGGAGTAGATGCTTGAAGGGTTGCCATAAATCTGGCTGAAATAAGGGAGCATTGCCTCCAGAACCTTGGGATGAACCGAGGTCGTTGCTGCATGATCCATGTAAATCAATTTATGCTTCAACTTCGCTCCTCCGCAGAGACATTTAGCTGACTTCTAACTCATCGGTATAGCACAAATCGGCGAGGGTCGTCGTATCAAGCACCTGAGCTATGCTATTGCGCACTTGCTCCCAAAGCAGCTTTGAAGTACAAGTCGTTTCCCTGCGGCAGTAACCAGCCTCTACGTCCTCAGACACACATTCAGCAGGAGCAAGAGACCCCTCCAAAGCACGTACCACCTGCCCCACAGTTATTGATGCAGGGTCTACAGTCAATTGATAGCCTCCATGTGCTCCACGGATGCCCTCTACCAAGCTCGCTTTGCGTAAGATAGCCATGAGTTGCTCCAGATAACTTAAGGATATTTCCTCTGCCCTGGATATATCTGCGAGAGACATAGGCCCCCCGGGATAACTCTGCGCCAGGGCTATCATCGCTCGCAGTCCATAGCGCGCTCTAGTTGAGAATTTCATAGCAATAATTCCTTGTACTTCAGTAGGAATTTTAACATCAGGGTACATCTCTGTCAACACAACCTGCACAGCGGATTTATCCTTGACAATGCGAAGAGGAACTTATACAATTCGAAGCAGAGCCTATCGGCTTTGCGGCCCCGTGGTGTAGCGGTCTAACATATCTGCCTGTCACGCAGAAGATCGTGGGTTCGAATCCCATCGGGGTCGCACCTGATACTTTTTGTTGACACCTTCCCCGTCAACGCGCCAATATCTCCCGGGGGCAATCACAAATTGCCCACCTCTGTCTGTTTAGATGTAATGGAGCGACATAAGACGCAAAGCCTTCGCCAACTTGCAAAGCAGTATGGAGTTTCACATGAGACGGTGAGGAGAATGATTCTAACCGATGGGCAATACTAGTATTATAATTGATTTGATGTTGCTGAGAGTAATCATTAGGAGGTGCTCTTGTTATGGCCAGCACAGCACTAGAGCGCGTTCTACATGAACAGTGCACGGAATGGGGACGGAGTATAACCGATGCCCGGGCAGCAGTTGGTTTTTCCTTTGAAATGTCAGATGAGAAACGCTGGAAATGGCTCGCGTCGGGTGACCACGCTAAGACAGAGGGAATTGCGGAGAAGGAAGTCCGCAGGCTCGGCGTGGAGGATTTCTACACATACTACCTTTCCTGCTTCTACTCAAAGTACAAGCTACCCAGCGGCATAATTGACTTCGATGCCATAAAGGGTCCGCCTTGGGTCTCTTTCAAGTGTCCAGCTGCCAACTATGGGCCAAAATGGCATCGTTCTGTGCAGCAGGCTCGAGCCAAGGTCTGTGGCAGGTCTTCTACAGCACAAGCTGTCACTCCTGATGATGACTCTGGTGCCTTCTTATGCTGGTTTAGAAGCAAGGGCGCCGATGAGATTGCGGATATGGCTCTACAGCGCGTGAATAAGCTTGGTATGGGTGATGTCAACTCCGTCCTCTGGCTCTAAGCTATGCCAGTGATGTTGGCCAATAAGACCGGTCATGGGACACGAATGAAAATTCGAGAAAGCCTCAAATGCTTGGTGTGGAATAGTATTCTTTGGTGGAGCTGGGGTAGCGACAAGCATAACTTTCAAGCTTACGTTCACCCTCACTCCATAGTAATCATAGCCGAAAACCAAATGGAGTTCAACTTGAATCCATCCTACCCCATCTTGTCTGTTCTGAGGTAACAAAAGGCCATTTGGTGTAATCCGTCCAACAATTCTGACTTTTGTTACCCTCCGCGTTTAGCCACACTCGATTCAGGAAAGTATCTTGACAGCCTGCAGCAGGCGAAATATGATGGCTATGTCATTGGAATCTGCCACCGATTTGTCTTGAGAGGTGGGCGAGTATATGACTAAAACGATTGTGATGATCCACGGGATGTGGGGCGGTAGTTGGTACTGGGAGAACTACAAGAGGTTCTTTGAAGCCAAGGGTTATCAATGCATTACTCCGACGTTGCGTTTTCACGATGTGGCTCCGGAAGAACTGCCTAATCCTCAGCTAGGGACTACCAGCCTGCTAGACTACGTTGAAGACCTTGAAAAGGAAATCCACCAACTCGACGCGCTACCTATTCTGATGGGGCACTCTATGGGTGGGCTTCTTGCACAAATGCTTGGGAGTCGAGGATTAGCCAAAGCCCTTGTACTGCTAACTCCTGCATCACCGAGGGGCATTAACGCCTTGACGCCATCGGTGATAAGAAGCTTTTGGAGTGGACTTACAAAATGGGGCTTTTGGAGAAAGCCACTGCGTCAGACCTTCAATGAGGCAATCTATTCGATGCTACAGCTGCTGCCTGTGGAAGAGCAGAAGAAGATTTTCGACCGATTTGTCTGCGAGTCCGGCCGAGCGGCCTTTGAAATCGGATTCTGGTTCCTGGATAGGAAAGGCGCTTCGCGAGTAGATGAAGCCAACGTTACTTGTCCTATACTCGTTGTCGCCGGAGGCCGAGATCGGATCACTCCGGCTTCGGTCGTGCGGAAAGTTGCTGCCAAATACATAGCTGTCTCAACCTATAAGGAATTCCCAAATCATGCGCACTGGGTTATTGGGGAACCCCACTGGCAAGAAGTAGCAGAGCATGTTTCTCATTGGCTAGAGCGCGTCCAAGCCTAGGTGGCTGAGAACACCGCTTCGAGCGGTGCTGTCATACTTTGCTCGTTATCTCTTTTCAGGAAGCAGCCTTCCACACTGAGGCATTAGATAACAATCCTCGGGAATGTGCAACGAACTCTGTATTCACCTTGCCAAAGGCGGTGGGATATAATACTGGTAATGCATAAGATAACTTGGAAGTATCCGTGCACTATCTGCCAACGACCTATACAACGAGGTAAGCCAACCATTCTCTTTGCCACGGATAGACCCGAGATGATAGGGATTTGTCATTCCACTTGCGGCTACCGCTGGTTCCGTTATGGTCATTTTCAAATGTGCCCGCCTGCCTACCTTTCGGACGAGCAAATATCGTTTCTTGTGCAATTCTTCCACAGGCTTTATAGTCTTCCAGGTGGGCAGGAGCCCAATTGTGAACTGCGATTGTATCTAGCTCACTTACTGCGGAATTACCCAGCTTCACTAACAAACCCAATGGTGTCCTACCGGAAGTCACTGGATGAGCACAAACGTGAACATCGAAGTTGGCTTTATGAAGGTGACCTGGAGGCGGATTTCCTCCGTCTTCTCGGCCAGATTCAAAGTGCAGCTAGAGAGAAGCCTTTGGGAATTGAAATTGACTTTCGGGTTTGAGTAATTCTTTGTGTGCGTGGTTAATCGTCAGTTTCCAGTTACACAAAAACTCAGAATGTGATTTCTTGGAGAAAATCACCAGGTGGCAATCTGCCTGTTTCACCGCTGAAAAAGCTCCATCTATATTCGTGGTATCGGGGGAGCTTCCGTTTTATACTAATTCCAGCGACACCTGAGTGAATGAATAAGGATAAAAATACATGTTCTACTGGCAGACAACCAATCATTAGTTCGTTCAGCAGTACGGCTACTACTGGAGCAGCAGACGGAAGCTTGTGTAATAGAAGAGGTGGCTACTCTTTGCGGTATATGCTGGCTTGAGGATATCAGACCCGCATCATAGAGAACGCATCATAGAGAACTATTGTTGCTTTGTAATTATGCTAGTATACTTGCAATACCTAACTATATTGTGATCTTGGAGGTAAAAAGGTGAAAACAAACGTCAACCACCTGGTAAAAATCTTACTTATGGCTATTGTAGTTACTGCCATGTTCCCTATGGCATGTTCATCAGATGACTCAACTCCGGCAGCGTCTGATGGTAAAAAGGTTCAGCTTGTTTATCAGGATTGGCGCACTGATTGGTTCCCGAGAATGGCTCAGGGAATGCTGGATAAATTCAAAGAAACCCATCCAAATATTCAGGTCTTCTATACTCCGGACCCGGAGAATTATCAAGAAAGGGTGTTAGCCGATTTTCAGTCTGGAACAGCGCCAGATGTTTTCCAGGGATGCTGCACGCATTTCCCGGCATGGGCTCAAATGGGTTATACTCTTGACTTGAGTTCATATGTAGAAGCAGATTTGGATCAGGCTATCATTGACGATTGGGACCCGGCTCAGTATCGGGCTCTCTTCACGGAAGATGGCCAACAGTTCGGGTTACCCAAATATCATGGTGCTCTTGCCCTCTATTACAACAAGGATCTTTTCGACGAATATGGCATTAGCTATCCTGATGAGACTTGGGACTACGATGACTATCTGGATGCCATGAAGCGTCTCACCCACGACCGTGATGGTGATGGAAAAACCGATCTATGGGGGAGCATCATGGATATCTCCTGGGATCGTATCCAAGTTCATGTCAATGCCTGGGGCGGCCACTTTGTAGACCCGGATGATTCCACGCGCTGTATGATGTGCGAACCTGAAGCGATGGCAGCCATGGAGTGGATTCGGGCTCGAATTTGGGATGATCGGGTAATGGCGTCTTTTCTTGACGTGCAAAACGTCTCGACCCGCGAGGCTTTCATTTCTCAGCAAGTTGCTATGGTGGAAGATGGTTCTTGGGCACTCAAGGATATTTTGGTCGGATCCGATTTTCGTATCGGCGTCGTGACGATGCCCATGGGCCCGGTGCGACGGGCAACACTGGCTACGACTGATGGATTCGCTATTTATGAAGGCACCGAGCATCCTGATGAAGCATGGGAGCTCCTGAAATTCCTCGTTAGTGCGGATTATGGGCGGGCCATGGTTGAGGCCAATTTTCTCCAACCGGCACGTGCATCACTGGTCGATGAATGGATTGAAGTCGTACGCGCCCAATTTCCCGAGAAAGCGAGGGGTCTTGATTTAGAGGCATTTGCTGATGGCCATACCAAAGGATACTCGGTGACAACGGAAGTGTTTGCCAACATGGCTGAGGCAGAGCAGATCGCCTATGAGGCATGGGATGAGATTTTTACGTATGGGCATAGCTCAATTGATTTGATGAAAGATGCCTGCAGTAGTATTCAGGAAGCTCAGAGAAGATAACGTCTGTTGGGGTGTTTGGGGTGATACCGAGAATCCATTGGCACGGTTTGCGAATCAAAATCATTGCCTGGTCTTTTTTCCCTACGATGATCATCATGATTGCCGTGGCGGTATTCATTTTCAGTGCGTATAACAATGTCACCGAGGACTTGGCGATTGAAGAGAATCGGGATACTGCTCGCTTTGAGGCCGGTCGACTAACGGTCGAACTCCAGGAGTACGAAGACCTGCTTGAGAGTGAAGCCCGTATTCTTGGAGCCCTTCGTGAGAGTCAACCATTCCAGCAGAATGCTTTGGCGTCATCCAGCAATCGTTTTGCCGTATTCGATGGGGGAGTGGTCCTGCTTGACAACTACGGTACAGTAATAGCTGCAGAGCCGGATCGTCCCGAGATATTGGGTTCAGACTGGTCGAATCGGACATATTATGACCAGATCGCTCGACGCGAAGTGACTTTATTGGCGGTATTCTCGGATATCGTTACAGACGGACGCGATGGCAGAGAGGTTATCGTTGTTGCCGTACCTGTTACCGATACTCAGAGTCGCTTTGTAGGACTTCTGTCGGGTCAGTTTCATGTGGACGCTAACTCTGTCAGCGCGTTCTACGGGGATATCGTCAAACTCAATTGGGCGGATGATGGGAACGCCTATATGATCGACAGCACCGGAAAGGTGATTTACCACACCAATACGAACGAGATTGGAAAGGATGTCGCAAATCAGGAAGCAGTCGTACAGGTGCTTAACGGAAGATCAGATGCCATACATACCCATGATCTTGAGGGTAGTGGTGTTCTTGCCAGTTTCGCCCCTGTCTTGGGAACTCCATGGGGATTAGTGATCGAGAAAGACTGGGGAGTGGTGATTGGATCAAATAGCGGCTACCGGAACATTTTAATCCTTCTGCTAGTGCTAGGTGTATTGCTGCCGGCACTAATCGTTTACTTTGGTGTACGGCGAATTACTAAGCCGATCTTAGACGTGAGTAGTGCAGCTAGAGAGATCGCAGCTGGAAATTTCTCTCACCAGATTGTCACCAAAACTGGGGATGAATTGGAGGAGATGGCAAACCAATTCAATTCAATGGCTCATGCTCTGGAGGAATCATACGCTACTTTAGAGCAGAAGGTGGAAGATCGGACCAAGGGAGAACGTCGGCGGACGGAACAACTGCGAACAGTAAACGAAGTTGGACGCAGCATCAGTTCCATATTGCAGCTCAACGAACTATTCCCTTATGTGGCCAACTCACTAAGAGAAACCTTTAACTATCATAATGTGGGAATTATCATTGTCGATCGTGATTCGGGTTCACTGCAGCTCGAGGCCAGCGCTGGAGCCTATAAGAGAGGGCCAGATATCGGTCCAGCAGCGCAGGCTTCCAAGGGTATAGTCGGTAAGGTTTCCCGGGATGGCGAACCACTGCTTATCAATGATATTCTTAACGACCCTGTATATTGCTGCATGGAAGGCCTTGGCGATACACGATCCGAACTGGCAGTTCCGATAAAACTCGGCGAGCGAATACTCGGTGTTCTGGATATTGAAGCAAACCAGGTCAATGCCTTCGACGAACTAGACATTTTTACGGCTCAGACGCTTGCGGATCAATTGGCCATCGCCATTGAAAATGCACATCTTTACCAAGACAGACGGGCTACGGCGATACACGAAGAACGTAACAGGCTGGCGCGCGACCTGCACGACGCCGTAACTCAAACGCTTTTCTCAGCCAGCCTTATCGCTGACGTGCTACCCCGCCTGTGGCAAAAGGATGCCGCCGAGGGCCAGCGCCGTCTTGAGGAACTGCGCCAGTTAACCCGCGGGGCTCTGGCAGAGATGCGCATGCTACTGCTGGAACTCCGGCCTGCTGCTTTGACTGAGGTAGGACTGGTTGAGCTCCTGCGTCAATTGACCGAGGCTATCACGGGTCGCGCCAGGCTTCCCATCTCCCTGACCCTGGAAGGACAGTGCAATGTTCCGCCAGACGTGCAGATTGCATTCTACCGAGTAGCTCAAGAAGCACTCAACAATGTTGTAAAGCACGCCGGCGCCACTCAAGCGACAGTGCATGTGACCTGCCAGGCAGGAACGGCAAAGTTGACCATCTCGGACAACGGCACGGGTTTTAATCCTAAGAATATATCCCCGGATAACCTTGGACTTCGTATTATGCGTGAGCGGGCAGAAGCCATTGGTGCCGGACTTACGATAGAAAGCCAACCGGGCCACGGTACCCAGGTGGTCGTCGTTTGGCCAGACTCACAATGAAAGGAGCCGCTATGACTGAACTAAAACCTATACGCCTGGTCATTGTTGATGACCACGCTGTGGTGCGCAGCGGATTATCTGCTTTTCTCCTGGCTTTCGACGACTTGAAACTGGTCGGTGAGGCCGGAGGCGGCGAGGAGGCTTTGCGCCTGTGCATAAAAGTCCAACCGGATGTGGTATTGATGGATCTGGTCATGCCAGGCATGGACGGCGTCGCAGCTACCCGAGCCATACGGGAGCGTTGCCCCAAAACCCAGGTTATTGCACTGACCAGTTTCGGAGAGCAGGAGCGAGTACAATCCGCGCTTAAAGCCGGGGCTATCGGCTACCTGCTGAAAAATATCTCTGCTGATGAACTGGTGGCTGCTATACGTGCAGCGGCTGCCGGGCAGCCCACCCTGTCTAGCGAGGCTGCCCGCGCTCTGATCCAGGCAACGACATCTCCTAAGGCGCCCAGCTACGCCCTGACCGAGCGCGAGCGGGAGGTGCTAGCTCTGATGGTGAAAGGTTTGAGCAATCCGGAGATCGCCGAGAGGTTGGTAATAAGCCAATCTACCGTAAAATTCCATGTCAGCAGCATCCTCTCTAAGCTAGGTGTCTCCACCCGTACTGAAGCAGTAGCCCTGGCTCTGCAACAGCACCTGGTCACCTGACCAGGATTAAGACTAGTCGATAGGGCAGGCTGTAATCCCCCCGGATGACGGGCACATTCGGGGGGATTTTGTTTTATTCTGCGTGATAGAGAAAGAGGAAGAGGGCTGTAAAGATGGCGAGATTTCTTGGAGCTTTATTCTCAGCGGTGATATGAGGGGCTGTCATCTACGCCGTAGGCGTAGCTGTGAATGCTTGGGCGGTGGAGTTTGATACGTGGATAGCTGTAGCGGCAGCAGCGGGAATGGCCGGCATGGTGTTCTTAGGGACTCTCGCAGCACCGCAAAAAACCAGCCCGGTGAAAACCCGATAACGCATGGCGGAACAATTGGAAAGACAAAAGTAGGCACGAACAGGCGATTAACAGGACAGAAACTAAGTAACAACCTGTTGCGGATTCGGGAGGAGAGTTAATAAGATCTTTTGTATAACAGGTAATCAAATCTTTATTAGAATGTAGCCAGTCTAGTTTTCATTTACAGTAGTAGAAAATAAAAAGGAGAAATACAAATGAAAGGCAAAATATTCTTCGGCATTATGTTTCTCGGTCTCGTGTTATTTGCGGGAGCCTGCAGCAGTACGGACGATAGCCAGGTTCCTCCAGCCCCTAACAAATACCTGGTTACCATTTCCGCAGAAGACTTCACCAAGGAAACACAAATTTTAAAACAGGTAGAAGTAAAAACCGGAGATGTTTTTACCGTCGCGCTGGATTCGAATGCGACCACTGGTTTCAGTTGGACAGAGCAGGCTAAAATTGCTGATGGAAATATTTTGAAACAGACGGGACACGAGTACATTGCGCCTCGAGCAAACGATGATACCAAACCGGTAGTGGGTATGTCGGGTATTGAGGAATGGTGGTTTACTGCAGGTCTGACTGGCAGTACCACTGTTACGATGAGCTATAACCGTCCCTGGGAGGGTGGTGAAGAAGACGCGAGGACATTTGTACTGA
>Ga0315295_10003687_pt1 | contig 13027 bp, 11 predicted proteins | sample YL17G14_0_MG_FD_204453 | JGI IMG/M metagenome (GOLD analysis project Ga0315295, IMG submission 204453) | Sediment microbial communities from Yellowstone Lake, YNP, Wyoming, USA - YL17G14_0 | ecosystem: Environmental > Aquatic > Freshwater > Lake > Sediment | place: USA: Wyoming | collected... | reverse complement strand
AACTTAATTGAGATGGAACATCTGCTGCAGCAGGTCTGAACTTGAGAATAACTGTTGATAAATCAAGATCAACAGAGGTTTTGACAAAAGTGCTTTTGTATAAATAACTCCCTGGCGAAATTGAATTAATATTTATTCCCTGAGATTTGGATTTATCAGGAACCAAGTCCTTCATGTTCCTGATAACCGGAAAGACTACCAATGAATCTTCTTTCAAACTTAAATACACAAACTCAGGATTTGTATCAGGTGCTTTAAGCTCAAAATACCCTGAACCAAATTCATGAGTGTATATTTTATCAAATGGAGTACAAGCAGAAATTAAAATAAAGAACATTATATACCAGAAGAGACTGATATTTTTCATTAAACACATGTTCAAATATTTTTATAAAGATATATGAAATGATTTTTATTTTGAAGATTCTTCATGCATAACAGATTTATTAAGGCAGGGGCTGCAGCATTCGCTCGCAAACCTGTTCCGTTTTCAGTTCATCAGGTATTTCTTTAACTTACAATTATTCAAAGATTTTATCCCTTCAGTAACTGCCTGTGCATTTATAATTGCTCCGGCTTCATTCGTATGAGTATGATCAGTCAAAAACAGTTTTGTTGTAACTTCATTTTCACCAAGGGCATCATACTTAGCAGCAATAATTTCATTCAGATCGATAAAATATGCCTTTCCTGCCTGAGCCGACTCCTTTGCCCACTTCCCATAATCCTCTGATGCCCTCATTACCTTTCCGTTTTCCCAGATATTCCTCGGAACCAGGGAGCAGACAACAGGAACGGCTCCCTTAAGTGTTCCACGCGCGCGGCTGTTATCATTTACCGGACTGCTATCGTTATGACCGAACTGAATGAACACATAATCACCCGGCTTCAGCTTTGCCAGCACTTTATCCCAAAGTCCTTCACTTATAAATGTTCTGCTGCTTCTTCCGCCGAGGGCATAATTTCTGATTGAAACTTTCGATGTATCGAACTGAGCGTACAGATAATTGCCCCAGCCCCATAATCCGCCTTCACCTTTGCCGCTTCCGTTCCTAACAGTTGAATCACCGATAAGATAAATGACAGGTTTTGACTTTTTCTCAGGAGCAATTCCTGCTGTTAAGAAAAATGCAGCTATAAGCATAATTAAATATCGTAACATGATATTGCAGTTAATGAAAGAAACAATATAAAGATATGAAATAAAAAGTCATACCCCCCAACCCCCTAGGGGGGCTATAAACAAAAACCCCCCTTCAGGGGGGAAGGGGGGTTATAATTAGAAAGATTCGTTATTTCCTGCGTAAAGATTTGCTTTCCGATTCTTTGCTTGTTGAAGTGCTCTGCTTTACAGTAGTTTCCTTACGGCTCTTTTCGCTGCTTCTGCGTGCGGAGGAACTTTCACCGGTTGCCTGCTTTCTGGTCGCTTTTGCAGGTTCAGCTCTCTGGCTTGACTTTGAACTTGAAGCAGGACTCGAACTTACTGATTCCGATGATCTCCTGTTGGAAACTGTCCTCTGCCCGGCAGTTGAATTCGTATTTGCCCTGTTGTTGACAGTTGTAGTGGAGCGGTTTACATTCCCATTAACGGCACTGGTTGATCGTCTGGTCGTTCCATTATCTGATCCGGCAGACTGCCTTTTTGGAGCAGCTTCTGAAGCAGATCTTCTGCCATTATTGTTTCCTGAAGAGACATTTGATGGTCTTTCAGAATGAACTTTTGCATATAAGGCTTCTCCATCTTTTCTCTGTTCGGGACGTGAATAAGTATTCTTATAACGCCCGTCATTTATATTAATAGTGACATTTCTTGAGTAGACCCTTTTATCGCGGTAGTAGAAATCGTTCCAGCGGTCATACCGGGGATGGTCATAGCGGTGGAAGTGACTGTAGTATTCAGGGAACCAGTTGTAATGATAACCGTAATAGTAGTGCCAGTAGTATGGACGCCATGGGTGCCAGTAAGAAGGGTAATAACCCCAGTACCAGGAAGAGTGCCATATGGAATAGTCTGGAAGATAGATGAATCTGACAAGCGGCCATGCACCAACTTCAACGTAAGTTGTCCTGACCACGTTTACATTCTGCCTGTTTGACCTTCCTGTATAACCCGGATTCGGGGTTTCAGCGTATATGGGCTCAACAATGTAATTTTTTCCGTATAAAGCTTCATCACCTATAAGCTGTATCTGTATTGATCCGTCGCGGAGCTTCTGAACCGTAAAGACAGCTGCATCCTGACTCTCATTCCGGTCAAGGACAGCCTGCAGAACTATTGTGTGGACGTTTCCGTCGACATAGTCAATTACCTTAATGTAATCGATATTATTATCGTTATTAAGATCCAGGTTATTTATCCTGGAATTCTCGTCGTTCAGGCTTCTTTCAAAACCTTCAATGGTTTCGGATTGCTGGAATAAATTCATTACTGCGTACAGATTTAAATTATCTCCAGGCAGACCCAGATATTCATCCGGATAATCCTGAGCCATAAGTGCGGTCCCGGCTGCAAGCATTGCTGCGAGTATCGGGGTGATTAAGAATCTTTTCATGACGTTAATTGTTAAAAGAACTTGTTTACAACCAATCAATGACAAAACTTATGCCAATGTGTAAAAAGCGGGCAATTTGTAAAAATATTGTGCTGGCTAAAAATTCAAAATAAGATGATCGGTAATCGCGTAAGTTATTAATATAAATTAATTTAAATTGGAGATTATATTACCGTTGGCTTTAGCCAACGGAAAAGGACACCCCATTCACTTTAGGGCTTTAGCCCAATTGCATTTCTTCAATTCTTTTACTAATTGCTGCCATTTTTTCAAGTCGCTCAGAAGAGTAAGTCTTTTGTTCCCTGTCGATGAACTCAAATAATATCAGCGATTTTGTCGAGTATTCAAGACATGCGGATCTGTTTCCCTGAGCAAGATCCAGCTCAGCTTCAGCATTAAAGAGCTCTGCAAGGATCTCAAGATGGCCGTTAGTATAATTATGTTCTTTCAGCAATTTATGGGTCAGTTCATTTGCAGGTATTGCCCTGAAGAAGGCAGCATCCTCTTTCAGCATGTCATAATAGATCTTTCCGAGTTTTTCAGAAGCCCTTTTGTAATCACCTTTCTTTATAAGGCCGAATATTGCGGCCAGGAGATCACCCAGCATTTCAATCATCCGCAGGATATAATCTTTTTGATACATGCGACGGGAGTATAAATAATATCAAAGATAGAAAGTTTGACAAAGCCAAAGGATTTGTTTAATTGCTTATATTTGATCATATAACCACAAATTTATATCTGCCATGGCTAAATATATCAATATTATTCTGTTTGCCGGAATGCTGGTAATGAACTATCTGGCCAATGCTCTTCCATTGAATAATAAAACCACTGGAGAGCTCTCTGACTCTTTCCCCAATCTTTTTGTCCCGGCCGGACTTACTTTCTCAATCTGGGGTGTTATCTATCTTCTCCTTATAGTTTATTGTGTGGTTCAGTTTACAGGATCGGACAGGGAGGTTATTTCAAATATCAGCTGGCTGTTTGGCATCTCATGCATTCTGAATGCTCTATGGATTGTGTTCTGGCATTATGGGAAGCTCACTTCATCACTTTTGGTGATGCTTGGATTGCTTATCACTCTGATCTATATAAATATTTCAATACGTGAACTGCCTTTCGGGATCATAAAAGCAACATTCGGGATCTATCTGGGATGGATCTGCATTGCCACTATCGCCAATGTCGCAGCCCTGCTGGTAAATGCAAACTGGAACGGATTCAATATCCCTCAGGAAACCTGGGCAATTATCATGATCTTCATTGGGACACTTATCATTACACTGACCATTTACAGGCTGAAAAACCCCTTTATCGGATTGGCTGTAGTCTGGGCATTTATCGGCATTGCCATCAAACGGCAGGATGATTACAGATCAATATTTATATCTGCAATAATTGCCCTTTCTCTAGTGTCCCTGATTACAATATGGGGATTTTTCCGCGAAAACATCGCTTAGATAGGCATAAACGTGAATATTCCTGTCCCGGTAAGAAATAACCAGGATAAGTTATCAGCATAATTCCTGGAAGGCTTTTCTGAATTCGAGTGGTTTACTTAATAAGGTGATTATTAGCGTATTTTCTAATTGCTTAAAAGATATTGAAGTATTGTTTCGTCAACTTCCAAGATGGTTCCATGTCTTACATCATCAGGGAAAGATATTCTATCAGAAATATCTTCCCATGATTTCAGGTCTTTCGATTTGACTGCACCCATCTTCTTCTCCATATATTTATCAAAATAGACAAACCAGGTATCATCGATTTTTATAGATGCTGGTCCTTCAGCCCAGTAATTTCCGGTAATGGGTTCTGAAGGACCGCTGTACGGGCCATATAAACTTTTACTTGTTGTTATCCTGATATTCTTCTGAGGAGGTGTCCTTGTTTCATCTTTCACAAACATGATATACTGATTGCCTTTCCTGTTAATGGTTGCATCAATAACATTAAATCCTTTGTCATAGAATAATCTGGTTTCTGAGAAAGGGACAAAATCTTTGGTTGTAACAGAGTAAATCCGATGGTTATAACCCGTATCGCCGGCTTTTTCAGTATCGGGAAAGCGTCCCGGGATTGTGGTGGACCAGATAATAAGAAACTGATTGTTCTTTTTGTCATAAATAATTTCAGGAGCCCAGCAATTTCGGGCTGATGGTTCCTTTTCCATTACCATTATGTACTTCTGTTCTTTCCAGTTTACCAGATCCCTAGAAGATGAATACCCGATCCCTCTTTCGGTCCAGCCTGCTGTCCAGACCATGTGAAAAGTACCAAAACAGATAAACCCTGCCGGTTTGAGCAGAAGTCAATTGTGAAATAATTAACACAACCGCAAGCAGAATTTTTTTCATTTTAGCAGAAATACCCTTCAAAGGGGGAATTTGGTTATTGTTTCCCAAACCCTTTTCTTGGTCTCTTCAGGTGTTGGATTTAACTCAAATGACGTAAAATTTCCATATTCCACGTCGATCCTCTCAAATACCATCAGGTAAAGACTGAATATAATTTCAAGGCTCAGCTGATACCTTGGCTCCATGGCTGGTCCTATTCTCATGATAACCTCACGGATTTTCTTTCTGTACACATCTGCAAGTGTATAATATTCCCTGATCAGGTTACGGAATCCGTCAGTGACAGGACTGCCATGGGCGATATTATTCAGCTCCTGTCTTGTAAGTCCGTTTTTCCTGATAAGGTCATCAGCAAAATAATTCAGATTATTGAACTGATCCTTTTGAAAATCACGTATAATATGTACAAGATAACTGAAAATGGCGCAAGGTATTGCAGCGTCCATGACATCGAAGGGAGGCGCCTTATAGTAACCATCTTCTGATATAATACCGCTCAGATGGACAAAAACTGATGCCGGAGCAACTGAGGCTCCCTGTGCATAGTCGAGAAAAGCTTCAAGAGTTGCAAATCCATCATTATTTATGTCGTAGATCATCGATTTTGCAAATGCTTTCAGTGGCCAGAGCGGAATTCTGAACCTTTCGATGGTTTTGATCAGGGCCACCTTTTCAGGATTACAGTCTTCAGAAATGATGATCGTCTTCAGCCATTCATTGACGTCAGCGATAAACTCTTTCCTTTTCGCAACAGCGATCATCCTGTTGGCAGCTTTGTAATTGTCAATAAGATCATCGATTGTTCGCATAAATCTGTAGCAGGTTTTAGCTGCACAGTACCTGTCCTCATCCCAGAAATTAGCTGCAATAAGTATATTGGGATGATCAATTATCTTATTGAAATCAATGGAGTTGAATATCTCAATGAAATGTTCCCTGTGCGAATTTGTCATCACTTTTCAGTCCTGTTTTCTTTTAAAATACGTTCCGATACAAGTTTTGCCGACAACAGAACATTTGGAATTCCATTCCCGGGATGTGTGCTTCCTCCTACAAAATAAAGGTTTTTATATTTATCATGACGGTTATGGGGACGAAAATATCCCATCTGGAAAATATTATGACCCAGACTCCCGAAGACAGAACCCCTTGAAATATTGCAGGCATTTTCCCAGGTTTCCGGCAAATAGCATATTTCAAATTTAATATGACTCTCAATGTCTTCCAAACCCTGCAGTTTAAGACGGTTTATTACTGCCAGTCTTGCTTTCTCCCTGATCTTTTCCCATTCCTGCCTGTATTTTTTATCAATATGCCCGACTGCAACAGCAACCGAAATAGTATCATGATTAACGGGAGCAGCTGTTGGATCGGTCCTTGAAGGCGCATGGACATAAAAACTTGGATTGTCACCGACTGATTTGTCTCTGAAGATACTGTCGAGACCTTCCCGGAATCCGTCAGAAAGAAATACATTATGATGATCAAGCTGTGGATAAACTTTATCAAGTCCCCAGTGAAAACAGATGGCAGAGCATGAGTATTTTAATTTATCGAGGTGGTTTGATTTTCTTTTGTCTGGCAGGAGGTTCCGGTAAACATAAGGAAGATCAGCATTGGCAACTATTATATCGGATTTGATCTCATTATCATCCTGAAGAATGATGCCGTGTGTCTTTTCCCCTGAGACAATTATTTGTTTTACAGGATTGCCGTAATGGAATTGAACACCTTTTTCTTCTGCAGCTGCAAGCATTTTTTCAACGATTCTGAACATTCCTCCACCGGAAGGGAAAAACGAACCTTCTGTAAGCTCAGCCGCCGGGACCATTGAAAAAAGAGCCGGGGCATCAAACGGGCTTTGTCCCACATAAATATTCTGAAAAGTATATGCCATCAGCAGATGCGGGTGAGTAAAAAACCTTCTGGCAAATTTAAAATGGGAAGTGAATGCCTTGATCCTGAAAAGAAGCGGAATGTTTTTCAGATTCACCATCTGGAAAACATGATAAAAATTCCGTCCTATCAGTCTGTCAATGCCAAGTCTGAAGATCCTGTAACCTTTCGTAATATATTCTTCTGATTTTTTATAGCTGCCCCGTTCAATCTTCTCCAGCTGAACCTTCATCCTCTCCCTGTCGGATGTAAACGTCAGATGAGTGCAATCGTCGAAAAAGATAGTGTAAAGATCATCCAGAGGGACGATATCTTTTCCTTCTTCAAGGCTAATTTCAAGCGAATCAAAAACCTCATGGTAAATACCAGGCATCATCAACATAGTGGCCCCCAGGTCGAACCTATGACCATCGCGAATTAATTGCCCGCATCGGCCTCCCGGCACCGAATTCTTTTCATAAACGTTTACACTGTATCCGTTTTTCGCAAGATAAACGGCAGTGGTTATACCTCCTATGCCTGCTCCTATAATAACTGCCGTCCTGCTTTTACCCATATATTGTTTCTCAGGTGCTACAATTAAAATTCTCGTAAAAGACGGGCAAAAATCTGATTTGTTTCCCCGTTATGAAAAACAAAAATAAATTTTCTTTTGTTTTATATTGGAACTTCCTTCATTTTACATGATTATTTTCTTTTCATTGTTAATTTTACCTGTGATCATCAACTTTGCTTAACGCCTCCTGCAGAAAGAACCTTTATGATAAGAAAAATTTTAAAATACATTTCAATCGCTCTGCTGGCAATATTTATTATTGGCATTATAGCTGTTGTAACTCCACGGATCTGGTCGGCACTGAATCCTGAAAAACCTCCTGTCGGCTATCATTTTATGGCTCCGGCTTATTTAGCCCTGTGGCTTGGACTTGAAAAGCTGGTAAATACTTCACCCCCGATACCACCGGACATTGAGGAGCTGAAAAACATTGAGTACAAAAATGTTAACGGGAAATCACTACAGCTGGATCTTTACAAACCAGCAATCCTTAAAAACCCTGCCCCATTGCTTGTATTTATTCACGGTGGTTCATGGAAAAGCGGCAAACGGTCAGATTACCTGGTCTATCTTGTCGATTTTGCCAAAAGGGGATTTGTTACAGCAACTGTCTCTTACAGACTATTAAATGATGGTCCCTATCCTGCCTGTGCCGAAGATATTAGAGATGCTGTCGGATGGTTTTTCAGAAACAGCGAACAATACGGATATGATACCTCCAGAATTGCTTTGATTGGCGGCTCTGCCGGAGCCCACCTTGCAACACTGACCGGTTATGGCTGGAAAAATCCAGGTGAAGCTGCTGACAGTACTAATAATGTCCATAAAATAAAAGCGCTGGTAGATATTTATGGTCCGGCTGACCTTACAACAGAATATGCCAGGAACCACTCCCTGATAACTGAACTTATTGGTAATACCTATAAAGAATCACCAGGATTATATGCTGAAGCTTCTCCGGTAAGTTATCTCGACAAAAACGATCCTCCAACACTGATCCTTCACGGGACTTCCGACAGGCTTGTCCCTGTAAGCCAATCGGATAACCTGAAATCAGCACTTGATTCACTGGGTGTTCCATGTGTATATTACAGGATCCCTTTATGGCCGCATACGATGGATATAGTGCAAAGAGTCAATGATTTCTGCCAGCTGAAAATGATGGAATTCTTCAGTAAGTATCTGAATTAATGTAATTACAATGTAATTACATTTATTTCAGCATTAAATGGGTCGTATCAGCAACAAACATCCGGGTGCTTTGCGTATATTCAATACCTGAAGGACTTTTATGCTTTAAATCGATATAAAACGCCAGATAACCTGATTCGGGATAGCTAATGGAAGCTACTGTTTCACTATTGCCGATCTTCTCCGGATTTGTTTCCGACCATTCTTCATCCCTGAAATCAAGATCATCGGAATCTGCAACCCACAAATCTGCATCGGTTATCTGACCTGGTTCAGATTGGACTTTAATAATAATGGTTCCATCCGATTCAGTTATTTCATAATTGCAGTCCGGGTAATTTCCGTCAGTTGTGGTTATACCGAAAAATGCACTTAGTGTTGTCAGAGCCTTTACCTTGGTTCCAAGATTATGACCGGCATTTGGAGTGTAGCAAATATGATTGTCCCCCGGAATGCTGTCAATATAGTTTTTAACAGCATCAACAGGCCAGTATGGATCATTGGTTGCCATAAAGATCATTTTTGGCATTGTAAGTGTTTTCCGATATGAGTAAGGATCTATCATTTTAACCAGGTCACTGCCCTCAGCTGAAACTAAATCCTGGGCGATCCCAAGCTTTACGTAATCCTCAATTTCAACACTGTAGTCTCCCCAGACTTCTTTCTGATAATTGATATTTACAGGCATGTTGAGCACGTCAATAACCATAGGGCAGATCGCCTTGACTCTTTTATCGGAAGCTCCGGCAAGCCAGGTGGTCCATCCCCTTTTTGAAGCACCGGAAACGACAAAACGCTTAACTTTCTTCCCTGCTTCCTTTCTGGTAAACTCCTGAATGACATCCATAGCCTTTACTGCACTCTTTGTCATGGGGAATAGAAGAGGCCACGTGAAATCTTTGTCTTGTTTGAAATTATACAAAGTGTAAGTTATTAATGCATCCTCGGTAAGATCATTATACAGTGGCTGATTGGGTACCTGCCAGATTATTGCTGCAACAGCCTTATTAATAACCGCTATATGACCGATTGAAGTTATTAGATCATCAGTAAATTCATGAGTGTTTGGCTTTCCGTCTTTTACGCTTCCACCTGTAATAAACAATAATGCATCACTGAATTTTAATACATCAGGTACTATAATCACAAGTTCATGATTCCATTCTGTATCACGCCATTTCTGGGATGTAAACAGGATACGGTATAATGTAGCATCTTCAGATTTTTGCTTCTCCTGAACTTCCCAGCGCGACGATTTGTCAGAATTATGCAGATATGCCTGAAGTGCAGTCTCCGGTGTGACAGGCTGCCTTGAACATGATAATGCCGTTAAGACCAGACCTAATGACAGAACATTAAATAATATTTTCTTCATCATAAAAGAATTAGTAAATTAATTTATAAACTTAACTGAATTTTGAGGAACATGAAAAATAAAATACATTTAATAATCATTGCTTATGTTCTGATTTTGTCAGCCGGTTGTGCTCCGAAAAAGAATTCTCCGGAAATTAAGGGGCATACAGATAAGCCTTTTATCCAGGATTATTCCATAAAATATATGCTCCCGGATGAAGATGTGGAACTTTTCAAGACAGTTTCCGACAGGAACGGATATATACAAATACTTTCATCCAAAGGATTATTACGTCCCGCTAACGGGCAATTCCTGTTCCCCGGAAGACTTGTTGCGGATTATCAATACAAGCCAACAACTGGTAAAAAAATTTCAGATATCGGTAAATATCGTAATCAGCTTGTATACCTTGATGACAAAGGAGTATTCAGCAATGCCTGGGCCGGGAAATTATATTCAAAACATCTGCTGACCTCATCAAAAACCTTTTGCGGGGGAGATGACTTTGCATTTCTTGTCACAGATGGTAAAAAGCTTATACTGCTGAAAAATTCCAAAGTCTTATGGGAATCTGATTTCCCGGGAGAAGTGTGCGATATTAAATATGATGAATCAAATAAACAGTACTGGATACTTGGCAAAAAAACAATCAGCATATTTTCTCCGGAGAAGAGTGAAATTGAACAAATAATTAACAGAAGCAATCTTACATGCATTGAACTTTTCTCAGGTAAATTAATTATTGGGACAACTGACGGATATTTTGAATTAGATTCAAAAACCAGGAAACCGGAAGCAGATGTCAGAAATAGCTTACCATGTACAGAAATAAACTCAATCAGTAATATTGAAGGCAATTTATGGTTTGGAAGCTCCTCCGGAGCCTTCAGGCTTCGACAGGATGGTAAATTCGACTATTATGCCTCAGAGCGCTGGCTTCTGTCAGATGATGTTATCGATATTTCCAAAGGTCCTGATAACTCAGTTCTTATCCTTACCGGAAAGGGACTGGCAAAAATATGTTTCAGTGAGATGACATTGCATGATAAGGCTATGTTTTATGAAAAGCAGGTACGGGAACGTCATATAAGGCATGGATTCAATGCCACAATTACGGATCTTAAGGATGGCAATATTTCAACCGGCAGGCTGGAGGATTCTGACAATGATGGATTGTGGACATCGATGTACGTTGCAGGCCAGGCATTCAGATATGCCGTTACAAAAGAGGAAGAGGCTTTACAGAATGTGCGCGAATCGCTGGATGCAATGGAAAGATTATTTTCTATTAATCCTGTCCCCGGATTTCCAGCCCGTTCATTCGAAAGGCGCGGGTATAAATACGATGATAAACCATGGCAAAGGGCTGAAAATCCTGATTGGGACTGGAAATCAACTACAAGCAGCGATGAGGCCATTGGCCATATTTTTGCATACGCTGTGATTGCCGAGCTGATTGATATAACTGATATTCGTGAAAAAGCAATTATACTTATAGATACATTAATGTCGCACATTGTTAAGAACAATTTTTACCTGGTCGATTGGAACGGAGAACCCACATTATGGGGTAAATGGAACCCCGAATATGTTAATGCCCGTCCGGCAATGGTAGGTGACCGTAGGCTCAATTCTTCAAACATTATAGGAATGCTGCAGACAGCATTCCATTTTACCGGGAAAGAAAATTACAGGAAAGCCGCTTTTTATCTTATGAATGAACATGGGTACCTCGAAAATCTTCTACGTCCGATAAGTGAGATTGGCCCTGCTCCGGAAGATTCTGACTCCCTGAGCAAAATTTTATCAGACGGATGGAACCATTCGGATGATGAAATGTATTTCTGCGGATACTGGGGATTATACAGGTATGCTTTTAATGATACCCTGAAATCAAAATATAAAGCTGCTATTATTGACCATTGGGAAACAGAAAGACCTGAAAAAGAGGGTTTGTGGAATATTATGACTGCCTTCGTAAAACCGGAAGACTTCGATCTGGAAGAGGCAATATGGTATCTTCAGGAATACCCGCTGGATCTTATCAACTGGAGTATCAATAACAGTCACCGGAAAGATATTGAAGTTATTGAACCAGATTTCAGGGGTCAGACAATCAGTGAGGTTCTTCCTCCTGATGAATTACCGGTTGCCAGACATAATGCCAACCGGTTTAATCTAGATGGCAATGGCAGGGGAAAATCAGAATACAGTGCCGGAGATATATGGTTATTACCCTATTGGATGGGAAGGTATTTCAAGGCAATAAGCGAGCCAAGCAGATAAAATTCATTGATTATGGCGTTTCATTATCTCTCTCCAGGTAGTAATGATAATCCCGTTGTCTTCAAAGAATTTTTTTACTACCGGATCTGAGAATAATTGAGCCTCCCATACTCTCTGCTGCCACGAGCCGGTAATAGTTTTAAGATTATCCGTTTCAACTGATGGATGAAAGATAATCTCTGTTAATCCGGGTTTCAGCGAATTAATCAATACGAAAAAATTAGCCTTTTTATTCTCATACGAATCACCGTCCGGAACACTCGAAAAGTTGTCGAGCCTTGGAAGGGAGTATTGGTTTAACAGTTCCACAACATCCGTTGTGATCGGGTAGCCCTCTTTCCTGAAGTTTTCAGCGATCGCAGAATCTGAAAGATCAATGGCATTTGCCGGAATTTTATATTCTTCTGCGATTTTCAGAAAAACCCTGAGGTATTCAAGGGAAGCGTACATTGTTCCCATATGGGTATCAATATGGGAAGGAGTGAATCCCGCCGCAATCACTTTATCAATCTGGGCACGGACTTCAGTTTCAACCTCACCTGCTGAAGCATGAGTAACAACATCAGGGACATCACGCCACATTTTTTCTTCAGGATCGATCAATCCGGGGACTTTTGCTGGATCAGACACCGGCCCCCACCGGTAAGTTTTCCATTCGCCGGTCTCGAAATAATGCCTGATCGCAATATTTGCTTCATCGCACATTCCGGCATCATCGCAGTGAAGAAGAATTACCTTGCTGCCTTCAGGAAATCCAAGTTTTTCAGCATTTGTGATCTTTTTTTCAGAAACATCTGGTTTTTTTGATTTGTTGACTCCTTACCTGCTG
>Ga0315295_10003684_pt1 | contig 13029 bp, 12 predicted proteins | sample YL17G14_0_MG_FD_204453 | JGI IMG/M metagenome (GOLD analysis project Ga0315295, IMG submission 204453) | Sediment microbial communities from Yellowstone Lake, YNP, Wyoming, USA - YL17G14_0 | ecosystem: Environmental > Aquatic > Freshwater > Lake > Sediment | place: USA: Wyoming | collected... | reverse complement strand
CCAGGGTCCATCAGAGGGTGAATTGCGGGCGCTGAAGGGTGCATCTTACCAAGACCCATATTTGTTCAGCCGTGCAGCAAACCGCCTGGCACATTATTCTGGCTCACCTGGAATGTATCGCGGCTTTCGCTGCGTTATCCCTTGATTCTGTATTCATCTGTGAATATCTGGTGTAAACCTTTTACAACCAGCCGCGCAACTCCATCGCCTTGACGACCCTTTCAATCGCCACCATATAGGCCGCGTCGCGCATAAATGCCCCGCTGCGCTCAGACATACCAAGCACCCCGTAGAAAGCGTTGGTCATCTTGGTATCCAGGCGCTCCAGCACCTCATCGCGCGTCCAGTAGTAGTTCATGTCGTTCTGAACACCCTCAAAGTAAGAGACCGTCACCCCACCGGCATTACACAAGAAATCGGGGATGACGAAAACGCCGCGTTTCTTGAAGACTTCATCGGCTTCTGGCGTGGTGGGACCGTTGGCGCCCTCCGCCACAATCTTCACCCGCTCGCTGACCTTTTGGACGGTCTCGGCATTCACCTGCCCTTCCAGCGCAGCCGGGATAAGCACATCCACATCCTTGCTGATCCAGGTTTCGCCGTGCTCGATCACATAGCCAGCCTCCTTGGCCTTGCTTTTATTGATCGACCCATACTGGTCGGTGATAGATTGCATGAAGTGCGGGTCAACTCCTTTGGCATGGCTGATGGTATAAGAGGTTTTGTCATCGCGATCCCAGTATGAAACGCAGGCCACCTTGCCGCCCAGCAGCTCGATAAAGCCAATGGCTGCATATTGACTGACGTTGCCGAAACCCTGCAGTGCAGCCCATGAGCCGACTGGGTCGAGCTTGAGGTGCTTCATGGCCTCACGCACGGTGTAAATCACGCCAAAGCCGGTCGCTTCGGTGCGCCCCAGGGAACCACCGCCGCCCACCGGCTTGCCGGTGATAACGCCGGGGGTGTATTGTCCCACCAACTTGGAATATTCGTCCATCATCCAGCCCATCATCTGGGGATTGGTACCCACATCTGGTGCGGGGACATCCTGGCGGGGGCCGATATTGGCCCAAATCTGGTCAATCCAGCCGCGGCACAGGCGCTCTTTTTCAGCAGTGGAAAATGTGGCTGGGTCAACGGGAACACCACCTTTACCACCGCCGAGGGGAATATCCGCAACAGCACACTTCCAGGTCATCCACATCGCCAGAGCGCGCACAGTGTCTAGCGTCTCCGAGGGATGGAAGCGGATGCCGCCCTTACACGGGCCACGGGCATCGTTGTGCTGCACCCGGTAGCCAATAAGCACCTGGACACTACCATCATCCATGCGCACCGGGATCTGGAAGCTGTACTCACGCCGCGGTATGCGCAGCAATTCAGAAGCCTGTAGGTCGAGCCTGAGCATCTCGGCCACGTGATCAAACTGCCTCTGGGCCATTTGATAAGCATTAATTGTCACATCCATTCAATTTTCCTTCTTAATTTAATCACAATCTCTATCCTCCACCAATCGGTCGGAAAACCTGCACTTCATCACCATCATTTAATACCCGCTTATTATCGCGGGCGATTTCCCCGTTCACCGAACACTTTACCAGCGCGTCAATATCAAGCTTTACCAACATATCGTTAATCGTACTACCCTGGGGTATTTCCAGCATCGCCACACCTTTATTCTCACGAGGCAATTTTTCCCGCAAGGTGGCATAAAGAACGACTTTAATTTGCATAGATGTTCGCCTCAATCATCCTTATTTAATCAGAAATATTCTTCACCAGTCTAATTTTACCATCTGAAGAGAAAATAAGCCGGCAGGTAAAACCATACCGCGAATAAACTACACCAGATTATGCTATACAAATATCCAGGTTGGCTCACCCAAAAAACCAGGGATCATACCCGACAACCTGCTCAGTTATAAAACATACTGGAAATAACCCCATCCACTCATTTTTATCAATAGCTGCCATACTACGGCACTGGAACCAGAAGCAGCTCTGGATTTTGTGAGCACTTTTGTTGATATGTCCAACGCCTCCGGTGTGATGGGCAGCAAGATTTCCATATTTGAATCGCAGGCAGGACCTTTCGCCTACGAGCTCATGTCAGAATTTCTTAAAGGTATTCCGTTGGGAGAGACTGTGTGCCGCGCCAGGCTAGCCTTGCTCAAGGCAAAGAACCTATTGGGATTGGTTTACATCCTATTTGCCATGGTAAGTCTGCAATTGAAAGCGACTTAGCAAACAAAACGTTTATCATAGAAGAGCGCATCTTTTGCTCTATTAAATGGTTTTAACATACGCAAGTCTGAGATATTAAAAAAGGAGTATAGTAAATTTAGTCTACTTTCTTATTTGTTTATGAAGGACCTCATCCGAGCGGCTAATTGTGTTTCTAATTTCAGGAAAATCTTATGAGTCAAGCAACTGATCTTATCGCCACAGCCTTAGATTTGGTAAAAATGGTTGAGTACCAGCCTGGTTCTATTGTCAGCCGGACGCTGCTGCAAGTCCAGAATGGCACTGTCACCCTGTTTGCTTTTGACGAAGGACAAGAATTGAGCGAGCATACCGCGCCGTTCGATGCACTGGCGTATGTTCTTGATGGCGAAGCGGAGATCACCGTTTCAGGAAAACCTCACCGCTTAGCAGCAGGCCAGATGATCATCATGCCAGCTAACCAGCCGCATGCCGTCATGGCTAATCAACGCTTCAAAATGTTGCTGGTAATGATAAAGAACAACTGACCGCAGATTACACAGATAAACCGTTGGACTAAGAAGATAAAAAACAACTGGTAAATAATGATTTTATAAACTTTAACCGCTAAGGACACGAAGAGACGCTAAGTTCTTTTAAGTTTGCGTCCGGATAAACCTTTTCCACTCTAATCTGCCAGGGCTACCAAAATTGACCAACAGTCCGAGATTCATGCCCGTTGCTTTCAGGTAGTTGATGATTTGAGCTTCCTCAACACTTGTTAGCTTAGGCATGCACTTAAACTCAACTATGGTATTCCCGTAAGCTATATAATCAGCTATATAGGTTTTTTCCAATAATATCCCCTTATAATAGACCGGGGGTTTTATCTGTGTTTCATGGGGTATATTTTTTGCAATTGATTCTAACTTCATTGCTTCTTCATAGACCGATTCAAGGAATCCGTTTCCTAATTCCTTGTGAACTTCAATAGCAGCACCGATTATTGCGTATACTTCATCTTTGTAAAGCAATTCTATCTTCATTCTTTGTGTACCTTCGCGTCCTTAGCGGCTAGATTTTTATGTGTGTCTCACGGATCATTTATATTGCGTCTCATACAGGTGGGCATATAATCCGCCTTGCGCCAGCAGCTCCTGGTGGCTGCCGCGCTCCATAATCTCTCCCCTGTCCACCACCAGGATGAGATCAGCCGCCAGGATGGTGCTCAAGCGGTGGGCAATCACGATGCTAGTGCGTTCTGCCATCACATGTTTGAGCGCTTCCTGGATCAGCGCTTCCGACTCGCTGTCGAGATGGCTGGTGGCTTCATCCAGAACCAGGATACGTGGGTCCTTCAAGATCACGCGCGCCAAGGCCACGCGCTGTTTTTCGCCGCCGCTCAGGCGGTAGCCCCGCTCACCAACGATGGTGTCATATTTCTCCGGCAACCCAATAATGAATTCGTGGATATTGGCGGTTTTCGCCGCCGCCTCGATCTCTGCCTGGGTGGCATCTAACTTGGCATAAATCAGATTGGTGCGGATGGTATCGTGAAATAAATACGTCTCCTGTGTCACCATGCCAATTTGTGCTGCCAGTGAGGCCAGGGTCACCTCCCGCAGGTCATGCCCATCCAACAGGATGCGACCCTCGGTCGGGTCATAAAGGCGCGGGATCAGGTAGGTAAGAGTCGTCTTGCCGGCCCCGCTTGGCCCCACCAGCGCTACAAGCTGTCCTCGTTTTACCCGGAAATTGAGCCGCTTGAGCGTGACCTGGCGCGCCTGGCTCGGCCCACGTAATTCCTCCTCACCCACAGTGCCCGCCTCATCAGAAAGCGCAGCCCTCACGCTTTCCACCTGCCCAAAGCGATGCACATCACTGAGCAGTCTTTCCTCCCTGACTTCATAATTGAAACTCACACGCTCAAACTCAAGCTCGCCAGAAACGTCTTTCAAGACCAAGGCACCGGCCTTTTCCGGGATATCGGTAGGCAGGTCAATGACCTCAAACACGCGCTCAAAACTGACCACCGAGGTAGCAAACTCAACCGGGGCATTGGCTAAGCCCTGCAGTGCGGCGTATAAGCTGGTCAGGTAGGCACCAAAAGCGACAATCGTGCCGATAGTGAACGTCCCCAGGATAGCAAGGTAACCGCCAATGCCGTACACCAATGCTGTCCCGATCGCACTCAGCAAACCGATGATCACAAAAAAGGTCATGCCAAATACTGCCCGGCGCACACCCAGGTCACGTACCTGAGCGGCGCGTTCGCTAAAACGTTGGACTTCAACCAAAGTGCGGCCAAAAAGCTTGACCAGCAACGCTCCACCAATATTGAGGGTCTCATTCATCATGGCGTTCATCTTGGCGTTGGCATCTAGTTGCTCACGAGCAATATCTCTCAGGCGACTCCCCAGGCGGCGGGTAGCGATAATGAACAAGGGCAGAATCACCACGCTGATCAGGGTCAGGTGCCATTCCAGGCTTAGCATCACCGCCAGCAGCGCAGTTACCTGAATGACGTTGGTGACAATGTTAACGATGGTGTTGCTAATGGCGTTTTGGGCGCCGACCACGTCGTTGTTCAGGCGGCTCATCAGCTCGCCAACTCGGGTATTGGTGAAGAACCGCAGCGACATGCGCTGCAAGCGCGCAAACAGCGCCACCCGCAGGTCATAGATCACCCCCTCACCCACACTGGCATTCAGCCTGCGCTGCACAACCGTGATAGCACCATTAAATCCCGGGATCAATAGCAAAGCTACCGCCAGCCACAACAAACGGTGAATATCCTTTGCCGGGATGGTTCTATCAATCAGGTCGCGCAGGATGAGTGGGGTCAACAGAGCCAGGGTGGTGGATAGCAAAATCATTACCAGCATGCCGGTAATCTGCCAGCGGTAAGGGTAGGAGTAGCTCAAGACGCGTTTCAGCAACCCCCAGGTAACTTTCGGCTTCTCATCAGGGGAATTGAGCACACTTCCCCAACCGCCTCCATGAAAGCCCATAATTCTCTTTCCTTGATATCGAAGAGCAGTTTATCCGATTTCAATTTACAATGGTTAGCGATGATGTATCCGCGAATCCACAATATTTCGATTCTACCCCAAACAAAGCAAAGTAGAGAGATCAGGAGATTAAAAAGGGTATAATTTGATCTTAGAGCATAATAATTATGAAGAAACTCACCTCGTATGAAATATCCAACGCTTCATTATGGGGAGCAGAAATTCTGGCAGTCGCTATTCTGCTGCGCGGCACGGAGCATTTTTGGATCATCATTTTGTTTCTCCTGATTGGTGCGGTTTGCAGTATGTTCATGGTAGCCAAGCTTGCCCGGCGACCGTAGGATACAAGCTGTAAATGGAACTGACTCAGCATCCCGAATACCCTGCTTATGAGCGGGATAAAGATGCCGCCCAGCATTGCCAGCAAGCAATCGCTGCCCGGAAAGCAAGCGGTGAGCTGATTGAAGTTGACAGCTACAGGCTAGATTGCCCATTTGAAAGAGCACAGGAGTTTGTACGCTCACACTCTCTCATGCTCCAGGAGTACAATCGTGTGATCTGGGAAAGCGCCCCCTATTACCGGCAGTGTTACGGGCAGTGTTGTATAGGGGGCGGTGCATATGTTGGATTGGTCGACTATCTCGCGCTGGCCTTCCTGGACCATTCCCTGCCGGCATTACCGCAGAGATTCGAGATTACCAGCCGCGATTGCATCCATCGCACATCGCAGGGATGCTCCTGGCCGGATGAGTGGAAGACGCTCAAATGCTGGGTGTTTTTCTGCCTAGGTCCATTGGGTGTACAGCAGAAAACAAGCAATGCTTTGATAAATCTTTAGAGAGTTATAACCATTGAATTGGAACGGGTGGTTAGTAAACACTTACCAGATGCCCTCCGCAAATAAGAGCTTTTTCAGGCGAAGCCATTGGCGAGTTATTTGGACAACCCCTTGGGCTTTGCTGGAGCGCTTGGCAGAGAATTGAAAAAAAGGAGATTATTAATTAGTTAAAATTACGGTTGATATAATACAATGGAGTAAAACTGGAGTACCATCTTCTGTTTATTACCAGAAAAAAGTGAAAGGTTAGCACATAGACTTAGAAAGGAGCATATTATTATGGATAAGAAATCTTCGACGGTTGACCTCGTTTTAAAGGCGGTGGCTCTGGGTATGGCGGTTGCCAGTATTGTGCTGGGTATCCTCAAAACTGCTCCCGTTCAGACGAATGTACTTCTACTGGGAATTGGTTTATTCGCCCTGGCGTTGAGCGCCATCAGCAAAGATAAGTAATACTGATAAACCAAGCTCAAAACACCATAGAAGGAAATATTAGGGGGCAAACGAATATCTATATAGGTCATCCTTTTACTGCACCAGCAGTCAAACTCTCAATAAACTGCCTCTGCATGATCAAGAATACCAGGATCATCGGCAGCATCACCAGCACGGTGCCCGCCATGACCTGGCCTTCATTCGAGGTGTATTTAAATTGCAGTTGAGTCAGCCCTACCGGCAACGTGAACATCTTTGCTGAGCTGGTGACGATGCGCGGCCATAGAAAGTCGTTCCAGGCATTCATAAAGGTGATAATCACCAGGGTCGCAATCCCCGGCAAGCTCAGCGGGAACATGATCCGCCAGAAAACCCCAAATTCGCTGCAGCCATCAATACGTGCCGAGTCCAGGATTTCATCCGGGACGGACTGCATAAACTGGCGCATCAGGAAAATACCCGTAATTGAGGTCAGGGAGGGGATAATCAAGGCGGCATATGTATCTAACCAATGGAAGATGGCCATGATGCGATACATCGGGATCAAGTTGACCTGCATGGGCACCATTAAACCCATCAACATAAGGAATAAGATAGGATTTCTACCCGGAAAGCGCAGCTTGGCAAAAGCATAGGCAGCCAGGGTATCAAAAAACACGTGTCCCAAGGTGATCATGCCGGCGACAAACAGGCTGTTTAGAAAGAAGCGTGGAAATGGGATGGTTGTCAGGACAACGATATAGTGCCGGATAGTCGCAGGGTCAGGCCACCATTGCGGAGGGGTGACATAGATGTTTTGTTCCAGTTTCATAGCGGTGGTCACCGACCAATAAAAGGGGAAAAACATGATCACTGAACTGCAGATCAGAGCCAGGTACAATACTCCCCGTCCCCAGTAAGATCTTAAGAGTTTTCGATGCGCGACCATATGCTCTCCTTATTCCTTTTCAGAGAAATAACGCCATTGAAGATAAGAGAAGATAAACAAAATAACGAATAAAACATAGGCAATCGCCGAAGCATAGCCAAGGCGAAGGTCTTGGAACTTTTTGAACAGGTAAAAGACCAACGTGTGGGTACGGTAAATGGGTCCCCCTCCCGAGATGCCCTGGGTCATCACATAGACCTGGTCAAAGACCTGGTAGCTGCCGATAATGCCATAAATGTAAATAAATAGCATGACCGCTCTCAGGGAAGGTAGGGTAATATTCCAGAAACTTTGTATGGGACTGGCCCCATCCATGATGGCTGCTTCATATAGCTCTTTAGGAATGTTCTGAAGTGCTGCCAGATAGACAACCGTTTCAAATCCAAATCCTTGCCAGATGCTGGCAATAATCACCGAGAACAAGGCCCAATTAGGGTCCGAGAGCCAGCCAATGGGTCCAACCCCGAAAAAACCGAGAACGGTGTTGAAGATCCCAGATCGGTTGTACAACATGACCCAGATTGTGGCAACCACCACCATGGAGGTCATCACCGGCATGAAATAAGCAGTGCGGAATAAAGCCTGAAAGCGCACCTTTTGATTAAGCATCAGGGCGGTCAGCAACCCCAGGGTAGGTCCTATCGACATGCCCACGAGGGCAAAGATGGTGGTGTTCTTCAGCGAATGTATAAAAATGGGGTCTCTGAACAACTCGATATAATTCTGCAGCCCGACCAATTGGGCGGGATGCAGCCCGTCATAACTTGTGAAACTCCACAAAAGGGAAACAAACATCGGGATGAGCAGGAACACGATGCTCCAGATTACCGGCACTGACACAAAAAGGTAACCGATCAGATATTTCCGGGTGAATTTACGCAGGCGCACCAGTGAAACTGCCGGGAATTGTCTATCAACAGCAGCCATATTTCACTCCTGACTTGCAGCCCCTCTCGCGCGCGAGAGGGGCTTTTTCGAACCAAAGTGGGGGTTTATTTGCTGAGAGCATCCATACTTTTGGCGGCGGCATCATCCAGAGCCTGCTGAACATCCTTTTGGCCCAGGGATATTTCTTGCATGGCAACAGTGAAGTAGCCGTCGATATCGGTCCATTGCCTCACGTATGGGAAAGGTTGGGCCGTCTTCATGGTTTCGAGGAAGACCGCGAAAGCCTTCTGCCCGCCAAAGTAGGGATCTTCTACGTTGACCTCAGGGCTTTCCAGGGCTGCAATGGTAGCCGGCGCCGCGCCAGCTAACTTGTAGACGCCGATCTGGTTCTCTGGTCGCATGGCAAATTCAATGAATTTCCAGGCGGCCTCTTTATTCTGGGATCCGTCTGGGATCACCAGGCCGGTGCCACCCAGGTAAGAGCCAGGCCCTTTGCTATAGGGGTGCAGCGCTACTTTCCATTGTCCAGCCATTTCCGGGGCGCCACTCTTTATCAAGCCCATGTAGTAGGGTCCATCCGAGAACATGGCGATGCGCCCGTCCTTGATGCCCTGGATACGTTCACCCTGGTCTGACGTCCAGTTGATAGCTACCTTTTCCTTGAGCAGGTCGCTATAGAACTGGATTGCCTGCACCGCCTCGGGCGAATTGAAGACCACCGTCTTGAGATCATCGCTCAAGAGGGAACCGCCGTTTTCGTAAATCCATTGTGAGCCATGGAAAGTATCCGGGTCGAACTCATACAGGTATTTTTCTCCTTCGGCTAATTTTTTACCCGCTTGTAGCAGGTCATCCCAGGTTTTTGGCGGCTGCAGTCCCTTTTGTTCAAACAGGTCAGAGCGGTAATACAGGGCATACACATCGAAATCATACATGACCGTGACAATCTGGTCCTTGTAGATCATGGCATCCAAAGCGCCCTTGGTATATACCTGGTCAAAGGGCAGGCCATTTAGTTTACCTCCAGAGAGCGGTTTCAGATCGGTGAAAGCTCCCAGAGCTGCAAATTTTGGCAGCCAGGTCATATCTACCGTTAGAACATCGGGCGGATTGCCTCCAGTAATGACGACATTCAACTTTTCCAGGGCGGTGTCCCAGTCAAGGATTTCATAATTGACCTTGATGTTGGGGTATTCTTTCTGGAATTTTTCAGGCAAGGGATTAATGGGTGAAGCATTGGGATCTGTATAGTAATCCCAAACGGTGATCGCCACTTGTTGGGCAGGCTGGCCAGCACCAGCAGCCTCAGTGGCGGCAGGGGGCGCAGCCTTTCCACAGGCGCTGAGCACCAACACGAACATGAGCACCAGACTGAAGATGATCTTTTTATTGAACATATCTCACTCCTTTTCATAGTTTTATTTTAAGATTTATGGGGGTAGTAAAAAAGCTTTCAATTGCCAGATCTAGGGTATTTTCTTTCAGGTGAACCCTCCTTTCTCAAATGTTACTCTATATTCACTGCGTCTCTGCGGAGTATCAAATATTCTATGCATCTGAAGCTTTTCTCTGCGTTCTCTGCGTTGAATCATTAAATAAGGCTCCATTCTACAACAGCACCATCGTAAGCCTGCAGGCATATTTGCCAACCTTTGCCCACTAGTGGAATGTCTTCAACCCCAGAGGCAGTGATACGCCGTGTGTCTCGGATAGGCAATTGAGTGGTTATTTTCACGGTTTTTTCCCCAGCGTTGTGGTTCACCAGGATGGTGTAACCCCGCTTTTGGCCGATCAGGTTGGCAACCTCCACCGAGGGCTGGTCGCTACGAAAGAGAGATAACTTGCCTGCCCATTGGCTGAAGGCCTGATAAAGCCGGTAGGTGTTCTCATCCCCCTCAAAGGCTGCTGGCTGTACCGCCAGGTAACTTTCGAGGGGATAAGCACAAGTAAGGGTCTTGCCGGCGCCATACAAATTGGCAATCAATGCCGGGCGACCAGCTTGATCCACAGCGATCACCTCACCACCCTGAAGCTCCAATATAGCCGGCCAATGTTTCGGGTTGCTGCCGGCAGTATGGTATTGAAATACCTCTCCTGGCTGCAAATCGCCGAATTTGTTGACAATGGTGAGCTTTACCTCTTCTGCCGGAGTATGATCCACCAGGCGGCATCCGAAAAACGCGCTCATCTCAGGGATAGCCACATCCGCACAAAGGGAGGTGTAAACTGCGCCGCCTTGATCGACATAATTGTATACACCCTCCCAAAACAGCGTGTGGACGTGTACCAGATTATGTTCAGTGCTGGTCAGGGGAGAGGGTAAGAAAAGCAGGGGATAGTATTGCCAGGCTGTGTACTCCCGCGGGAATGCCACTTTCAACCCGGCCTGCCGGGCCAGGATCAAAGCGCTCAGCCAGGAACCGGTCAGCCACAGGTTGGCCTCATAGTCGTTACGCCGCGAGCTGCCGCAAACCGCCTCGCCGTCCTGGGTGGAGGTGTATGGGATAACACCGACGGCTATGCCGCGCCCGCTCAAGCCCAGCCTGGAGAAATCTCCGTGGGGTTTGGCCCATTCATGGGGCACGATAATCGCGGCGGTAGCCGGCTCAGGTTCAATACCTGCCAGGTCTAAACGGGATAGAAGCTGGCTGAAACGACGCAGCTCGATCCCTGCCGGGCGGTCCTGCCCATCCCAGGTAGTTAAGCCGAACTGAGTCTCGTGGGGGGCACGTAAGTAGGGTACTCGATGAAATGTGTCTGGAGCAGCATCGGTGAAGCACCACAGCAGGAACCCGTTGGCTCCAGCCGCCAGACTTGAATAGAGCGTCACCCGGTCAAAGGCGGCGATGTGTTCGGGGGAATACTGTGCCGAAGAGGCGCCCAATTCATGGATCATCACCGGACGGCCGGCGCCGGCAGACAGCAGGGTTTGGAAAGTGCCGCAATAGGTGCCCCTCACGGAAAGCATTGGATCTGGAAAGAGAGGCTGCATATAGATGGAATAAGGATGCACCGAGAAGAAGTCTACCTCTCCCACTAGGTTATCTGGTCGGAATGGCCCATGCGCCAGGTCATCCATGCTGGTGCCTACGCATAACACGTGATGCGGGTCATAGCGCCGCAAAGCTCCGGCAACCAGGCGTGTCCAATTGATCGCCATGGCATCGCTGGTCTCATCCGAGACAATCCAGAAAGGCGGCTCATCGGTCAAATCCCAGGCCAGGATAGCGCTCTCGCCGCGGTAACGGCGTCCAAATTCGGCGGCATGATCGGTTTGTAGGCGCAGCATCTCCGGGTCAGCGTGGGGATGGCGTCCATGCCGCCAGGGGACATCCCAAAAAGCCTCACCCACCTCACCCCCAATAAAAAGGGCGGGATGCAGGTAAATCTCATAGCGATGGGCAAGCCGAATTAAGGCATCCAGCTGCTCAAATGCTTGCGAGTTATAGTCTCCAGGACGGGGCTCGAACCACGCCCAAAACAGGTCGATCCGCACCGTGTTGAAGCCAAGGTCTTTCATTTTTGCAAAATCTGTTTCAATGCTGGATAAATCCCACTGGTAAGGCCACTGCAGCGCCGCCTTAGCGGGAACCCAATGCGCTCCCACCGGTATAAAGCGCCGCTTATGGGTAGAAAAATAGGTGCCTTCCAGAGAGACAGGCGTCAGTGTCATAGTAGATGTTCTCCTCATTCGGATGCCAAAGTTACCTCAACCTCGCAGCCCATTTCGAACAGGCGCTGCCAGGGAAGATGTATGTTATTAACGCGTACCTGGCTGACCAAGCCTGAGCGGATGAAGATTTGCTCCAGCTCGCTTGCGGCCTGCGTTAGTCGAGAATGGACCCGGTCGGACAGTGCTGAAGCCCTCGTGCTGTCAGCGATATGCTCCCAGGAAGATGGCAGACCAAGACTTGGTAGATCCTCTAACCACGCAAGGGTACGCTCACGCGCCTGGTAAAAATAGTCATCCAGGAAGCGCAGGAAAAGAAATTCTAAGTGCGCCTTTGTTTGGGAGGGTTGAACACCGTTCTTTTGCGCTAGTGTCCGCAAGACAGCCTGCGCCAGCACGCAGCCTAGCGTATTACCGGCAGTGTTCCAGCCTCCATAGGCGCTCAGATGAGCGACCTGGGGATTTTTCATCAGCAGATTTCCCAGGATAAGATCAGCACCATTCACAAAGGCCACATCCGCCAGGGCTACCGGGCGACCGGTTGCCATCTCGCTCCATAAAGCGCGCACAAACTCCTCCGGGTTGCGATGGGAAGACTCCATCTCGCGCCGGGTAGCTTGAAATCCACTATCTACAGCAACCTGGTCTTGATAAGGGCGCGCTTCTTCTGATGATTCCTGTAGTAATGCCTGGGGCAAAGTCTCTTGACCCCGCCAGACCAGCCACTGGTACATACCCTCACCCTGAGCATGGCTAGGGGCATTCACGAAAAGCAACAGATCGGCGCTTTCAGGGGAGACAGCAATGACGCCGTTCAAGGGCGCCAAGTGGGCTTTCAACAGCTCGTGGATGGGCCGGTCTTCATAAGCGGTAATAATATTAGCGGAATGAATACTGGAATAGCGCGGCCAGACGCTGGGTTTGTAACCAACCTGCCGGCATAGAGCGCTGGCGAGCAGCAGGCAGCCAATTTCATCAGCGCCTGGATAGACGATCGCCCGGTCGCTTAGACCCAATGCGCGGATTTTCACCTGTAAAGCACGCGCCTCGGCTATAT
>Ga0315295_10003683_pt1 | contig 13029 bp, 12 predicted proteins | sample YL17G14_0_MG_FD_204453 | JGI IMG/M metagenome (GOLD analysis project Ga0315295, IMG submission 204453) | Sediment microbial communities from Yellowstone Lake, YNP, Wyoming, USA - YL17G14_0 | ecosystem: Environmental > Aquatic > Freshwater > Lake > Sediment | place: USA: Wyoming | collected... | reverse complement strand
ATCGTAGGGGAAAGCATTTCTGCGATAAGTTACAATTCAATTGTTAAAGACGGGCATAAAAAAATTGTAGAAAAATTGTTCAAAGGTATAGGCGAAATAACCGAAATAAAAGAGGAATTTATGGACACATTTACTGCTTTATGCGGAAGCGGACCTGCATATTTTTATTATTTTACCGAGTGTCTTATTGATGCGGCGGTTAAACAGGGTTTTTCTAATGAAGATGCCTTGAAATTGGTTGCACAGACTTTATGCGGGAGCGCCAAGGCGCTTATTAAATCTAAGGAAGACCCCAAAGCATTAAGGCAGAAGGTAACATCAAGAGGCGGAACTACGGAAGCAGCCCTTAAGGTATTCGAAGAGAAAAACATTAAGCAAATCGTTCTGGATGCGGTTTTGGCAGCGGCCAAGAGATCGAAAGAATTATCGCAATAGGAAGAGATATGTTTATATTAAGCGAATTATTCAAAAGCCTCGCTTATCTTTTTAATATGGTTTTCAATATTCTTTATTTTTTATTGATAGCGCGCATAATACTTTCCTGGTTCATGGTAAATCCTTATGGCGATATAGTTCAGATTATTTATAGAATTACAGACCCTATTTTGGCGCCGTTTAAGAAACTGCCGCTTCAGTTCGGCATGATTGATTTTTCGCCCATGGTAGCGTTTATGGTATTGTGGTTTTTAAGAAATTTTGTAGTCGGTGTGTTATTACAGTTGGCAATGAGACTTGGCTGATGGAGAAAATAATAAATATAAGGGTCGAACCGCGTTCTTCAAGGGAGAAGGTGATAGAGATGAGTAAAGATAAATACAAGGTATACACGCATAAGCCGGCGGCAAACGGCGAGGCGAATAATGCCTTGATTGAATTAGTCGCCGATTATTTCCGCGTAAAGAAAAATACCGTGTCGATTGTTAAAGGGGCTAAGGTAAGAGATAAAGTGGTAAAAATAGAAAAATAAGAGGTCATAAAAGCAATTTTTAATCATATTAAAATGAGTTTTATAACATTTTAATAGAAAAAATATAGGGAGTAACATGGCAAAGATAGGCGTAATAGGCGGAAGCGGATTATACGATATCGAAGGTGTCGAAATAATCAAGAAAGAAAAAGTGGATACGCCGTTCGGAAGCCCGTCGGATGAGTTTACCATCGGAAGGCTCGAAGGTATTGACGTTGTTTTTCTTCCGAGGCACGGCAGGGGCCATAAGATTATGCCGAGCGAATTGAATTATAGGGCGAATATCTATGCCATGAAAAAACTCGGCGTAGAGAGAATAATTTCATTGTCGGCTTGCGGCAGTTTCAAAAAGGAATTAAAACCGAGAGATATAGTAATAGTTGATCAGTTTGTTGACAGGACAAACATGGGAAGGATAAGCACATTTTTCGGAGAAGGCATTGCGGCGCATATTGCATTTTCAGAGCCGGTATGCCCCGATCTTTCCGGTGTTTTGCACAAAGCGGCAAAAGAATTGAATGTCGCGGTTCATAAGGGAGGCACTTATGTAAATATGGAAGGGCCCGCTTTTTCGACAAAGGCAGAATCAAAACTTTATAAAAGCTGGAATATGGATGTGATAGGCATGACGAATTTACCGGAGGCAAGATTATCGAGGGAAGCGGAGATATGCTATTCCACCGCATGCTTTGTAACGGATTATGATTCATGGCATGAAAGCGAGACGCCCGTTACGGTTGAAATGATAATAAGTAATCTGATGAAAAATGCGGACAATGCCAGGAAATTGCTAAAAATAGCGATTCCGAAAATTAAAGATAGGCGCAACTGCCCTTGCAGAGAAGCCCTAAAAAACGCAATAATTACAAGACCCGAGGCGATACCAGCTGAGACGAAGAAGAGGCTTGAATTGATTATTGGAAAGTATATTAAGTAAAAACGAAATGATCAATAACCAAATTATCCCGCCTTCGGCGGGACCCCGATGAAAGTCATCATGAGAAACTTCATACGGGGCAAGAAACAAACAAATTTCGACCGAAGGAAGTCCCGAGCGCAAGCGAGGGATAAATTCAAATATCCAATCTTTAAACCAACAGTTTGGTTATTGTCCGCCTACGCCTACCTTTGTTCTAATTATGGCGGATCAGCCATATATTGCAGAAAGTCGGGTTTAGGCTGAAAATTTGGTAAATTGGTTATTGTTTGTATCTTGTCTCTTGTATCTTGGTTATTATTTATGATTATGGATTATAAAGACACATTAAATCTCCCTAAAACAAGTTTTCCCATGAAGGCGAACCTTACCTCGAGAGAGCCTGAGATTCTTGAATTTTGGCATAAAAAAATTATTTACAGGCTGATAAGGGAAAAGAGAAAAGCCTGTAAAAAATATGTGCTGCATGACGGTCCGCCTTATGCCAACGGGAATATTCATATGGGACACGCGCTCAATAAAATCTTAAAAGATATGGTCGTAAAATACATGACAATGCGGGGATTGGATTCGCCGTATGTTCCCGGCTGGGATTGTCACGGCCTTCCCGTCGAGCATCAGCTGTTTAAGGAACTCGGCATAAAGAAGGGCGAAATAAATCAGGTGGAATTCAGGAAAAAAGCGCGCGATTACGCGATGAAATATGTAAGTATTCAAAAGGACGAATTTAAGAGACTCGGAGTTTTCGGAGATTGGGAAAAACCGTATTTGACATTATCGCATGAATATGAAGCCGAAATCATTAAATCATTCGCTAAACTTGTTAAAGACGGTTTTATATATAATGATTTAAAGCCTGTAAACTGGTGTGCAACCTGCGAAACAGCGCTGGCAGAGGCAGAGGTTGAATACGAAGACCATAGTTCGCCATCGATATATGTGAAGTTTAAGCTCAAAGCCCAAAGCTCTCCGCCGCTTTGCGGCGAGATCTCGCCACAGGCGGAAAAGCTCACAGCCCAAAGCTCAAATACATATTTCATCATATGGACGACGACGCCGTGGACGCTTCTTGCAAATACGGCTATTGCAGTCCATCCGGAATTGGAATACGCACTGGTTGATATTCAAGGTGAACATTGGATAGTGCTCGACATGCTTAAAGAAAGCGTGCTTAGTAAAATAGGAAAAAAATTTAATGTTGTTTCGAAATTTAAAGGTGCTCAGTTGGAAGGACTCATAGTAGAGCACCCTTTTATAAAAAGAGAAAGCAAGGTTGTTTTGGCGGATTATGTTTCTTCGGAGGAAGGAACAGGATGCGTGCATACTGCGCCGGGACACGGGCAGGAGGATTATATTACGGGAAAAAAATATAATTTGCCGCTGATTATGCCGGTAAATTATAAAGGTGTATTCGATAAGACATGCGGCGAGTTCAGCGGCATGAGTGTTTCAGACGCAAATCCCAAAATCATTGAAAGAATGAAAAAAGACAATACGCTTTTATTGAGCGAAAAAGTATCGCATTCCTATCCGCACTGCTGGAGATGCAAAAAACCCATTATTTTTAGGGCAACAGAACAATGGTTCATGAGCATTGACCATAAAGACTTAAGAAAAAACATGCTATCAGCTATTAAAAAAATAACTTGGCATCCGGATGCGGGAATGGAAAGGATTTCGGCCATGGTTTCAAATAGGCCGGACTGGTGCTTGTCGCGTCAGAGATATTGGGGTGTGCCGATTCCCGTTTTTTACTGCAACGCCTGCGGCAATAAGTTGTTGGACTACGATGTAATAATGCATGTCGCGGATTTAGTCGCGAAACAGGGTGTCGATGCATGGTTTAAGGGAGATGCGAAAACGCTTTTACCGCAGAATCTTAAATGCCCGAAATGCAAGTCGCAGGATTTAAGAAAGGAGAGCGACATACTCGATGTCTGGTTTGAATCCGGCATAAGCCATCAGGCTGTTTTGAAAAACGACAAGTCGCTTCAATACCCTTGCGAACTTTACCTCGAAGGTTCGGACCAGCATCGCGGCTGGTTTCAATCGGCGCTTATTTCTGGCATGGCAATAGATAACCTTCCGCCATATAAAGCTGTTCTTACTCATGGTTTCACGGTAGACGGCGAAGGAAAAAAGATGTCGAAGTCTTTGGGCAACGTTATTGCGCCGCAGGATATCATGAAAAAATACGGGGCGGATATATTAAGACTTTGGGTCGCTTCGAGCAATTATTCCGATGATGTAAGGATTTCTGATGAAATAATAGTGCGCGCAGCCGACGCTTACAGAAAAATCCGCAACACATTCAGGTATCTATTGAGCAATTTATACGATTTTGACCCGGTTAAAGATTCAATCGATTTAAATAAACTTGAAGAAATAGATAGGTGGATGATTTCTAAATTGGCGCATCTTTTAAAAGAGACAACAGACAGCTACAATAAGTTTTTATTCCATAAAGTCTATAGGGCTGTATACAATTTCTGTGTTTATGAAGTTTCTTCGTTATATCTGGATATTTTAAAGGACAGGATGTACACTTTTAAAAAGGATTCTATAAAAAGGCGCTCGGGACAGACGGTTATTTATGAAATATTGAATATTTTGGTCAAGATCCTGGCTCCGATTCTTTCGTTTACTATGGAAGAAGTGTGGCAGGAAGCGCCCATCAAGAATAAAGAAGAGAGCGTTCATTTATGTGATTGGCCTTTTGATGATGAGAAAATCAACGAATGGATAAATGAAGGGCTTGATAAAAAATGGGACGCGTTGATACCCATAAGGGAATCCGTCTTAAAAGCGTTGGAGGAAAAGCGCATAGAAGGTAAAATCGGAAGCTCGCTTGAGGCAAAGATAATACTTTCGGCAAAAAATAGTAATATAAAAGAAATCCTGTCTAAAAATATTAAAGAATTGCCGACGCTTTTTATAGTCTCGCAGGTTGAGATAAAAGATGAATCAATCGAAGGCGCAAAGGATTTTTCCGAATCAGGCATTTTCGTGTCCGTTCAAAATGCCGACGGGGAAAAATGCGCAAGGTGCTGGAATTACAGCGTTACTGTCGGCCGGGATAAAAATCATCCTAATATTTGCAAAAAGTGCTTGGATAATATATAATTGTTTGGAAAAAAACTTGTGAAGAAAGGAAAAGATGAGGAAGAAAGAAAAACCGAAGAAGAAAACTAAAAGTTTACCGAAAAGAGAACTTGCAAAATACAGGAAACTTTTGCTTAAAGTAAAGAAAAGCCTTTTAGAGGGGTTGTTCCATATAAAGGATGACGCTTTGAACAAAGAAAAATCACAGAAAGACGCATCGGGAGATTTATCCGGATACAGTTATCATATGGCCGATATGGCGAGCGACCAGTATGAGAGGGATTTTCTTTTGAGGCTTGCCGCGGATGAAAGGGAGAGGTTGTACGAAATCGATGACGCAATCAAACGCATAGAAGATGAAGCGTACGGATTTTGCCTTACTTGTTCAAAACCGATAGGAAAAAAAAGACTTAATGCCCTTCCTCAGGCAGCTTGCTGCTTGAAATGCCAGGCAGACGAGGAAGCTAGGACTAAATAGTTGGCCGCTATTCTTTCCTTAATTATTGTTATCGTTGACCAAATCGCAAAATTTATCATCACAAGATGCGCCGATAAGCTACCCGTAGACATATTGAACGGCATTTTCTCGATTAACTTAGTCTATAATAAGGGAGGCGCATTCGGAATTTTGCAGCATCAGAATTATTTATTCATTCTTATATCCTCAATCGCGATATTAATAATTCTTCTAATTTTACCCAGACAGGAAATAAATACCATAAAGATAGCGCTTTCATTTATAATGGGCGGAGCAATAGGCAATATGATTGATAGGGTAAGATTGGGCTGCGTTATAGATTTTCTGGATTTTAAAATATGGCCCGTATTCAACATTGCTGACAGCGCAATCACAATCGGCGCAGTTTTATTAGTGTTACAACTATTAAAGTCAAAAGTCTCCGCCTCCACAACGCAGAAACGCAACTCATGGCGGATACGCCGAAGCGCAATGCGCAAAGGCGGAAAAAATCAAAAGTACAAATTAAAAGTAAAAAGTTGTCTTTAGCCGTTTTTTTTATCTTATTTTTTACTTTTTATTTTTAATTTTTTATTTTAATTATTATGCATCCCGTACTCATTAAAATTGGCCCGTTAACCGTTTATACATACGGAGTTTTTGTGTCCGCTGCGTTTGCGCTCTCCGCATATCTGATGTGGTATAACGCCCCTTTAAGAAATTTTCAAAGAGAGAAGGTTCTGGATTTTGTAGTGGTTATATTGATATCCGGCATAATAGGGGCGCGGCTCTTGTATGTAATTTTAAATTTGGATTATTTTAAAAAAAATCCTATTGAAATTGTCATGCTAAATCGCGGCGGATTAGCCTTTCACGGCGGCTTGCTTTTTTCATTTTTTGGCGGCATATACTTTCTTCTAAAAAATTCGATACCCTTAAGAGATGCCGGTGACCTGGTCGCGCCTTATGCTGCTTTAGGTCAAAGCATCGGCCGCATAGGGTGTTTTTTTAACGGATGCTGCATAGGAAAACCGGGCGCCCCATACTATTTAGGCTTTAAATTTTTAGGCGATCAGGTTTATAGGCACCCTGTGCAGCTTTATGAAGCCGCGATATTATTAATTCTGCACATGTTGCTCAGGTTCATGCTCCAGAAAAATATTTTGAAGCATAATTTATTTTTCTTTTATTTAACGGCATATTCGTTCGAAAGGTTTTTTATGGATTTTTTAAGGGCCGATTTGCCTAATATTTTTATGAAATTGACGCTTTCTCAAATTTTCAGCGTTATAATATTATTTATAGGATTTGCGGCGATAGTAATAGAAAAGATTTATTTTGGAAAGAAAAATGGAGCATAAATATAAATGTACCTAAATATAAAAGTACACGTTTTTTATTGAATTATCGAAAAATGGAGCATTATAATTTTAAAGCGGCAAGAGACAATGCTGGAAAAAGATTGGATATATTTTTAGTGGATAGCTTTAGAAGAAAACGCTCCCGCTCCTATATAAAAAAACTGATAGAAAATAATAATGTGTTCTTGAATAAAAAAAATGTAAAAGTTCATCATGTCGTTTTGGAAGGGGACGAAATAGAAGTCTCCATACCGGAACCCGAGAACGCGTCGATAAAACCCGAAAATATTAATTTCAACATCTTGCATGAAGACGATCACATTATTGTTATTGATAAACCCGCGGGTTTAGTTGTGCATCCTGCCCCGGGAAATTATTCGGGGACGGTTATAAGCGGATTATTATTTCACTGCAAAAATCTTTCAGGTGTTGGAGGCAGTTTAAGGCCCGGAGTCGTGCATAGGCTCGATAAAGATACGTCCGGTATTATGGTATTTGCGAAAAGCGACACGGCTCACAAAGACCTTGCGGAACAGTTTAAAAATAGAAAAATAAAAAGAATTTATATCGCGCTTGTAAAAGGCATTGTTCAGTTGGATAATGGTATAATAGATTTACCCATAGGAAGGCGGAATGTTGACAGGAAAAAAATGGGTATTGAATTTGCCGGAGGGAAAGAGGCTTCGACGCAATATAATGTCCTTAAGAGATTCCGGGATTTTACTATGTTGGAATTGAGACTCGGAACAGGAAGAACACACCAGATCAGGGTGCACACGGCTCATATTGGCCATCCCGTTTTGGGCGATAAGCTTTATGGTTCAGGCAAAGGCATTTCGCGGCAGGCTCTTCATGCAAAACTTTTAGGATTCACGCATCCCGTTACAAAAAAATATTTGGAGTTCGAGAGCGAAATACCCGCTGATATGCAGGAGATAGTAAACAGAGGTTGTTTATAGGCGTGAAATAACCAATAACCAAGAAACAAGATACAAACAAATTCGAAATTCGAATATTCAATATTCAAGCTAACGGTTTAGATGTTGTAATTTGATAAATTGGTAATTGTTTGTATCTTGGTTATTGTATCTTGGTTATTTCGTGAGTAAATGATGGACATCGAAATAAAACCAGTAGATAGAATATCGGGCGAGATTGATGTGCCGGGAGATAAATCCATATCTCACCGCGCGGCTATGATAGGTTCCATAGCAAAAGGGAATACGCGTGCAAGCAATTTTCTGACAGGCGATGATTGTTTGCGTACAATTGACGCTTTCAAAAAAATGAGGGTAAAAATAGAGTTAAACGATAAAACGCTGAATGTGGAAGGCAAGGGCTTAAGAGGTTTAAAAAAACCGGAAGAAGATTTATATCTGGGAAATTCCGGCACCACAATGAGGCTTATTTCGGGAATACTTGCCGGACAGAATTTTGAAACTATTCTGACAGGTGACGAGTCTTTGTCAAAAAGGCCTATGGCCAGGATAATAGAACCGCTAAAGTTAATGGGAGCGAATATTTCCTCAGTGAAGAACAATGGCTCGGCGCCTTTAAAAATAAAAGGCGGAAATTTGAAATCCGTTAAATATAAAACAAATGTTGCAAGCGCGCAGGTCAAGTCGTGCGTCCTGCTCGCAGGGCTTTACGCCGGCGGTGAAACAACGGTAGAAGAACCTTTCAAATCCCGCGATCACACGGAAAGGATGTTATCGCATTTCGGGGCAAATATAAAAATACAAGGCAATAAGACGAGCGTTGAAGGAGCCGGTTTTTTGTCAGGGAAAATAATTCGTATACCGGGCGATATATCAAGTGCCGCATTTTTTATCGTTATGGCTGTGATATTAGAAGGATCGGCACTTAGCATAAGGTCATGCGGCATTAATCCCACGAGAAGAAGGATTATAGATGTCCTAAAAAGGATGGGCGCTGATATAACAATTGAAAATGAAAAAAAAGAATTCGAGCCTGTCTGCGATTTAATAATAAAATCATCAAGCCTTACAGCTACAAAAATAAAGGAAGAAGAAATACCTTTAATGATAGATGAGGTGCCGATACTCTGCGTAGCGGCGGCTCAGGCAAAAGGAACCACTGAGATCGTGGGCGTCGGGGAGCTTAGGGTCAAAGAAACGGATAGGGTTTTCTCCATTATAGAGAATTTAAGGAAACTTAACGTTGACTGCGATTCGAAAGATAACAACCTATTTATCACAGGAAGAAAAAAAAGATTTTCTCCCGTAAAGGAGGCCGGCAAGCCTGTTTTATTAAATAGCTTCAAAGACCACAGGACAGCGATGTCTACGTGCGTCGCGATAGCCGCGTCGGACAGCTCAGCGAGGATATCGGACGCCGAGTTTATAGGCACGTCGTTTCCTGGATTTTTTGATTATTTTAATTATTTGAAAAAATAGAGCTTATTATATAAAAAGGACGACATAAAATAATTTGACAAATATCGTTTAATCTGATATATTCTACAATATATTATTTATTTGGTTATTTATCCTAAGATATTTTACCACATGTAGATTATGGGTATCAAAAAGATAACAAATATTTTCTCTAAGATTTTTAATTATTTGATAGGTTTATTTTCAAATGATATGGGCATAGACTTAGGAACCGCTTCTACGCTTGTCTATATAGACAAGCAAGGCGTAGTTCTATGCGAGCCTTCCGTAGTTGCAATCCAAGCAGGCACAAACCGCGTATTAGCTGTGGGCGAAGAAGCCAAACGTATGCTGGGCAGGACGCCGGGCAGCATTATTGCTATAAGGCCTATGAGAAACGGCGTTATCGCGGATTTTGAGATTACCGAAGCAATGCTCAGACACTTTATTAAAAAAGTCCATAATTCAAGGAGGCTCGTAAGGCCAAGGATGGTTATTGCCGTTCCTTCGGGCATAACCGAAGTCGAAAAAAGAGCCGTAAAAGATTCGGCGCTTCACGCCGGCGCAAGGGAAGTTTATATGATTGAAGAGCCTATTGCCGCCGCGATAGGCGTAGGGTTGCCTATTCACGAGCCGTACGGAAATATGATTGTTGACATAGGCGGCGGCACGACTGAAATGGCTGTTATATCTTTGGCGGGAATAGTGTTCGCTAAATCAATAAGGGTCGCCGGTGATGAAATGGACGAGGCGATTATAAATTATCTTAAGAAAACATATAATCTGATGATAGGCGAAAGAACGGCGGAAGAAATCAAGATAAAAATAGGGTCTGCTTACCCTCTTGATGAAGAAATGACGATGGAAGTAAGGGGCAGAGACCTGGTTTCCGGCCTTCCCAAAATGATAACGATATCAAGCGATGAAGTAAGGGAATCGTTGGCAGAACCCATTGCGCAGATAATCGAGGCGGTGCGGATTACGCTTGAAAGAACCCCTCCGGAATTATCAGCGGATTTGATAGAACGCGGCATTGTGCTTGCGGGCGGTGGTTCGCTTTTGAGGGGCATGGATAAATTGATTGCGGAAGAAACCGGATTGCCGGTTCATCTAGCCGAAGATCCTTTGACCGCAGTCGTGCTCGGAACAGGCAAGGTTTTAAGCGAAATAAAATATCTCAGAAAAGTCATAGTAAAGCCTAAAATAGAACGATAGTTGCGTTACATTATATATATAGATGATCACAGATTGCCCGCCTGCCGGCAGGCGATCTGCTCTAATCTGTGTGTTGATTACAAAAATAGAACGATAGCCAGAAACCCAATGTGCGAGTACAAAGAGTAGGAATAAAATATTTAATATTATTAATATTCCTAGTCCTCCTTTTAATCTTCAATCCAAACATTTTTTCAAAAACAAAATCCGTACTTTTTGAATTCATCGCAGCGCCCTTAAAACTTGCGAATATTTTCGAAACTGTATCAAAAACACGGGCTTCATATATAAGGGAGAATACGCGCCTGAAAGAGAAAAGCGCAATACTGGCGCTTGAACTTTCCAGGATGGCCGCTATTGCGCAGGAAAATAAACGCCTGAGATATATTTACGATTTTAAAACTCAATTGCCGTATAACTTTGTTTATGCCGAAGTAATAGGGCGGCTTCCCGAAACATGGATGAGGACCATTCTTATAAATAAAGGCGAAAATAACGGCATCAAGAAGCGTATGGCGGTTTGCACAGCAAGCGGCTTAGTCGGAAGCATAGCCGAGACAGCGCCGTTTACAAGTAAGGTTATGCTTTTGGCCGACTCTAATTCAAAAGTAGGCGTTATTCTGGAAGACTGTAGGCAGGCTGGAGTTTTAATAGGCGAGGAAAAAAGCGAGTGCAGAATCATTTATCTATCCATTGACAGTAACGTGAGAATAGGAGAAAGGGTTTTAACATCCGGTTTCGGCGGATTATTCCCCAAGGGGTTAACTGTGGGAAGGGTAAAGGAAACCGGCATAGATAAAATAAGATTTTATAGATACGCGATTGTGACGCTAAGCCAGGACATAAATAGCCTGGAAGAGGTTTTATGTATAGAATGATTACAGAAAAACCGAATTTCTTTTATATTTTTTTAATAATTTTTATTACGCTTTTAGCGGAATTGATTTTTCCCACAAAATTATATATTAAAAACGCCGAGCCCAATCTGATCTTAACATTGGTTATTTTTTTCGGTCTTTTTTACACTCCGCAGGTCGGATTTGAGACGGGTATTTTCGCCGGTTTCTTGAAGGATATGGTCGGGATTCGATATTTTGGCATAAATATTTTAATATACGGTTTTTTAGGATTTTTTTTTGGTTTTATTCAGGATAAAATCTTTAGAGAGAATTTTCTTACACAGTTCACGGCCGCATTTACCGCGTCATATTTTATCTCGAAGGCGGATCTCTCATGCGCCTTCTACTCAGCCGCAGTTGCTCCATTTTTTATATACATACTGCGTGTTTCATGCAGACATATATTGTTATCTGATATTGTCCAGAAATATTTTTTATAGAATTGTTATGTTTTCAATGTTCCGTTAATGTGTATATATAGTCGCACAGATGATCACAGATGCGCCATGCGCTGTGGGCTATGAACAATGTAGTTGCCTGATCTATCAGGCAAAAATGCCGATTAGCCCAATAAATTGGGCAACTACTATGAGCTAAAAGCGCAAAGCACATAGCGAAACAATGGGTTATACGCTGTGCTAATCTGCGCATGCAAAAAATGTATGCAACTCTTCAAATAATACATATTTTTTATAGAATCAGCTGACAAATGAGCACATCCAGAATAAACTTTTTTTTTGCCTCAATAGCAATATCGTTTTTATTTCTTATCTCGGGGCTTTATAACAGCCAAATTATTAAAGGGCAGTATTATAGAACGCTTTCAGAACAAAATAGAATAGTAGTAGTTCCGCTTCCGGCTCCTAGAGGAAAAATTTACGACAGAAATAAAAAAGTCATTGTGGATAATAGAATAGCCTTTGACGTGTCCGTTATTTATAAAGACATCAAGAATATCGAAAAATTGACTTCTTTTCTTTCGGAAACGCTTAATATCGATAAAAAGATTATAGGCGAGGGCATACTAGAAGCAAGGGCTAGGCCGTTTTCACCCGCGACGGTAATCGAAGATATCGATAGGTCAAACGCAATAATCCTGGAACAGTATAAAATCGATTACCCCGGATTTATGATTACGACGAAGGCAAAAAGGGATTATCTTTACGGCAATGTCGCTTCTCATATAGTGGGCAATTTGGGAAAAATCAGCGAAGAAGAACTTAACCGTTTAAAAACATACGGATACAGGATGACGGACTGGGTAGGAAGAAGCGGTTTGGAAAAACAGTACGATAGTTATTTGAAAGGAACCGACGGAGGCATGCATGTAGAAGTGGATTCGCTTGGGAGGCAGAAGGACGTAATAAATATCCTGGAACCCGTGCCCGGGAAAAATCTCCAGCTTGCGATAGATATAGAACTTCAAAAATATTGCAATGAACTCATGGCGGAATATAATGGGTCAATAATATGCATGAACCCTAAAACCGGCGAGATCCTGGCCCTTGTGAGCAAGCCTGATTTCGATCCCGCCATGTTTATAAAACCGGGTGAAAAGAAAGAGGTCAGGGATATATTGTTAGATACAGAAAAAAAATACACATTATTGAACAGGGGAATTTCGTGTTCATATCAGCCGGGTTCGGTGTTCAAATTGGTTGTTGCCTCCGCTGCCTTAGAAACGCATAAATTCAC
>Ga0315295_10003681_pt1 | contig 13031 bp, 11 predicted proteins | sample YL17G14_0_MG_FD_204453 | JGI IMG/M metagenome (GOLD analysis project Ga0315295, IMG submission 204453) | Sediment microbial communities from Yellowstone Lake, YNP, Wyoming, USA - YL17G14_0 | ecosystem: Environmental > Aquatic > Freshwater > Lake > Sediment | place: USA: Wyoming | collected... | reverse complement strand
CCCGTGGTAGGAAAAGGGTCCGCCCCCGCCTTCCCGGAGCCGTCCCTGAAGAGGATCCTCGCACTCCCCGTTCTCGTCGCCCTGCTCCTGGCCGGGTGCGCCCCCGACGACGCGGAGTCGCTGGTGAAGCAGACCGTCGCCGTCCTGGACGAGACCGCCCGGGCCATGGCCACGGTCAAGGACGAGGCCTCGGCCAAGGCGGCGGTCCCGCGCCTCCAGGCGCTGGCCCGGAGGCGCAAGCTCATCGAGGAGAAGATCACCACGGTGAAGACGCCGGCCCCGGCCGACCAGGTCGAGCTGCAGAAGAAGTACGCCGCCCGGCTCGCCGAGGTCACCGCGCAGCTGATGCAGGAGGCGATGCGGGTGAGCGCCGTGCCGGGAGGCACGGCCGCCCTCGACGCCATGGACCCGAAGTGAGCGACGAGGAGCGGCCCAGCGGGATCCTGGGGCGGATCACGCCTCCCCCCCCCGAGCAGCGGGTGCCGGCCTCGTCCGTCGACGTCCTCCTGGTCCACGTCGACCCCCGGTTCGGCGCCAAGGTGACCGCGCTCCTCCGGAAGAACGCCTACACGGTCGTCGAGGTGGCGTCCGCCGCCGAGGCGCTCGAGACGGCGCAGGGGGGCTGCGTCCCGCGCCTCGTGGTCCTGGACCTCGACGACGCTTCCCGCGCGGACCTGGCCGCCTTCTCGGGCCTCCAGCGCGACGGGGCCTGCGGCGGGTCGGCCTTCCTGACGCTCTCGCGAACCGGGGGCGAGGCCCCGCCAGGATTCCGGCTCGACGGCAGCCTGCTCAAGCCCATCGAGGCCGCCGAGCTGGTGGAGGCGGTCCGGCGGCTGTGCGGCCCGGGGTGAGGATCATGGTCGGGCTGCTGGCCGCCGCGCTCCTCGCCGCCGGGCCCGCCGCCGCGGGGGAGCCGCCCGAGCCGTCCGTCCAGTTCACCCTGGGTGCACGGATCTCGATCGCCCTGCCCATGGGGAGCGTCTCGACCGACCCGACGACGGGACCGCTGCTCATCGACGAGCTGGTGGCGCTCAGCATCCCGCTCCAGCTGGATGCCGGGGTGACCCTCTTCCGCCGCTGGTTCGTCGGGGCCTACGTCCAGTACGGATGGAGCGTCCTGCAGATCGGCCAGTGCAAGGCCGGGGACTCCTGCGAGCTCACCGGGCTGCGGGTCGGCGTCCAGGCCCTCTTCTCGCTCCACGACCGGGGCGACACCCCGTGGGCCGGAATCGGCACCGGATACGAATGGCTGTTCACCCGCTACAGCGGTCCCGGCTACTCCACCAGGCTCGACGTGGGCGGATGGGAGTTCGTGAACCTCCAGGCCGGCTACGACGTCGTCGTCTCCCCGGGCTGGAAGGTGGGGCCATGGATCTCCGGATCGGTGGGGGAGTTCAGCCGGGCCAGCCGGAAGGACAGCGGACAGACCACCGACCAGGACATCCCCAACAAGGCAGTGCACGGCTGGCTGCAGCTGGGCGTGAAAGGCAGCTTCGGGCCCTGAAACGGGCGACCCGGGGGAGCCGCGGTGGCACGGCGGCTGCAAGGCACTCGACCGCGGGCGGCGGATCGGCTAACCCTGTCGGCCGTCCTCCCCGAGGCACCCCGCCTGAGCGACCCCTCCCACACATCGCCGTCCCCGACCGGTACCGAGCCGAGGCGTCGCGCGGCCATGGCCGCCCTCGCGCTCGGGGCGCTCGGGGTGGTCTACGGCGACATCGGAACGAGCCCGCTCTACGCCTTCAAGGAGAGCTTCGGAGGCAAGCACGGGGTGGCGCCCACGCCGGAGAACGTCCTCGGCATCCTGTCGCTCGTCGTCTGGGCGATGACCTTCGTCGTCACCTTCAAGTACCTCACCTTCGTCATGCGCGCCGACAACCGCGGCGAGGGGGGCATCCTCGCGCTGATGGCGCTCGTGGGGCAGACCGAGACCACCCACCTCGGGCGGCGCTCCTTGCTGGTGCTCGGCCTCTTCGGCGCGGCGCTCCTCTACGGCGACGGGGTCATCACCCCCGCCATCAGCGTGCTCGGCGCCATGGAAGGGCTCATCGTGGCGGCGCCGGGGCTGCACGCCGCGGTGGTCCCGGCCACGGTGCTCATCCTGATCCTGCTCTTCGCCATCCAGAAGCGCGGGACGGCCACCGTGGGCGCGGTGTTCGGCCCGGTGATGCTGCTCTGGTTCGGCTGCATCGCGGTCATCGGCGTCTGGAACGTCTGGCAGGAGCCGGCCGTGCTCCGGGCCTTCTCCCCCCACCACGCCATCGCCTTCTTCCTGCGCAACGGCCCCACCGGCTTCTTCGTGCTGGGCGGGGTGGTGCTCGTCCTCACCGGGGCCGAGGCCCTCTACGCCGACATGGGCCACTTCGGCCGCCGCCCCATTCGCCTCGCCTGGTTCGGCGTGGCCATGCCGGCCCTGCTCGTCAACTACATGGGGCAGGGCGCGCTGCTCCTGCGGGACCCCTCGGCCGTCTCGAACCCCTTCTACCGGGGAGTGCCGGGCTGGGCGCTGTGGCCCATGGTGGCCATCGCCACCGCCGCGGCCATCGTGGCCTCCCAGGCCCTCATCTCCGGCGCCTACTCGCTCACCAACCAGGCCATCCAGCTGGGCTACGCGCCGCGCCTCACCGTGCGGCACACCTCCAGCACCCAGTACGGGCAGATCTACGTCCCCGAGGTGAACTGGGCCCTGGCCGTGGGCACGGTGGCGCTGGTGCTCGGCTTCGGATCCGCCAGCAACCTGGCCGCGGCCTACGGCATCGCCGTCACCGGCACCATGACCATCACCACGCTGCTCTTCCACCGGGTGGCCCGCGATCGCTGGCGCTGGTCCCGCGCCGTGGTCTGGCCGCTCACCCTCTGCTTCATGGTCGTGGACCTCTCCTTCCTGGGCGCCAACCTCTTCAAGGTCGAGGAGGGCGGCTGGTTCCCGCTCGTGGCGGGCGGGATCATCTTCGCCCTGCTCTCCACCTGGAAGAAGGGGCGGGAGGCGATGGCCCAGCAGATGGCTGGCGGCTCCCTGTCGCTCGGGCTCTTCCTCCCCGACCTGGAGCGGCACCCCCCCCACCGCATCCCTGGCACGGCCGTCTTCATGACCTCCAACCCCGATGGAACGCCCGGGGTGCTGCTCCACCACCTGAAGCACAACAAGGTGCTGCACGAGCGGGTCCTCATCGTGTCGGTGCTCACCGAGGAGATCCCGGCGGTGCCCCCCGACGAACGACTGACGGTGAAGAGCCTGGGCAACGGGATCCACCAGATCATCGGCCGGTACGGCTTCATGGAGACGCCCAACGTCCCCGGCCTGCTGGCCTCCTTGCCCCCCTTCGCCATTCCCGGGCCGCGCCTCGAGAACGCGGTGATGGAGACCACCTTCTACCTGGGGCGGGAGACCCTGATCCCCGACGGCCCCTCCCGCATGCCCCGATGGCGCAAGCGGCTCTTCATCATCCTGGCTCGCAACTCCCGCCCGGCCAGCGCCTTCTTCGGCCTTCCGCCCAACCGGGTGGTGGAGATGGGCGCGCAGGTCCAGTTCTAGGGTGGCCGAAAGCTTCGCCCGGGGGGCTATCGCCCGGCGTGCGCACCGGATAGAATGCGAGTGATGGCTCGCATCCGTACCGCCCCGCGCAAGAAGCCCGCCCAGGAGCGATCGCGCGCCACCGTGGACGCCATCGTCGCCGCCACCGCGCGCGTGCTGGTGCGCGATGGCTATGACGCGCTCTCCACCAACCGGGTGGCCAGGGAAGCCAGGGTGAGCGTGGGCTCGCTCTACCAGTACTTCCCGGGCAAGGAGGCGCTGGTCGCCGCGGTGATGGAGCAGTACGCCTCCCGCATGCAGGAGAACATCGCCGCGCGGCTGCAGGATGCCGGCACCGCCGCCACCGCCGAGGAGGTGGCGACCGAGATGATCCGCGCCATGCTCGCGGCGCAGCAGTCCGAGCCCCGGCTGCACCGGGCGCTCGTCGAGCAGGTCCCGCGCATCGGTGCGCTGCGGCGTCTCCACGAGCTGTTCACGAACTACGAGCGGCTGGTGGCCGCCTGGCTCGGGGAGAACCTCGAGCGGATCGAGGTGAAAGACGTCGACACGGCGGCCTTCGTGCTCGTCGCGGCCGTGGAAGGGCTCGTGAACCGCGCCATCCTCGACCGGGCCGAGCTGGTCTCGTCTGGCAAGATCGAGGAGCACATCCTCCGGCTGGTCCTGGCCTACGTGGCGCCCTCCCACGCCGCGGCGGCCTCGGCGGAGGGGCGCTACGGCGGCAAGCGGCGGGGTGCTTGACGGGCCCCTGCCTGGCTCGAGGCGCTAGAAGTACTCGCCGGCGTTGAACCAGATGCCGAAGGAGCTCTCGCCGAAGGCGAAGTCCAGCGTGACGTTGGTGCGGGAGTCGCGGTTCAGCATGAAGCGCAGGCCGAGGCCCCCGGCCGGCCGCACGTACTGGAGCATCCCGGTCTTCGGGCTCGAGTAGCTCCACCCCGGGCCGCTGGCCTGGAAGGCCGGCGAGGCGAAGGACACGGCGTTCGCGAAGAGCACGCCCCCGAGCAGCCCGTTGTCCGTGATCCGGAAGCGCCACTCGGCCTCGCCGTAGAGCTGGTGGGTTCCACGCCAGCGCCCCTGGATGTAGCCGCGGCCGGTGCGGTTCTTCTGGTCCCACCCGATGGCCGGAAGCGACAGGTAGGGCGCGACGCCGGAGGTGATGCCCCGGTAGTAGATCCAGAAGGCGAGCACGTTGCGGGGGACGGCCACGTCCATGGGCACGTAGGCGCGGAACTGGGCTTCCACGCCGGTGCTGGCCTGGGACGATCCGAGGAATGCAGGACTCACGGTGAAATTCGCCGAACCGTAGTATCCGGTGTACGGGTTGATGGTCGAGTCGCGGCTGTCGTGGAGCACCGCCAGGTTGAGGCCGGAGACCGTGTACTGGTTGGGGTCGAATCCGTACGCCAGGCTGTAGGCGAAGTTCGGCCCCACCACCGGCGCCGGACCCTGGAGGTCCATCCCCCTGTCCTGGACGGCGTAGTAGCGGTCGAGCCGGTACCCGAGGCCGGCGTAGAGGTCGCCCCAGACCCTGCGGAGCACGGTCTCGTGCAGCCGGAGGAGGTTGAAGTCGTCCACCGAGGCCGCCGCGCTCATGGCCGCGGGCCCGGTCCCGAGGCCGTAGGTCTTCTGGTTGAAGAGGAGGAACCGCCAGTCTCCCTGAAGCTGCCACTCGTTCCGTGCGGAGAGGATGGTCGTGGAGAGCTGGATGGTGAGCTGGCTCATGGTGGAGTAGAGCGCCACCGCCTGGAGGCTCGAGATGGTGGTGGTGGACGGCGGTCCCAGGTACATGCCCAGCGTGCCGGTCAGGCCGAAGAGCGCCCCCATGGCCGGGTTGTAGCCGACGGCCGGGAGGATGGCGGGCAGCAGCACGAAGGGCGGGGGCGTGCGCGCGCCCCCGCGGGCCAGGCCGATCCAGTCGAGGAGGCTCCAGGCGTCCTCGTAGGGCTGGCAGTGGCCGTCCACGCAGACGCTGCCGTACTGGATGCGCTCCGCGCACTGCTGGTCGCAGATGCAAGGGACCGACGCCTCGACGGCGTCGGCCGGCGCCGGATCCTCGGAGCGCGCCGGGCCTGGCGCGGCGAGGGTGGCGACGAGGAGGAGATGGGAGAGGCGCGCGCTTCCGCCCACTGCTACTTCTTCTCTCCGAACGGCGTGAAGCCGAACTTCTGGCCACCCACGCTGGCCTCGTACATGAGCCCGCCGATGGCCACGGTGAAGACCGCCACGCCCTGCTGGTACTTGGCGGAGGCGGCCGCGCCGGAGGCTGCGGCCACCGCGCTCACCTGGGCGGCCAGCGCGAAGTTGCCCGCCTTGAAGCTGGAGAGCGCCAGCGCGTTCTCGAAGAAGATGATCTCGGCGTACTCCTGGCCGCCCAGCGCGAATCCGATGGTCACCTGGGCGAGCGAGGTGGTGCCGATCGCCTTCCCCTTCTCGAAGAGGACGCCGGAGCCTCCCGCCCCCCCGATGCCGATGGCGCCCTTCACCACCGACGGGAACACGGCCCAGCCCACCGACTTCTCGAAGAACTTGCCGAGAGAGGGGTCGGTCCTCTTGAAGAGGTCGATGGCCTCCTCGGCCTTGCGCACGGCGGCGGCATCGTCGGCCGCGGCGAAGGCGGGCGCGGAGAGGGCGGCGAGAAGCGGGAGAGCTGCGGCGAGGCGGATGGCGTTCATCCGCTCCTTGTACCCCGGAAATCCTCAGTGGTGGTGGTGTCCGCCCGGCTCGTGCACGTGGCCGTGCTCCTTCTCCTCGGCGGTGGCCTCTCGAACCTCCCGGACGGCCACCTCGAAGTGGAGGGTGCGACCGGCCAGCGGGTGATTCAGGTCGACGACCACCACATCCGGCCGGATCTCCTTCACCACGAAGGGAACCATCTCGTCGTTCGGTCCACGGGCGGTGTACTGATGGCCCACCTCGGGCAGCTCGGCGCCGAAGGCGTCCTTGGGGACCTCCTGGACGCCCTGGGGGTCGTGCGCGCCATACCCGTCCTCGGCCGCGATCACCACCTGGAGGGTGGCGCCCGCCTCGAGCCCCTCGAGCGCGCGCTCGAGGCCGGGCACGATGTTGCCGTCGCCCTGGATGTAGAAGAGGGGGCTGCCTGCCTCCGACTCGTCGATGAGCTCGCCGTCGCCGAGGTGCAGCTTGTACTCGACGGCCACCACCGATCCGCTCGCGATCTTCACGGATGCCCTCCGGGACTGAGGTTCGAGGGCGGGATATTGCCCGGGACCGGGGCCGTTTGCCAGGAAAGTTGGGGAGTGCTTTCCTCGCCGGTGGATGTCCCACCCCGATCCGATCTACGCCGAGGCGGCGCGAGCCATCCGCGGCGCCGGCGCGCTCGTGGTCGCCACGGGCGCCGGGATGGGCATCGACTCGGGCCTCCCGGACTTCCGGGGCGACCAGGGATTCTGGAAGGCCTATCCGGCCTACGAGCAGATCGGCCTCTCCTTCGTGGACGCGGCGAACCCCGATCGCTTCGAGGAGGACCCGGCCTTCGGCTGGGGCTTCTACGGCCACCGGCTCCACCTCTACCGGAACACCGTTCCCCACGACGGCTACCGGATCCTGCTTCACTGGATGGAGCGGCTCTCGATTCCCGGATTCGCCGTCACCTCCAACGTGGACGGCCAGTTCCAGAAGGCGGGCTGGGATCCGGAGCGGGTCCACGAGGTCCACGGGTCCATCCATCACCTCCAGTGCACGGCGCCGTGCGACGACGAGATCTGGGAGTGCCGGGAAGACGTGCCGGTGGACCTCGCCACCATGCGGGCGGAGAGGATCCCCGCCTGCCGTCGCTGCCGGCGCGTGGCCCGCCCCAACGTCCTGATGTTCGGCGACGGGGCCTGGCTGCCCCACCGCTCCGCCGAGCAGGGCCGGCGCTTCCAGTCCTTTCTCGAGGCGAACGGCGAGGGGCGGGTGGTGGTGCTCGAGATCGGCGCCGGGACCGCGGTGGCCACCATCCGCTGGCTCTCCGAGCGGCTGGGCCGCCTGCCGGGCTCGCTCGTGATCCGGGTGAACCCCCGGGAGGCCGACATCCGCCCGCCGCACCTGGGGATTCCGGCCGGGGCGCTCGAGGCGCTGTCCGAGATCGACCGCGCGCTGCGCGAGGGCTTGGGCTAGGATTTCGCCCGCCACCCCCCCGGAGATCTCCTTGCTCGCAGAGCTGCTCGCCCTCGTCCTCGCCGCCTCGCCCGCCGCTCCGACAGCCGCCCCGAAGCTCACCTATCCCTCCACGAAGAAGGTGGAAGTGGTCGACGACTACTTCGGGACCAAGGTGAAGGACCCCTACCGCTGGCTCGAGGACGACAACGCCGAGGACACCAGGCTCTGGGTGAAGGCCGAGAACGCGGTCACGAACGCGTACCTCGACCGGATTCCGCAGCGCGCCGCCATCCGGGAGCGGCTCACCCAGGTCTGGAACTACGAGAGGTTCTCGGCGCCCGGCAAGCACGGGAACCGCTACTTCTACATGCGCAACTCGGGGCTCCAGCCCCAGTCCGTCCTCTTCGTCACCGACGACCCGGCCAAGGACGGGCGCGTCCTGCTCGACCCGAACACGCTCTCCAGGGACGGCACGGTGGCCATCAGCGGCACGGGCTTCTCCGACGACGGGAAGCTGCTCGCCTACGCCATCGCAGACGCGGGCTCCGACTGGCAGACCTGGAGGATCCGGGAAGTCGACACCGGCAAGGACCTCGCCGACGAGGTGCGCTGGGCCAAGTTCAGCGGCGCATCCTTCTCCCGCGACGGCAAGGGCTTCTTCTACGCGCGCTACCCGGCCCCGAAGGAGGGCGAGAAGCTCACTGCACTGAACGTGAACCACCAGATCTGGTACCACTCGGTGGGGACGCCCCAGGAGAAGGACCAGCTGGTCTTCGAGCGGCCCGACAAGCCGGACTGGCTCTTCGGGGCCACCGTGAGCGACGACGGAAGGTGGCTGGTCATCGAGGCGCAGAGGGGCACGAACCCGGAGCAGGCCGTCTTCGTCCAGGACCTCTCGAAGCCGGGCTCGAAGCCCGAGCCGCTGCTCACCAGGATGGACGCTGCCTACGACTTCATCGACGTGATCGGCGACAGCTTCCTCTTCCTCACCGACAAGGACGCTCCCCGCAAGCGGGTGGTCGGCGTGTCGCTCTCGAAGCCCGAGCAGAAGGACTGGAAGGAGATCATCCCGCAGGCGAAGGGAACGGACGTGCTCCGCTCCGTCTCCTCCGTGGGCGACCGGCTCTTCGCGGTCTGGATGCGCGACGTGAAGAGCGCGGTCGAGGTCTACGACCTGGCCGGCAAGAAGGTCGCCGACCTCCCGCTGCCGGGCATCGGCACCGCGTCGGGCTTCGGCGGGAAGCGAACCGACAGGGAGACCTTCTACGTCTTCACGAGCTTCCTCGCCCCGCCCACCATCTACCAGCTCGACGTGCCGTCGCTCGGGTCCACGGTCTTCCGCAGGCCCAAGGTGGACTTCGACGGCTCCGCCTTCGAGGTGACCCAGGTCTTCTACCCGTCGAAGGACGGCACCCGGGTGCCCATGTTCCTCCTGCACCGGAAGGGGGTGGCGCTCGACGGCAAGAACCCGACGCTCCTCTACGGCTACGGAGGCTTCAACGCGCCCATGCTTCCGGGGTTCAGCATCTCGCGGGCGGTGTGGCTGGAGATGGGCGGCGTCTACGCGGTGGCCAACCTGCGCGGCGGCGGAGAGTACGGCAAGGCCTGGCACGACGGCGGCCGCCTCGAGAAGAAGCAGAACGTCTTCGACGACTTCGTCGCCGCGGCGGAGTGGTTGCAGGCCAACAAGTGGACCTCGACGGAGAGGCTGGCCCTGAACGGCGGCTCGAACGGAGGACTGCTGGTGGGCGCGGTCATGACCCAGCGCCCGGCGCTGGCCGCCGTGGCGCTGCCGCAGGTGGGTGTCATGGACATGCTGCGCTTCCACAAGTTCACCATCGGCTGGGCCTGGAAGAGCGACTACGGCTCCTCGGAGACGAAGGAGGGGTTCGACGTGCTCTTCCGGTACAGCCCGCTCCACCGGCTCAAGGCGGGGACCGCCTACCCGGCCACCCTCGTCACCACCGCCGACCACGACGACCGCGTGGTCCCCGCCCACTCCTTCAAGTTCATCGCGCAGCTCCAGGCCGACCAGGCCGGACCGAAGCCGGTCCTGGCCCGCATCGAGACCCGGGCCGGCCACTCGGCCGGCAAGCCCACCCAGAAGGCCATCGACGAGGTGGCCGACGTCCTGGCCTTCACCCTCCAGAACCTCGGCATGGAGCTCCCGGCCGGATTCGGGGCGAGGAGGTGACCGCCACGGCCGCCCCGAGGGAGGTCGCACCGGGCGTGATCCTGGTCGACACCGGCTACGTGCGTCCGGGGCTCGCCGCGGCCTGGATCGTGAAGGGGAAGGGGAGCGCGGCGGTCGTCGAGACCGGCACGGCCCACAGCGTCCCGAACATCCTGGCCGGGCTTGCCGCCCACGGCGTCGGACGCGGGGACGTGAGCCACGTGATCGTGACCCACGTCCACCTCGACCACGCCGCCGGGGCCGGAGCCCTGCTCGCCCAGCTGCCCCACGCACGGCTGGTCGTGCACCCGCGCGGGGCGCGCCACATGATCGATCCATCGAAGCTGCTCGCCGGCGCCGCCGAGGTCTTCGGCGGGATGGACTCCCTCCGGATGCTCTACGGAGACGTCCTTCCCGCGCCGGCCGGGCGGGTGATCGAGGCCCCGGAGGGAACGCTGGTCGAGCTGGGGGACCGCCCGCTGCGCATCCTCGACACGCCGGGGCATGCCAGGCACCACTTCGTGGTCCACGACCCGGCCAGCCAGGGCTTCTTCACCGGCGACACCTTCGGCATCTCCTACCGGGAGTTCGACACGTCGTCGGGACCGTTCCTCTTCCCCACCACCACGCCGGTCCAGTTCGACCCGCCGGCGCTTCGAGCCTCCGTCGAGCGGATGCTCGCAGTGCTTCCCGAGCGGATGTACCTCACCCACTACGGCATGCTGGAGGGGGAGATCCCGAAGCGGGCCGCGATGCTGCTCGCCGCCGTCGACGCTCACGTCCGTGTCGCCCGGGCGGCGGCTCCGGGCAAGGGGCGCAAGGCCGCCATCCAGGCGGGCCTGGCCGAGCAGCTCGTGGACGGGCTCGCTCGCCACGGCTGGAAGGGCACCCGGGACGAGGCGGTGGCCGCCTTCGCGGTCGACTTCGACCTCAACGCCCAGGGGCTCGAGGTGTGGCTGGACGCACGGTCGAGCCCGTGACGACGGGCCCACGCTCCGGCGCCAGCGCGGCCAGGAAGACGACGGAGGAGGGGTTCGCGAGGTAGCTCGCGCTCTCCAGGACCGCCGCCTCCTCCCAGCTCCGGATGTCGTCGGGGGCCGGCAGGAACGTGTCCACCATGAGGTGCCAGCCGTTCTCGACGTGGGGGAGCTCGAACTCCAGCGGCTCCTTCCAGGCGTTCACGATGAAGTGGGCGAGCGCCGGCCCGTCCGGCTCCTGGAAGGTGGCGGCGATGCTGTGGCTCTGGTCGCCCCAGTCGGGCTCGCCGAGGTGGACGCCGTGCCAGTCGATGCGGGCCCGCCGGAGGAACTCGGTGAGCGTGCCGCTGCGCCGCGGGTCGGGGTGGACCGAGGAGCGCAGCCGGATGAGCCGGCGCAGGAACCGGTGCACGTCGGCGTGGCGCTGGAGCAGGCGCCAGTCCACCCAGGAGAGGTCGCTGTCCTGGCACCAGGCGTTGTTGTTCCCGCGCTGGGTGCGGCGCATCTCGTCGCCCATGAGGATCATGGGCACGCCGGCGGCGAGCAGGTTCACCACCAGGAAATTCTTCACCTGTCGATTCCGGAGCTGCTCCACCTCCGGAAGGTCGCTGGGCCCCTCCACGCCGCAGTTCCACGCCTGCTCGTTGTCGCTGCCGCCGTGGTTGCCCGCGCCGTTCGCCTCGTTGTGCTTCTTCTCGTAGGTGACGAGGTCGTTCAGCGTGAAGCCGTCGTGGCAGGTGACGAAGTTGACGCTCTGCTCCGGCTCCCGCCCCTTCTGCTCGTAGAGGTCGGGACTGGCCAGCAACCGGTTGGCGAACTGCGAGACCCGGCCCGGATCCCCGCGCAGGAAGGACCGGACGTCGTCGCGGAACCTTCCGTTCCACTCCTTCCAGGAGTCGCCCACGAACTGCCCCACCTGGTACAGGCCGGCCGCGTCCCAGGCCTCGGCGATGAGCTTCGAGCCGGCCAGCACCGGGTCGCTCTCGATGTCCCAGACCGCCGGGGCGTTCTTTTGTGGATGCCCGTCCGTGTCCCGGGAGAGCACCGAGGCCAGGTCGAACCGGAACCCGTCCACGTGCATCTCCGAGACCCAGTAGCGCAGCGAGTCGAGCATGAGCCGGCGCACCACCGGGTGGTTGGCCTTGAGCGTGTTTCCACATCCAGTGAAGTTCGCGTAGGCGCGCCAGCCGTCGAGGATGTAGTAGGCCCGGTTGTCGAGGCCGCGGAAGGACTGGGTCGGTCCCTTCTCGTCCCCCTCGGCGGTGTGGTTGAAGACCACGTCCAGGATCACCTCGATGCCGGCCCGGTGCAGCGCCTTCACCATGTCCCGGAACTCGTCGAGCGCGCCCAGCGGGGTGCCCGAGGCCGCGTAGGCCAGGTGCGGAGCGAAGAAGGAGACGGGGGAGTAGCCCCAGTAGTTGACCAGCCCCGGGGGGGCGTCCTGCGGGTCGAACTGGAAGACCGGCATCAGCTCCACGGCGGTGACGCCCAGGTCGCGAAGGTGGGGGATCTTCTCCACCACGCCGGCGAAGGTCCCGCGGCGCGCCGGGGCCACGCCCGAGCTCTCGTGGAAGGTGAGCCCCTTCACGTGCATCTCGTAGATCACGGAGTGTGGCGTGGCGCGGCGCAGCGGCCGATCCCCCTCCCAGTCGTAGAGGGAGAGGTCCGCCACCACGCTCTTCATGGCCGTGCCCATGTTTCCGCCGCGCCGGGCTCCGGCCAGGCGATCGTAGGTGGCCGGGACGGCCAGGGCCCGGCCGTAGGGATCGACGAGCAGCTTCTGCCCGTCGAACCGGTAGCCGCGCGCCGGGTCGAAAGGCCCGTGGACGCGCCATCCGTAGAGCTGCCCGGCGCCGACGCCCGGGACCTGCGCGTGCCAGTAGTGGTAGGTCCGGTGGGTGGGTGGGTCGAGGCGGAAGATCCGGCTTGGCCTGGCGTCCTCGGCGGAGTCGAAGAAGCACAGGTCGACGGCGGTGGCGTGGCGCGACCAGACGCTGAAGTTCACGCCGCCGTCGGCCAGCGTGGCGCCGAGCGGCCAGCTCCTCCCCGGGGTGATGGACGGGCCGGTGACGGACATGTCCGGACTCTAGTGCTCCGGCCCAGGCATGGCGACTCCTGCGATCGCCGATCCTCTCGCTGCGGCGGGCGGCCTCGTCGATGCGCTGCTCGACGTAGCGCTGCTACGCCTCCGCTGCTCCCTCCTCGGGCGCCCGCCTCGCGTCGGTCTCGGCGTTCTCGTCACGTCACC
>Ga0315295_10003680_pt1 | contig 13036 bp, 12 predicted proteins | sample YL17G14_0_MG_FD_204453 | JGI IMG/M metagenome (GOLD analysis project Ga0315295, IMG submission 204453) | Sediment microbial communities from Yellowstone Lake, YNP, Wyoming, USA - YL17G14_0 | ecosystem: Environmental > Aquatic > Freshwater > Lake > Sediment | place: USA: Wyoming | collected... | reverse complement strand
ACAGGCAAACCAGATCATAACGCTCAACTACGCGCGCGAAGGCTGGGACAACCAGTTGTTTCGCATTCTGCGCATCGCTCCCCAGCAGAATTACCGGCGGGTGCGGATCACCGCGCAGATCCATGACGATGCCTGGTACAGCGACGCGAATACGGCGGGCGCGGCTGCGGGCAGCCGCAGCCGGCAGGCGCGCCGCGGCTCCCGTCCGCCGAATCCGCTGATCGGAACAGTAGCGCGCGCCGACGGCGACATGAACTGGGCGATCGAGGAAAAACAATCTGTGGAGGCGGATGGCACGGGCTCGGTCGAACTGTCCGTGGGCTTCGCTGTCCCCGCGACTTCGGTGTCGGCGCGTACGGGTCCGCCCACCGCCGACCCGGTGGCCACGGCGCAACAGACGGGCGGCTCATTGGCAGGCGGCCAGACGTTGTTCTACCGCCTTACTGCCATCGATGCGGACGGCCAGGAATCCGCGCCGTCCACCTTCGTCTGTGCCGCGATTCCGGAAGGCGGAAATACAAACGCGGTGCTGCTGACCGGCCTCCGGTTCGATTCCGCCGCGAGCTCGTTCGACGTCTACCGCGGTTCGACTCCCTCGAAGATGTTTCGCATCTGCGAAAGCCAGACGCCCGCCTCCACCTTTCGGGATACGGGATTCGAAGCTCAACCCGTTCCTCCGCCTGATGTGTGCTTCGACCATGCCGTCTTCTACTGGAAAAGGCAGCTCCTGGCTCCCGTGACGGCGGACACCTGGAGCCCCCAGACCATTGGCAACTCGACGCTCCAGATGGTCGCGGACGAGTTTGCCGGCTGCCTGCTGAGAATGGCGGAAGGGACCGGGGCCGGCCAGGTGCGCATCATCGCTTCGAACACTGACACCGTTCTGACCATCGACCCGCCCTGGGCTGTCCAGCCGGGTGCCGACACACTCTTCTTGGTCGAAGAACCGGATTGGAAGTTAGGCAGCTCGGCTGTTTCCAGCCCGGCAGGCTTCCGTGTGCCGAACCGCAAGGGCCAAGTGCTGTTGGTTCAGGGGCGGGCGGCAGACGCACAAGACGCTGAGTCACCCGAAATGCTGGCCGCGGTTACCGCGTGGATCATCGGGGGCGTGGGCGTGGGCATTACTGATACCGGCGTCCCCCCGGAACCGGTGTTCGGCGTCAGCACGGCGCGCGACGCCAATCTCACTGTCGGCCCCATGGCTTTCGGAACACTGACAAATACCGGCGGCATCACCAGCGCCACCTGCCACCTCTTTTACGCAGACGAGATCGGCGGCGCGGCAACCGAGGTGGCGCAGCCGGGCGGGATCGATTCCGATGACACTTCGCTGCAAGTCTCCTCTTCAGCCGGCTTCCAGGCGGGCGACCTGGTAGTGATCGGCGAGGAGATATGCGGCATCGAGCAGATCAACGGGGAAACCTGGATCGTGAGGCGCGGGCAGAACACGACGCTCCCCGCCCCCCATCCCCAGGGCGCCCGGATCGATCTGCTGCGAGTGAGGACGCTTGTGCTTCCGATGCAGCCCGGCTTGATCGGTTCGCCGTGGGCCGGCAGCACGTCCAGTTCAGTCCGGCTGCCGTGCGCGCGCCTGGCCGGCGCGGAATTGTCCGCCACCAACTCTTTCGGCAGCGGGCCGGAGGCCTATAACAACTACCTGGGCGTTGTGTCCGACCCCGGCCTGCCGGGATCTCTGCCCGGACTCCGAACGAACTGCGGCGGGCAGTACACGATGCAGATGGTAGGCATGGTCTACGCGGCGGTCCAGCCCGGCCCCGACCTCATCGTGAGCGACGACGCATCTATCCGCGACATCTTCGCGTTTGTGGACGGCGCACCGCTGGGCGCGGCCCTTATCGCCGACGTGTGGCGTAATGGCGCGGGCCTGGCCACCCTGACTGTAGCGGACGGGGAGACACTCTCCGATTGTATCAGTGGCGCATCGTTGCCGCCTCTGCACGCGGGCGACCGGCTGAACTTCGCCATTACCGCAGTAGGAAGCGCGTTCGCGGGGCTGAATTTGACCATCGTCATTCGCAAGTAACGAGGCAACTGATGTCGTCTGTGGCATTTGGCCGTCCCTACGTCACCCCTGCTGATTTCGGCGCCCGCGGTGACGGAACCACCGACGATCGCGCCGCCATCCAGGCGGCCATCGACCAGTGTGGCGGCACCCTGTTCATTCCGCGGTTGGCCGGCGACTACATGCTGAGCGACGTCCTGCAGTTGCCCAGCAACATCACGTTGATCGGCATCGGCAACCCGTGCCTGAAGCTTCTGCCGAATCGGCCGTTCCGCACACAACTGGAGCCGCCGACAACGCCCAATTACAACGCGGTCATCACCAACGCCGATCACGTCAACGGCAACCATCACATCCGGTTGTTCGGCCTGAAACTGGACGGAAACCTCGGCAATCCGGCCAGTCCAAACCAGATCGTCGAACAGGGGGGGCGTGGCGCCAACCTCGTTGTGGTGCTTTGGAACCAGGTGAGTTTCTTTGAAATCGCCGATTGCGAACTGACCGGCGGGATTTCAGAGTGCGTCTACGCGCTGGGCGGGTGCGCAAGCCCTTCGTTCGAAACCACGCACGGGATCATCTCCAATTGCTTCATTCACGACACCGGCCAGCCGGACGTGGATTCGTTAGGATGCCATGGCGACCGTGTCGATGGTGTGAGCGTCTCCGGCTGCACCTTCCAGAATATCGGGCTGCGCGCCATCGGCTTCTCCTACGGCACCAACGTCGCCGTATCGGGTTGCACGGCGATCAACTGCCAGGATGGTATCCTGCTGGGCGGCACGCGACATGCTTCCTTTGCCGCCTGCACTTTTGTGGACGTCCGCAACGACGGGATGCTCGTCGACCAGGCGCCGGACGGGACGGTGCCACTGAACGTGAACGTAGCCGGTTGTACGTTTGTCGCCAAAGCAGGGAACACCGGCTATGGCGTGCGGCTGAAAAAGGGCAATTTCTGCAATGTCTCGGCAGTAACCGCGCAGGGATTCCTGCGGGACGGGTTCCTGGTCGAAAGCGGCGAGAATACACTGGACAACGTGATCGCCGCGAACTGCTCGGGTTACGGCGTCCACCTGAACGGCGCGGGCGCAATACACAACTCGGTGGGACCGTACCACGCCTTCGCCTGCGCCGGCGAAGACCTGGAAGACGGGGACGCGGCTGACAACCGGTGGTTCGCCAGACACACCAAGATTGAGAACCTGACTCTCTCCGGGCTCGCTGGCGGCGCCGGCCCGGCATTTATTGACCCCTATGGGCAGGTCCACGTTGATGACATCGCTCTCACTCAGCCCTATATCAGCGGACAGCTCCCTATAGCGAATGGTGGAACCGGTGCAGATACCGAAGCCGGCGCGCGCGCGACGCTGGATGTCTACAGCAAGGCCGAGGTGGACGCTGCGATTGCGGCTGCGCTCGCTGCTTACGTGACGGCCGCGACGTACAACGCCCATGGCCACTGGTTTGGGGTCCCCGGCCACGCGCACGGAGGCGTTACTGTTGGCAGCGGCACCTCCGGCTCCGCCGGGGCCTACGGAGACAAGACAGGAGGCCCGTACTAACGTGAATCAGCGATTTGTTTTTCTCTGCGTGGCCGCCGCGGCGGCCGTCTGTGCGGTGAATCTGTGCGCGCAGAACCGCACCACGGTCCGCGACACGCTCTACAACGCCGATGGGAGCCGTACCGCCGGTCAGGTGGAGATCACCTGGAACGGGTTTCGTTCCGCCGACGGCAAGACCATCGCGGCCGGCAAGATTACCAGGCGGATCATCGACGGCGTGCTCGACCTCGGGCTGGTTCCCAACGGCGGTACGACGCCCGCCGGCACCAGTTATGCGGTTACCTATCTGCTGGCCAGCGGGATCAGCTACTCGGAAACCTGGGCGGTCCCGCAATCGGACACGCCGGTTTCTCTTGCCGCGGTGCGCGTCAGCGTGGCACCCTCGCCCGCCGTGCTGGTAGCGCAGCAGCAGATCAGCGAGGGCACAGGGATGGGTGTGCTGCTCGATTTCTACCGGGCAGCCTCCGCCACCGCCACCCGCGCCGGCCAATGCTACTGGAACACCACCGCCAACGCGCTCCACTGCTCGACCGGCACCGGCGCCTGGCAGAACTACGCACCCGGCACTCCCGCAGCCCACGCCGGCACGCATGCCGGCAACGGCGCCGATCCGCTGAGCGGCCCTATCGATATTGTTGGCGACATCACGGCCAGGGCCGGCGCCACTGCTTTGGGACCAGAATCCTATGCCCAGTCGACGTTCACGCCATCGCACACGAAATGGCTCATAAACGACGAAGGGGACGGGGATTTCACCTTTGTCGGGGACGTGCCCACCTACCTTGCCACCGGAGCCAAATACGGCGATCTGTACCAAGAACCTGCGGACCTAGCTGTCCCAGTGGAAGCGAATAACTCGTATCGTTTTGAGTGGACGCTCCAGCACGTGACAGAGGGAGATCTGGCGTGCTGGGTAAGCGGAGACCTTGATTTTGGGCCGCTTGCAGTTGCCAATGGAACGAGTCACCTGGATTTCACGTTCCCTGGTGGGTATCCGCCATATGTATACTGCTCGGGCACTACGGGGGGATTTGAGGTAGTTAGCGTCAGCTTGAAGGAAATGCCGAGCGGAAATCTGAGGGCTGACAAGAATCTTTATGTCGGAGGCCTTCTCAACGCGGCGGTCATCAGCGCCGTGCGCCATGCCGCGCAGTATCCCGGCGCTGATGCGGGAGCAAAGATCGCGGCAGCGATAGCCGACCTGCCGAGCACGGGTGGCACAGTGGATGCCCGCGGCTTCGAGGGATCACTTCCATGTGGCGGTTTCACCGTGGATCGCAAGGTGCGGCTGCTCATCGGAGCCGCCGAGTTCGTCCTCACTGGTCCGATCATTATCACGACAAACGGTAAATTAACCCTGGAGGGCCCCGGCGCGTACAGTGGTGGTTTCGCCTGGGGCAGTGCTGGCTTTGCAATCGACACGTATGATGGCGACACCGTCGTCAGTGACGTGCAGTTGCGCAATTTCTACATCTACGTCTACGGATCGGGGACCGGGGCTGTCCGCGTTGGACGAACGGCCACAGCGTTTAGCGAGGGCCTGTGGCGGGCCCGCTGGATCTTTCAGAACCTGTATTTGCTGAGCGAATCCACGGCGGCTGCGGGCAGGGTCGGGCTTTCTTTGACCCAGCTAATGAACGCGAAAATCGACAATGTGACTGTTCAGGCATTTGAGCGCGCATGTTTGTTTGATCGAACGAACTCAAGTCTATACTCCCGTATTCGTGCGCACGCCTTCAAGTACGGGATGGAATGGCGCAGAAGTGATGCTATTGGGGCCGCTGTCGATGTTTGCACCATGTGTGAGATCCTCGGTCCTACAATCGGTGATGGCGGCGTGGCGCTAAAGATTGACGCGCAGGCCGTCACCTTCAACGGGCTTTTCATCGAAGGCCAGGCGACGGCCAGCACAAGCGGCATCCTGATCTGGATCACGGCCAACGGTTCCGACGGGCGCTTTTACGGCCCGCAGTTTGGTGGGTTTGCCGCCGCGACATTAGCGAAAACACTCCAAATCGACGACGGCTTCTGCCGCCTGGCGTTCCACGATCCTGGGATTTTTGAGAACCCCGGTGGTGCTGGGAAACCAATCACCCTTGGTACGCCCAATGCAGGGCTGCCGGGCTGCGCACTGCAAGTCTACGGCGGCCAAACCGGATTCTACAAGCTTCTGGCGGCCAACGATTCATCGAAGTTCGTCTATCACGGCGCCTTATCAGGAAGCACGCAATATGGCGTGGCGACGGCGGCCTACGATTTCTACAAGACGCACATCACCGCCAGCGCCGCAACCAGCCCCGCGCTTTCATCCTGCGGGACCACCCCGAGCATTGCCGGTAGCGACAATGCGGGGAAAATCACCATGGGCAGCGGCACACTCACGTCTTGCACGGTGACTTTCGCCGCGGCCTGGGCCAAGGCTCCGGCCTGCATGACCAATGACGAAAGTTCAAGCGGCATCGTCGCCGTGACCAACTCTACGACGACCACGGCGATGACCGTGCGGGCCACATCCCTGACCAGCAAGGTGGTCAGTTACATCTGCATGGGGTATTAGCTATGGTCCCTCGTACAACGCTTCTGGCTGCTTTGATACTGGTGCTTCTGCCTGCCCTTCGGGCGCAGAGCACGCTGAATTGGACGCCGGGCGGCGTGGTCAACATCGGCCGGCCGACGTTTGAAGCCACCACCGTGGCACAACTCCCCACCCCGGGCACTGGCCATCGGCTCATTGCCATCACTGATGGCCTGTCGAAAACCGACTGCACGGTGGGCGGGGGGACGGATACGGTGCTCTGTATCGAGACCAGCGCGGGCTGGTCTGCGGCCTCGGGCAGCAGCGGCGCTATGTGGGGGGCGATTACAAGCACCTTGAGCAGCCAGACCGATCTGCAATCGGCTTTGGACGGCAAATCGGCATCCGGCCATACGCACGCAGGCACCTACGAACCGGCTTTCGCCTCCGGGCTGGCTGGGCAGTACTTCCGCGGCGATAAAACGTGGCAGACACTTGACAAATCCGCCGTCGGGTTGGGGAGCGTGGACAACACTTCGGACGCCAGCAAGCCCGTAAGTACAGCGACGCAGACGGCGTTGGACGGAAAGCAGCCGTCGCTGGGCTTCACACCCGAGAACGCCGCCAACAAGGCGGCGGCCGGCGGTTACGCATCACTCGACAGCAGCAGCCTGGTAGTGCAGAACCCAGCCAGTGCAACAGCCACTCCTGCGGGGAGCAAGATGCCGATCTCCGGCGCCGGAGGCACACTGGCCGCCGGCTGGCTACCGCTGCCCAGCGCAAGCACGCTCGGCGGCGTCAAATCGCTGACCTGCACCGGCACCGACAAGCTCAGCGCCATCGGCACAGACGGATTGCCGGTATGCTCGGCGGACCAAGGCGGGGCTGCAACATGGGGAGCGATTACTGGCACGTTGTCGGCTCAGGCGGATTTGCAGACGGCGCTGGATGGCAAGTCCCCCCTGGCGGGATCGGCGAACATCACGACCTTGGGTACCATCGCTACCGGCACAGTACCCTGGGCGCGACTTTCAGACGTGCCGAGTACATTCAGCCCGGCGTCCCATGGTTCCACGGCCCACGATAGCACGGTTGCCAAGACGGACACGCCGGGCACGACTGGAACGGCGCCCAATTGGGCCAGCAGCGTTTTGAATATCCCCATGGCATCCACGGCTTCGGTCACGGCAGGACTGCTCAACAAAACAGATTACGACGCCTTTGCGGCGAAGCCGAGTCTAGTAGCTTCGGGGACGACCGGCGTCGCGGCCTTTAATGCCGGCACGGCTGCTACGGCCAGCCGTTCGGATCATACCCATCGAGCCTTCGCCTCGCTATCATGGTTTTTCCCCGGCGTGGTGGTTTCTGGAACACAGACGGCGCGCGCTCTCGTTCCCGAAGGCGTGACCAACTGCACGATCACGAACTCGCGGATAACGGTGAACACAACCTCGGGTAGCTCGTCTACCTATAACATCGCTCGCTGCACCACTTCGGCGGGCAACTGCACGGCGACGAACAATATCTACGCTTCGGCGGTTACGTTGAACGCCAGCACGGAGTCGGTTGCGGGCGGCGTGCCGAACACGGCAACGATCACGGCGGGCGATGCCTTCAAAGTTGCCCTCACTCCGGGTTCTGCCCTGGCGGACGTGACCGTGACGATGGCATACAAATGCGAAAATATCAACTGATTCTCGCCGTTCTGGCTCTGGCGATGAGTGCGCCAGCGGCCACCAAGATTTTCCTCCAGGATGCTACAAGCGTGCTGGGTACCGCGGCGACGGCAGGCGGCGGAATCGGCTGCGTGAACGGCACGAACATATACGTCTATCGCCAAGCGACCACCTCGCAGGGCAGCAGTGCCGTTACAAAAACCTTCGCGCCCACGGCTACAGCGCCCCCCTGCCAGTGGCAGACGGCCACCGGGAGCGGCCATTACTTGCGTTTCATCTCGCCGCCACTCTCGGCAGCCGTGACCATTGCGGGGAACATAAACTACCAAGCCGGCTGCGCCGAAAGCAATGCATCGACCAATGCCGGCTTCCGGTTCGCGGTTTATCGGTGGAGTCAAGCCAGTGGCGGGATTGCCGCCACGATCCACACCAGCGCGACTTCCACGGAATGCGCCGGGGCGAACATCGCCATCGCCGCCGCCGCACCGACTTCCACGGCAATGGCTATAGGCGACCGGCTGGTGTTCGACGTACAGGTGATGAACGTTGGCACCTGGGGCGGCAACGGCAGCCGCACTGTCAGCCTAGTTTATGGCGCTGCCACGGGCGTCTACGGCGACAGCTTTGCGAACTTTGTAGACACGATCTTATTCAGCACGGACACGAACAACGCCCGGGCGGTGGTGCAATGACGGGCACAAACAGCGGAACCACGGCCACGTATCACATGGACTGGCTGGCGGTCTAGTTTACCACGACGAGAACAAGGTGACGGCCTCTCTGAGGAACCGTGTAACCATCGAGAAAACAGCCGAGCGCGCGACGCCGGCCAATGTCAGCATGGCGTGCGAGTCGCGGATCCGAACGCCGGCACGGTGAATCAGGCCAGGTGCTGGCTCTTGGAATTGGCGCAATGAAGCTGCCTGACCCAACACGGCCAATCGAGGCCCAGGAAGAGGACGTGCTGCTGGCCATGTGCGTCTTCGGGGAAGCCCGGGGGCAGTGCGACGAGGCGAAGCTCGGCGTGGCGAACGTAGTGTGTACCCGGATGAAGGATGCGCGGCGCCGCTATGGACACAGTTGGAGCGGTGTTATCCTGCGGCCCCTGGCGTTCTCATGTTTCAACGGGATGGACCCAAACCGGAAGAAACTGCTGTGCCCGCTGGACTGGGAGAAGCCCGAAGTCTGGCAGGCTTGCTGGGAAATCGCCCGCAAGGTCTACGAAGGCATTGAGCCCGATAACACGCAGGGCGCCACGCACTACTACGATGACAGCCTTGTCCGCCGCGGCGTACATCCGCCCTTTTGGGCCGAGCGGATGACTTCGACGGTAAAAATCGGCCCGCTCAACTTCTTCCAAGAAAACTGAAACCGCCCCGGCAAGCCCGAATTCGGGCGTGCCCGAATTCGGGCAAGCCGGGGCAGCCTTCCGCCGAAATGTGCGCAGCGAAACCGCTTCCGATGTGGCTGGATGCCGCCCTGCCGGAGCCATTGGCGGAGATGGAAGCGGCTCTGAACGCGCGGGTAATCGGCCAAGGTGTCGCGATCTCGCAGGTGGTCCGCGCCATAGCCCGTTACCGCGCCGGACTGGCGGGCCTGGAGCGCCCAGTCGCGGCTTTCCTATTGCTCGGACCTACCGGCACCGGCAAGACGCTCACCGCCGAGGCGCTGGCGGAGATCCTGCACGGCACAGCCGCGGCGATGCTGAAGGTCCACTGTAGCGAGTGTCGAAGCGAACACGAGCTGGCGCGGCTGAAGGGCTCCCCGCCCGGATATGTCGGCTGGAAGGAATGCGTACCTCTCTTGCATGAGACCAAGCTGCGCGAGGCGCGCATCTGCGACACCCTGGCGGTCGTGCTGTTCGATGAAATCGAGAAAGCGCATCCGGCCCTGTGGGACTTGCTGCTGGGCTTACTCGACAAAGGGGAAGTTGTTCTCAATGACAACACCCGCGCGGATTTCCGCCGCACGATTGTCTTCCTGACCGGCAACGCGGGCGCGCGGGAGATGGCCGATCGGCTGTCCGGCGGCTACGGATTCTCGGCCGGAACCCCGCAGGCCCGATTCGGGCAGGGCGGGGCCGCAGCCGTGCCGCTGGACGGCATTGCTTCGCGGGCCGTAGATCGACTGTTTTCGCCGGAGTTTCGCAATCGGCTTACCGGCGTGCTCACCTACCGGCCTCTGGACTTCGAGCAGGTGACTGCCATCTGTGCACTCGAATTGAAGCAGCTCTCGGCGCGCCTGGCTGCCCGCGAAGCCGCCGCAGGCGGGCCGGTCAGGTTGTCAGTCTCGCCGGCGGCGCTCCGGCGTGTGGCGCACGACGGCTATGACCCGCGCTTCAACGCCCGGCACGTGAAACGGGCGGTTGAGCGCCTGGTCGAGGAACCACTCGCCAATATCCTGGCCGCCGGGCGGGTCGCTTCCGGCGCCACAGTTACGGTCTGCGATGGAGACACACTCCGCTTTCATTCCGCGGCATGCGCGGGAGATTGAGCGCGCAGGCGGGTGTGGGCGCCTCCCTGAACCGCATCAGCGCGAGAACTCAGCTATGGACCAGCTAATCGAGCAACGGCTTGCGGTCATAGAAACGGTCGTGGTGCGGCTCGAAGAGCGCCTGTTCGGCAACGGCCAGCCCGGCGAGATTGCGCAGCTCAAGCGGAGGGTCCGCAACCTGGAATCCTGGTTCTGGCGGGCAGCGGGAGCCGGCGGCGTGTTGCTGGCCTTGCTGCAATTGCTCGATCATTCCTTCGCCCGCCTTGCCGGCAAGTGAAGCCGCACCGCCGGCCTCTCGCCGCCAGCCCCGAGCCGGGCGTTTGGCCTCAGGATCGCCGGCGAGCCCGAATGCGGGCGAGACGCCGGCAGTACAACCGGAGCTGATTATGAAAAACCCGTTTTTTTGGCTCGCCTTCACCTGCGTGCTTTGCGTGGGTGCTTACGCATTTGTGAACCCGGGCCAGCCCTCGATGGAAATGTTGAAAGAGGTGACCATCGGCGTGCTGGTGGGCAAATACGCCCTGGCTAATGGCTATGCAAACCCTGAGAAATAGTCTCGCAGCCGCGCTGCTCGTGCTGGGCTGCATTCTTGGGCTGCAGCTTGGCTGGCTGTTCGCCCAGGCGGGAATGCAGTTGAACCGGATCAGCGAAGAGACGTGCCGGACGCTCCACAACGTGAACCGGACCCTCGACCGCGCCCAGCCGTCGCTGACGAACATCGAGCAGACCACCGGGGAGCTGCGCGACCTGCTCGCCCCTCACAGCAAATCCCTCGCCCGTCGTCTTCTGGAAAAAATCCTCTGAGTTGACAAGGAGAGAACATGCAAGCGTTGATAAACGCCGTTCGCATTCTTATCGCCGTCCTGCCGGCCATCGTCCAACTGATCCAGGCCATCGAGAAGGCGGTGCCGCTGCGCGGCGTCGGCCCCGACAAACTGCAACTGCTCAAGGACGTCGTGACCGACATCTACGACAGCCTGGAAACGGGCGCCAAGCAGGGCGTCTCGCTGGAAGGAATCCTCAAGGCGGCTGTCGCGATAGCCAACCGCTTCGTCGCCCTGTTCAACCGGACCGGCTGGCCGGTGCTTTGAACGGGTCGCACCGCCGGCGGGAGGCCGGCGGTGCAACGGTCAAACGGCGGCGATCTTTGCGGGAAGCTGTTGTCCGGCGGCATCACGCCAGCCGAACAGGACCAGCGGGCCGAGCAACACCAACAGGGCAATGGCGGCCCAGGGAATCGGCACGGCGCGTGGAGGCGGCGCCTGCCCGGGCTTGACTATCGAGACTGCCCCGGAAGCTGCCTGCCGGTATTCGACCCAATCGAGCGCTGGGTTGGACCCGTCCTTCCGGAGCTCACGGAGCGTAAAGCGGAAGGTGTGCTGCGGAGCCGGGGGTTTGTCGGGGTCCCAGGAACCAGATACGACTTCTCACAAGAAGATTCTAACGTGGGATGGCAAATGGCGTGCTGGCCTTGTGATTGTTCGCCGTCTTTTTTCAGTGGAACGGAAGGGTCGTCCGGGTGTACCATCCTGGTCGCTAATGCAGTGACCGGATTTGCCGATAGACACGCAGGGCGATGATGCCTTGCGAAGAAGAGTGTGTTATCCTGAATCGGGAGGGGGCTATGGCGGATGTAAACGTCAAACTCAAGCTCGCTTTTGCGACTGGCGAGGAGCAGGTCTACGTTGCGAAGGTGCCGCAGCAGAACCCTGCGAAACCACCGAGGAAGCGGGGGCCAACCAGTGGTCCCCTGTATCGAGTTCCCTCCTTTACTGCCCCGGCTGAACCGGTGCTCATCGGCTCAACCACCTTTGTCGAGGTTGGGTAAGCGGCATTAAGCGATCTTTCTCCAGGCCCCTCCGACGAGGGATGCGGACATGCCGATGATGGGCGCCTGTTTCTGCAGTTCCTGAGCGACCAGTGTGTTGATCTGCTGGCCGGCCTGCTGGAGAAGCTGCTGCATCAACTGCTGGATGGCTTGAGGCAATTGCTGCGGCTGCACGTTGGCAGGGAAATTGATCGACAGATTCACATTGATCGTCGGGCTCGGCGGAATACGCCGAATGCGCTGGGTTCGGACCGTTCCAACAAACGCATCGAGCGCGGCATCCGATTCAATGCAGGCGACCGCCGTATCGGGCAGTTCGTACGTATCGGCCGCGGTGGGGAAGTACCCCTCTATGTCGCGGCTTTCTCTCAGTCGGAAGATGGTTTCATACGCTTGGTAGAGCGCCCAGATTGGCTCTTCTTCTTCCTCTGTTAGCTCCTGCACATCGAGTCCGATTTGTGACGCCTCTCTCCGGCCAATCCCGTGGCCATGCACGTACATTTTCTCGGTAAGCGCCTCGGCAATGGCAGAGATCCGTCGATCATCAAGCGGTGGTTTGTGCAATGACAACAGGTTTCGAGCAACGAGGCGGATGTGCGAATAAACGCGTTCCAGCCGGCCCAGGAGCGGCGGCGTCAAATATTGGGCTAGAGTCCCAATCAATCGGGCGACCGCAGCTTGGTCCGTCAACTTCGCGCGCTCACGAATGAAGGTCACGTATCCAGCGACGTCTTCGACACCCAATTCACGCAATGTGGGGGATTCGCCCTCCTTTGGCACAAAGGGCTCAAGCGACGGATCAATCGGGCCTAGCTCCAATGCTGCTCACTTTAGCCTCCGGCAGGTCTTTCTGACGACCTTGATCGCCCTCTGAATATTGATGGGCGGTAGGGGCCGAACCCGTCGCGGCCGAAGCGGGAAATTACTCATCTTGCGTTTCAC
>Ga0315295_10003679_pt1 | contig 13037 bp, 8 predicted proteins | sample YL17G14_0_MG_FD_204453 | JGI IMG/M metagenome (GOLD analysis project Ga0315295, IMG submission 204453) | Sediment microbial communities from Yellowstone Lake, YNP, Wyoming, USA - YL17G14_0 | ecosystem: Environmental > Aquatic > Freshwater > Lake > Sediment | place: USA: Wyoming | collected... | reverse complement strand
GCTCCGCTGGTCGGACATGGGCACGTTCGAGATCGACCGCGCGGCCCTGGTCCTCAACCGGGTCATGGCGCTCGGGCTCACCGCCCTGTTCGTGGCGGTGGCGCTGCGCTTCTTCGCGCGCACCGAGCGGGACGCCTCGCGCACGGGGCACCGGCTGCGGCCGTCGGCCCTGCTGCGGGGTGCGCTCGCCCTGGCGCCCTTCGCCGTGGTGCCGCTCGCGGCGGGCGTGGCGCTGTTCACGCTCGTGGACGGCGGATTCCAGGGCGGGGCGCTGCGGAAGAAGGAGCAGGACTACTGGAGACGGAACCTGGCCACCTGGCGGGACGCGCGCTCCCCGCGCCTGACCGACGTGGACCTGCGCCTCGAGCTGGATCCCGCGCGGCGCCGGTTCCGCACCGAGGGACGCTACACGCTGGTCAACCGCGAGCCGGTGGCGCTCCGGCAGGTGGCGCTCACGCGCGGCCTGCACTGGGAGAAGACGGCGTGGGCCCTGGACGGCCGCGCCATCACGCCGGAGGACCGGCTGGGCCTCGTGGTCTTCACGCCCGAGCGGCCGCTCGCTCCCGGCGACACGCTGCGCATCGGCTTCCGCTGCGAAGGCGTCTGCCCGCGTGGCATCACGCGCAATGGGGGCGGCGCCCGGGAGTTCATCCTCCCGTCCGGCGTCGTGCTGACCAGCTTCAGCCCCAGCTTCGCGCCCACGGTGGGCTACGACGAGACCATCGGCGTGGACGACAAGAACAAGTACGACGCGCGCGAGTACCCGGCGGACTTCTACGAGGGCGTCACCGAGCCCGCCGTCGCGAGCGGGGGGTACTTCACCACGCGCATCCGGATCACCGGGCCCGCGGACTACCTCTACAACTCCGTCGGCGTGCGCGTGAGCGACGTGGTGAAGGACGGGCGGCGCACGACCGTGTGGCGGAGCGACCAGCCCGTGAACTTCTTCAACGTCGTGGCCGGCCGCTGGCAGGTGAAGCGGGGACCCGGGACGGCGGTCTACTACCACGCGGGCCACGCCTGGAACATCGACGCCATCTCGCGGGGGCTCGGTGCCTCGCGGCGCTGGTACTCGGAGTGGTTCGCGCCCTTCCCCTGGCAGGAGCTCAAGCTGAGCGAGTTCCCTGCGCTGGCGTCGTACGCGCAGGGCTTCCCGACCAACGTCACCATGTCCGAGGGGATCGGGTTCCTCACGAAGAGCGACGCGCGCGGCGACCTGGCGTTCATGGTCACGGCGCACGAGTGCGCGCACCAGTGGTGGGGCAACCTGCTGCTGCCCGGCCGGGGGCCGGGCGCCGAGGTGCTCTCCGAGGGGTTGTCGCACTTCTCGACGATGCTCCTGATCGAGCGGGTCCAGGGGTTCCGCCAGCGCATCGAGTTCTGCAGGGAGATCGAGACCCGCTACGGCGACATCCGGGTGGCGGACTCGGAGCGGCCGCTGGTGAGGCTGGACGGATCGAAGAAGGGCGACGAGACCGTCCTCTACGACAAGGGCGGCTGGGCCTTCTGGATGCTCATGAACCACATGGGCCGCGAGCGCGCCCTGGCGGGCCTGCAGGAGTTCGTGCGGAGGTACCAGGGCGGCCCCGACTATCCCGTGCTGCAGGACCTCCTCGCGGTGATGCGGCCCCACGCTGCGGACACGACCGCCTACGACGCGTTCGTCGGGCAGTGGTTCCACGAGATCGTGGTGCCCGAGTACCGATTGAACGCCGCGCGGCTCCAGCCGCCCGGGAAGGGTGTGGCGGCCGGGCCGCTCTGGCGCGTGACCGTGGAGGTCCGCAACACCGGGAGCGGCAGGATGCCGGTGGAGGTGGCCGCCGCCCGCGGGGAGCGCTTCCCCGCGAAGGGCGGCAAAGTGGCGGCGGGCGCACGCGCGTATGCGGACGCCCGCACGGTGGTGACGCTGGGTCCCGGGGAGGCCAGGGTCGTCACGATCCGTTGCCACTTCAAGCCCGAGCGCGTGGTCGTGGACCCGGACGCGCTCGTGCTCCAGCTCAAGCGCAAGTCGGCCGTCGCGACCCTCTGAGTGCCCGTCGCGTGGCGGGTCCCCCGGGGCCCGCCACGCGCGTCGTGGCCGGCCCCGCCCGTTCGTTTCGGCGCGCCGCCCGCGCTAAGATGGCCGCCGCCTTTCACGGAACGGTCCATGGCGAGGAGGTGTCCATGCTGCGCGTGTTGCTGCTGCTCTCGTCCCTGCTGGTCCCCATGTCGGTCCAGGCCGCGGCGGCCGGACCCACGCACCCGTTCACGGTCCACGACATGCTCGCGATGGACCGCATCACCGCGGCCAAGGTCTCGCCCGACGGTAGGCAGGTCGTGTTCGTCGTGAGCCGCACGGATCTCGAGCACAACCGGCGGCGCACCGATCTGTGGCTGGTCGGGAGCGACGGCTCCGGGATCCGGCGCCTCACCTCGCACGAGGCCGGCGACACGGATCCGTGCTGGGCGCCCGACGGCGGCTCGATCTTCTTCCTCTCGACGCGCTCGGGCTCTTCGCAGGTCTGGCGCATCCCGGTGGGCGGGGGCGAGGCCGTGCAGGCGACGGACCTGGCGCTCGACGTCAACGCCTTCCTGCTCACGCCCGATGGTGCGCGGCTGGTGGTGGCCCTGGACGTGTTCCCCGACGCCGACGTCGCGGAGACGGCGCGGCGTCTCGACGTGCTCGAGAAGAGGGAGAAGACGGGACCGAGCGGCCGGATCTACGACCGGCTCTTCGTGCGGCACTGGGACGCCTGGAGCGACGGGCGGCGCTCGCACCTGTTCGTGCTCCCGGTCGCGGGCGGCGAGCCCGTGGACCTCATGAAGGGCATGGACGCGGACTGCCCGAGCAGGCCGTTCGGCGGGATGGAGGAGGTCGCGCTCACGCCCGACGGGGCGACCGTCGTGTTCGCGGCGCGCAACGTCGGGCGCGCCGAGGCGTGGTCCACCAACTTCGACCTGTTCGTCGCACCCCTCGACGGCACGGCGCCGCCGCGCGACCTCACCGCCGGCAACCCGGCCTGGGACACGCAGCCCGCGTTCTCGCCCGACGGCCGCACGCTGGCCTATCTCGCCATGAAGGTCCCGGACTTCGAGGCCGACCGCTACCGGATCGTGCTCAAGCCCTGGCCGGAGGGGCCGGCACGCGTGCTCGCCGAGGGCTGGGACCGCTCGCCCTCGGCGATCGCGTGGGCCCCGGACGGCAGGACCCTCTACGCCATCGCGGACGACACCGGCCAGGGGGCGCTGTTCGCGGTGGACGTGGCCACGGGCACGGTGCGCACGGTGATCGGGAAGGGCACGGTGAAGTACCTGACGGTGGGCGAGGGCCTGCTCGTCGCCGGCCTCGAGAGCCTCACGTCGCCGACCGAGTTGTTCTCGGTCCGCCCCGACGGCAGCGACCTGCACGCGGTCACCGGCATCAACGCCGAGAAGGTCGCCGCGGCGCGCATGGGCGAGCCCGAGCAGTTCAGCTTCAAGGGCGCGAAGGGCGACGTGGTCTACTGCTACGTGGTGAAGCCGGTGGACTTCGACCCCGCGAAGAGGTACCCGGTCGCCTTCCTCATCCACGGCGGGCCGCAGGGCTCCTTCGGCAACGACTTCCACTACCGCTGGAACCCGCAGGCGTATGCCGGTGCGGGCTATGCGACTGTGGCGGTGGACTTCCATGGCTCCACGGGCTACGGGCAGGCGTTCCAGGACGCCATCCGCGACGACTGGGGCGGCAAGCCGCTCGAGGACCTGAAGAAGGGCCTCGAGGCGGCTCTGCAGCGCTACCCGTGGATGGACGGCACGCGGGTGGCGGCGCTCGGCGCCTCGTACGGCGGCTACATGACCAACTGGATCGCCGGCAACTGGCCCGACCGCTTCCGCTGCCTCGTGACCCACGACGGCAACCTCGACGAGCGCGCGGCCTACTACGACACCGAGGAGCTGTGGTTCCCGGAGTTCGAGCACCGGGGCACGCCGTGGTCGAACCCGCAGGGCTACGAGAGACAGAACCCGGCCAACTTCGTGAAGAACTGGAAGACCCCGACGCTGGTGGTGCACGGCGGGAAGGACTACCGCATCGTGGACGCGCAGGGGATCATGACCTTCACCGCGCTCCAGCGCCGCGGGATCCCGAGCCGGTTCCTGCACTTCCCTGACGAGAACCACTGGGTCCTGAAGCCGAAGAACAGCATCCTCTGGCACGAGACCGTGCTCGCCTGGCTCGACCAGTGGTGCAAGCAGTGAGGTCCTGGCCCGCGCGACCGTCCGGCGCTGCATGAGAGAGGGCCCCCCGGTTCCACCGGGGGGCCCTTCCCGTGCGCGCGGCGCGACCGCCCGCGGGGTTCGCTAGCGGACCATCACGATGCAGCGCGAGCCCGTGTCCTCGCCGACCTTGAGACGCGAGAAGTAGGCGCCGCTCGGCACCCGCTGCCCGGCCGCGTCCGTGCCGTCCCAGACGGTCACGTGCGAGCCGGCGGGCAGGTGGCTGCGCACCAGGCGCTTCACGAGCCGCCCCGAGACGTCGTAGACGGCCAGCTCCGCGTCGCCTTCGCGCGGCAGCTCGAAGCGGATGGCGGTCGAGTGCGCGAACGGGTTCGGCGTGTTCGCGCGCAGGAGCATGGCCGAAGGCGGGCTCGCGACCGGCACGCCCGTGGTGCGCGGCAGCCAGCCGATGTCCTCGAACAGGTAGCGCGTCAGGTCCACGCTCGTGGTGAGGTCCGAGTTGATGGCGGGCTCCATGCTCAGGTTGGGGCTCGCCATGGGATCCCAGTGCGAGATGGACGAGCCCGTCTCGATCGGGTTCGGGGCGTACATCAGCATGCGGCCCAGGTTGTCGGCACCGGCCAGCAGCGCCGGATCGAGCCGCAGCGTGACGTTGAGCCCGCGGGCCAGCCGGGCCTTCAAGGTGTCACCGTCGAGCTTCGTCACCCGCACCGAGGGGATGGTGATGGTGGGGTCGGAGCCGCCCATCCCGCTGGGGACCGAGCTGGCGACGTTGTCCGCCACGATCACCGCGATGGCGCCGGCGTTCTGGGCGTTCTTGACCTTGATCGTGAAGGCGCAGGTGCCGCGGTCCACGAGCGCGATCCTGCCGGCCACCTGGCCGCCGTTGACGAGCGCGGTGCAGGCGTCGCTGGTGGGGGCGGCGCCGTCGTCGGCCAGCACCACGTCGCCCGTGATGCCGGGGTAGGCCAGCGGCGGGCCGAAGCTCGCCGTGCCCACGTTCATGGACCCGGCCACCGGCGTGTTCAGGGTCAGCACCGGACGGTCGTTGAGGGTGAGCGGCGCCATGAACTTCGTGGCCGCTCCGTCCCAGAGCGTGTTGTAGCCACTGATCGCCGAGGCCGCCCGCTGGGCGTTCGACTCCTCGTTCCAGTGGAGCCCGGTGACCGCGTCCAGCAGGAAGCGCGAGTAGATGTCGGGGTAGCCGCCGTTGAGGGCGCCAGTCGACAGGTTCACGAAGCAGATGAAGCCCAGCCCGTGCGACAGCTCGTGCAGCACCACGGCCAGCAGGTCGATCTTCGTGCCCTCGTTGTTGTCGTAGCCGTAGTACCAGCCGCTGGTCTCGAGGCACCCCGTGGTGCCGACGTTCGAGTTGAACTGGGCGTTGATGTCGGCGCTCGCCGGGTTGAGGTCGTAGCCCGCGAGCTTGTCGGCCTCGGCCTTGGTGTACCAGGTGGCGGCGAACGGCGCGTTCGGGAAATCGCGGAAGAGCGACGTGGCGCCGCAGCTGCCCAGCACGCCGCTGTTCGCGGTGCAGGTGAGGGGGTTGAACTGGGCGTTGACGCGGATCTCGACGTCGCTGGGCAGGATGCTGCCCCAGATGCCCGCGGCGTACAGGAAGACGTTGATGCGCTGCTGTCCGATCGTCGTGCCCGGGTTACCCCCCACGGGCGCGGCGGGCGTCGGGTCGTTGAAGCCCTCGGTGGGGCCGTCGTTGTTGACGATGGTGATGGTCGCCGCCTGGGCGGTCACGGCCAGGCAGGCGAGCGCGAGCGCCGCGAGGAGCCGGCGCAGCTGCACGGACGGGCGCGTGGCCATGGCTACTCCTCCTCGACGCAGGGGGCGGGCAGGGGCGTGGCCGGGTCGAACAGGCGCAGCAGGGCGCCCAGGTCGTTCACCGAGATGACGTGCGGCCGGCCCCGGGCGTCGATCCGCGCGACCTCGAACTCCATGAAGCGGCCCTGCAGGTCCATCATGACGGTCCCGTCGGCGAGGCGCGTCTGGGCGAGGTCCGCGGAGGTGCGCAGCAACCCGGTCGCCTCGGCGGCCGTGAGGCGCAGCATCTGCTCGCGCGTGGGCATGACGAGGGCTCCCGTCTCGGGCTCGATCGCGACCATCATGCCGGAGGTGCCGAGCGGCAGCAGGAGGAGCGGCGCGGGGGCGGGGAGCGTCGCGGAGGGATTCGTCAGCGAGGCAACCGCGTCACGGGGTGGGGTCTTCGAGGGCTCCGCGACGGCCACGCCGGCGAGGAGCAGGGCGAGGCCCGTCACGGCGACGGCGGCCGAGGCAAGTGGGACGCGACGGGGGACGAGCGGGCTGGGGCGGGGGCGGCTCATGGCAGGTCCTTTCTCCAGGGTGTGCCGGGTGTCCTCAACCCTGTAAGGCTAGCGGATTGGATGGGAGTTCCACAGGGCGTACCTCGCAAGAGGCGGGCCCGACGCTTCGTCCCGGCGCGGGCGTGCGGGAAGCCCCGCGCGGCCAACTCGTTGAGGCACACGGGGCAGTCGCCGGGGCCGCGAGCGGGATCCCCCTCGTCGTGCGTCGTGCAATGCCCGGGCGTGGAAGATGGACCATCCACGCGGGCATCCTCTCATCCCAAGGGGTGGCGAGGCCGAGCGAACGGAGGAGAGAGCCGATGTCCTTCCGGTATCGGGTTTCCGCCACGGGGCGTGGGGCCGGCGCGCTGGCGCTGGCGCTCGTGCTCGTGGCCGGCTCGCTGCCGGCCGCGGCGGCGGGGCGCGCGCCCGCGGTGAAGCGAGGAGCCATGACCGACAGGAAGACCGAGACGGCCACCGTCGCGGGCGGCTGCTTCTGGTGCATCGAGGCCGTGTTCGAGCAACTGAAGGGTGTCGAGCGCGTGACCTCGGGCTACTGCGGCGGGAGCGTGCCGGATCCCACCTACGAGCAGGTCTGCGGCGGCGCCACGGGGCACGCCGAGGCGGTGCAGGTGACCTTCGATCCCGCGATCCTCGGCTACCGCGACCTGCTGCGCATCTTCTTCGCCTTCCACGATCCGACCACGACGGACCGCCAGGGCCCCGACGAGGGCACGCAGTACCGCTCGGTCATCTTCTTCCACGATGCCGCTCAGAAGGCCGCGGCGGAGGCGGTGATCGCGGAGCTGACGAAGGCCCGCGTCTTCGACGCGCCCATCGTGACGGAGGTCGCACCCCTGACGCGCTTCTATCCGGCCGAGGGCTATCACCAGGGGTACTACCAGCGGAACTCCGGTCAGCCCTACTGCCGCGCGACCATCTCCCCGAAGCTGGCGAAGCTGCGGAAGCTGTACGCGGCGCGGCTGAAGACGGCGAAGTAGGACCGCCGGGAGCCCGGCTCCGGCCGGCGCACCGGAGGCCGCGCGAGGCGACACCGCCGGCCCATCCCGCCCGGCCGCGCGCGGCGGCATCCCGCGATTGGCCCTCGTGAAGAGCGTCCCCCGCCCGTATACTGCCACCCGGGTTCGCTCGCGCGGCCAACTCGGAGGCTGCCCTACATGGCTCGTCAGAAGCGGCGGGACCCGGTCCTCGTGGGGCCGGTGAGCGTCACGCAGGTGGGCGGCGCCCACCGCGTCACCGCCGAGGTGGACGGCGCGCGGGTCTGGATCGAATCGCCCGACTGCGAGCTGCGCGCCGCGCCCGAGGTGTTCAGCTCGGCCTACCTGCTGCCGGCGCTGCACCAGGGGACGCACCTCACCCCGGTGGAGCCTCTCGATCCGGTCTGGCTCGCCAACGTCGAGCGGCTGATGTGGGTCTGGCGGGACTGGTGGGGCTACCGGGTGGCGGTGCCGCGCGCGCCCGGCGCGCCCGAGCCGCCGCCGTCCCGATCCCCGGTCCGTGGGGCGGACGCGCTGGTCCCGCCTCCCGCCGGCGCCGCGCTGGCCGGGTCCGCGACCGGCTCCCCGGGCGGCGCGCCGCGCGCGAACGTCGCTCTCTTCTTCAGCGTGGGCGTCGACTCCTTCTACAGCCTCCTGCGCTGCCACGAGTCGCCCGGCCGGCTGGTCACCGTGCACGGCTTCGACGTGGTGCTGAGCGACGGAGCCCGGATGGCGGGCGTCGAGGCTTCGCTGCGCGCGGTGTGCGAGGCGTGCGGCCTGCGCCCCATCCTGGTGCGCACCAACCTGCGCGAGCACCCGCTGATGCAGGCGGCGCCGTGGGGGCGCACGCACGGCGGGGCGCTCGCCGCGGTCGCACACGCCCTCGGCGAGGGGGTGGACGAGGTCCTGATCTCGTCCAGCGTCTCCCTCAGCCGGAAGCACAAGTGGGGGTCGCACTGGACGACGGACCCCCTCTTCGGGTCGAGCCGCCTGAGCCTCCGGGAGCTGGGGATGGAGCTGAAGCGGCTGGACAAGCTCCGCACCCTGGTGGACGAGCCGCTCGTGCGCCGGCACCTGCGCGTGTGCTGGGAGAACCGCAGCCCCGCGGGCAACTGCTCGCGCTGCGGCAAGTGCCTGATGACGCGGCTGGTGCTCCACGACTGCGGCGCCCTCGAGGACTTCCCGGTGTTCGAGGGCACGGCCACGCTCGCGCGCGACCTCGACGCCTACCCCGTCAACTGGGGCTTCCTCACCCAGCTCGAGGCGGTCTCCAAGAGCTCGCGGCTCGATCCCGAGGTGCTGCGCGCGACGCAGGACCTGCTCCGGCGCAGCCGGTACGCGCAGCGGCGGGACGTGATGTGGAGGCGCGCGATCCTGAAGAAGCTGCTCCAGTGGACAGGGCACCGGCCGTCATGAGCCGCTGGCGGCCCTCCGCGACGGCGCTCGCGCTCGCCGCCCTCGCTCTGGGCCTCGGCCTGGGGCTCGCGGCGAACGCGCTGCAGAGCGCTCCGCTGATCGGGCTGGCCGCACGGCTCGCTCCCCTCGGAAACCTGTGGGTCGACGTCCTCAAGGTGACCGTGGTCCCGCTGGTGCTCGCCCAACTGCTGCTCGGGGTGGCGGGGGCCGGCGGGGGCCGCGCGACGGGCCGCATGGGCCTGCTGTCGTTCACGGCGTTCGTGACGCTGCTCTTCGCGGCGGGGATCGTCACGGCGCTGGTGATGCCGCCGATCCTCTCGGTGCTCCCGCTCGCCGGTGCGAGCCTCGGTCCGCCTGCCGTCGGCGCGGTGGCCCCGGCGGCAGCGCACCCGTCGCTCTACCAGTGGCTGACGGGCCTCGTGCCGCGAGACCCGCTCGGCGCCGCCCGGCGCGGCGAGATCCTGCCGCTCATCGTCCTCGCCCTGCTCTTCGCCCTGGCGCTGACCCGCGTGCGCGCGGAGGCGCGGCAGCCGCTGCTCGACTGCGTGCGCGCGGTGTCGGAGGCCGTCCTGGTGCTGCTGCGCTGGATCCTCGCGCTGCTGCCGCCCGCGGTCTTCTGCCTGACCTTCGCGCTCGCCGCGCGCACGGGGCCGGCGAGCGTCGGGGCGATCGGGGTCTTCGTGGCGATCGTGATCGGGCTCCTGGTCGGCTTCACGGTGCTGCTCTACCCGCTGGCGGCGCTGGTCGGCCGTGTCCCGCTGGCACGCTTCGCGCGCGCGGTGGCGCCCGCCCAGATGGTGGCGGTGGGTTCGCGCTCGTCGCTGGTCTCGCTGCCGAGCATGGTCCTGGGGGCCGGACAGCACCTCGGGCTCCCGCCCGCCGTGACCGGGTTCGTGCTGCCGCTCTCGGTGGCGGTCTTCAAGCTGAACCGGACGGTGTCGAGCACGGCCAAGCTCCTGTTCCTCGCGAGCCTCTACGGCATCCCGCTGGGGCCCGTCCAGGTCATGACCTTCGTGGCGGCCGTGGTGCTGCTCAGCTTCGGGACCCCGGGGGTCCCGAGCACGGGCTCGACCACGACGCTGCCGCTCTACCTGTCGCTCGGCATCCCGCTCGAGGGGGTCGTCATCCTCGGCGCCGTGGACGCCGTCCCGGACGTGTTCAAGACGCTCCTCAACGTCACGGCCGACATGACGGTGGCGACGATGGTGGGGCGGGGAGCGGGGGATTCCGGGGCGCCCGCCCCGCTGCGTGGCCGCGCGGGGGAAGGGCCGTCCGCCTGAAGCGTCAGCGGCGCCCGGCCTCCGCCAGAGCGGTCGCGCGCGCCAGCGCCTCGGCCTCGGTCGCGGCCCACTGGGTGAGCGGCGAGGTGTGCGTCCACGCCTCGTAGAACGCGCTCACCTTGCCGTAGCTGTTGTCCAGCACGACGTGCCGGATGCCGAGCAGCATGCACAGGATGTGGCCGTGCAGGCGGTTCGTGATGACGACGCGGCCCATGCCGAGCAGGCGGCTGCCGCGGCGCACGCGCTCGCGCGCGACCGGCTCGTAGCTGCGCGAGAGCATCCCCTGCAGGGGGCCCCGCAGCTTGGGCCGGTGGCGCAGCAGTTGTGCCAGCCGCAGGCTGAACTCCAGCAGCGGCGTCGGGTCGTCGTGCAGCCAGTCCGTGCGCACCACGCCGGCGGGCGTCTCCTCGCGCGGAAGCGCCGGGGCCTCCTTGTCGCCGCGCGCGAGCCACACCACCGGGTGCGACGGCACGATCGGGCGGGGCAGCGCGCCCAGGGCGAAGCCCGCGTCCGGGCACAGCGCGCTCGGGGCGCGGAACGACTCCCGTGCGGTCGCGAGGCTGTGCGCGTCGCGCACCAGCAGCGTGACGTGGGGATGCGAGTCGAAGGCGGCACGCGCGCGCGCCAGCGCCTCGCGCGACTCGAAGTGGATGGTCTGGGGGAGCTGCACGACGCGGTTGCGCGGGAAGCCCCGGACCACGGCCTCGCGCAGCTCCTGGTGCGGCCGGTAGAGGTCGCCGAAGTTGCCTCCGCCGCTCAGCAGGATGGTGCCGTCGCCGATGCGCCGGGCGAGGCTGGCGGGGGAGTAGGTGCGGTTGCTGCAGTGGTAGCACGGGCGGATGCCGCGGCGGGTCAGGTAGGCCATGGCCCCGAGCCAGATCACGCTGTCCCCGACGTTGGGCGTCTGCGGGAAGTCGAGCAGCGCGACGGGCCGGTCGGCCGGCACCAGCGGGTCGAGCACCTCGTCGATCCGGCGGGCCAGGGAGGTCAGCAGCGCCGCGTGCGCGTCCGGCACCGGGGTCACCTCAGCCACCGGCCGCCCCTCCGCCGCCCGGGCGGCCCGACGCGCGCATGACGCAGTTCATCTGCACCTGGCCCCAGAAACCCCGCCCGCCGCTGACGTGTACCAGGGTGGCAGGGCCGTTGCGGGGCTCGCGCTCGCGCTGCCAGCCGAGGGTCGTGCTCTCGACGGCGTAGACGCCGGGCGGGACGTTCATCTGCAGCTCGACCCTCAGCTCGAACGGTCCCGTGGGCAGCGCGATCTCGTGCGACTTCGTGCCGGTCGCGAAGAGGATCTCGCCGGTCTGTAGGGAGCGCACCCGGACGCCCACGACCTGCCGCAGCTCCTCGCGCTCGGGTGGCGCCACGCCGGCGATGACGACCTCGGCGCGGTCCCCCGACGGCACCGGCTGGGGCGTGGCCAGCGTGATCGAATCGAGGCGCAGGCCCCCGCCCGGCTCGTCGGGGACGGGCGAGGCGGACTGGTGGCGCGCGTAGGCGGCGATGCACTCGGGCGGGGGACCCTGGAACGCGATCCGCCCCTTGGTGAGCAGGATCGCGCTGTTGCACAGCGAGGCGATGCGCTCGAGCTGGTGCGAGACCACCACGGCCGGCACGCCGCGCCCCACCATCTCCTTCATGCGGTCGAAGGCGCGCCGCTGGAACACCGCGTCGCCCACGGCCAGCACCTCGTCGATGATGAGCACGTCGGCCTCGAGGTGCGCGGCCACCGAGAACCCGAGGCGCGCGTTCATGCCGCTCGAATAGCGCTTGACCGGCGTGTCGATGAAGTCCGCCAGCTCCGAGAACTCGACGATCTCGTCGAACTTGCTCGCGATCTCGGCGCGGCGCATCCCCATGACGGAGCCCTGCAGGTAGATGTTCTCGCGCCCGGTGAGGTCGGGGTGCAGGCTGCCGCCGATCTCGATGAGCGAGCCGACGCGGCCGCAGACGAGCGACTGTCCGTGGGTGGGGCGCAGCAGCCGGATGAGGATCTTGAGGATGGTGGACTTGCCCGCGCCGTTGGGGCCGATGATCCCCAGGGCCTCGCCCGGCTGCACCGCGAAGGAGACGTCGCTCAGCGCCCAGAACTCCTGCCGTCCCAGCCCGCCCGACGCGGCGCGGCGCAGCAGCGAGCGGCCCAGCGCCGGGATCAGGTCCCGCAGGCTGTCGTGGCGCTCGCCCCGGCGGAACTTCTTCCAGACACCCTCGAAGTGGATCCGTCCCTCGGCCATCAGATGTTCTCGGCGAATCGGAACTCGGCGCGGTGGAAGGCGAGCCAGCTCACCACCAGCAGCACCACGGAGACCGCCGTCGCCCAGAGGAACGGCCCCATCGGGGGCAGCGTCCCGTGCAGCACGAGCGAGCGGTAGGCATCGATGATGGGCGTCATCGGGTTGAGCGCCAGCAGGGAGCCGAGCTGCCCGCCGATGCGCTGCACCGGGTAGACGACGGAGGTCGCGAACATCCACAGGGTGATGACGATCTCGATGAGGTACTTGACGTCGCGGTAGAAGAGGTTGCCCATGGCGAGCAGCAGCGTGACGCCCGCGGTGAACATGATCTGCACGAGCAGCACCACGGGGACCAGCGCCAGCGTCGCGTGGACGCCGACGCCGTAGTAGACCATGAGCCCGGCGAGCACCAGCGCGCCCACGAGGAAATCAACCAGGGACACCAGGATGACCGAGAACGGCAGGATCTCGCGCGGGAAGTACACCTTGGTGACGAGCGTGCTGTTCGCCGTCAGGGAGCTCACCGCGAAGCGCAGCGACGAGGCGAAGAAGTTCCAGGGCAGCAGCCCGGTGTAGGCGTAGATGGGGTAGGGCACCCCG
>Ga0315295_10003678_pt1 | contig 13037 bp, 9 predicted proteins | sample YL17G14_0_MG_FD_204453 | JGI IMG/M metagenome (GOLD analysis project Ga0315295, IMG submission 204453) | Sediment microbial communities from Yellowstone Lake, YNP, Wyoming, USA - YL17G14_0 | ecosystem: Environmental > Aquatic > Freshwater > Lake > Sediment | place: USA: Wyoming | collected... | reverse complement strand
GGCCAGGCCGGAGGGCCCGGTGCCCTTCGCATTGTCCAAGGCAAACGGATTGTAGCGTCCATCCAGGATGCGCGCGACGAGTGCCGCCCGGCTCGGGGCTCCGGCTTGGTTGTCGACCCGGTAGAACCAACCGTAGATGAAATCGACGTTCCAGCTCCAGGAATCCCCAAAGTGACCGTGCACGCCCGCCCTCAGATCCCAGACGTTGCGGGTGAAAGTCTGGGTGCGCGGCCCGAGAGAGATGGTCCGGAAGACCGTCGTGCCCACCTGGACCCCGGTCGGATCCGTATCCGCCGTCGTGCCATTGAGGAATATCCCCACCGGGATATGCGGGCTAAGGCGAGTGGCGTTGCGCAGCGCGGCGCCAGCACCCGTGTTGGCGGCGGACATCGGTGAAGGCGCCAGACCGCTGGAGAAGACCTCGTGGCCATACAACAGGCGGAAGTAGGCCTCGACCCTGTCCGTAATGTGCCAGTTGATGCGACCATAGGTGTTCCAGCGCTCTTGGGCGGGAATGGAGGGAGTATATTGCCGAAAATTCAGGAATTGGTTGGAGGTTGTCGAACTGGTGTCGAACACCACATAGTCCGCCGCCGTCAGCGGGATGCTTACGCCGCTCTTCAGGGTCAGCGCCTGCACGGCAGCGGTGGCGCTGCCAATGCGGGCCACCGTGCGCCCGGAGAACGTGGGGCTGCCGCCGTTCTTGCCGCCCAGCGCCCGCGTGTCGGCGTTGTTCGAGGGGAAGCGGTCGCTGGAATATAGGGCGTTGCGCTCATAATATTCCGCCGCCACCACCACATCGAGCTTGCCGTGCTTGGCACCGGCAAGGAAAGCCGCACGCTTCACTCCGGCATCCTTGTCCGTGGTATTTCCGTAGTAGAAATCCACCTTCTCGCCGGTGAAGCGCTTGACCAATTCCGTGTTAAATACGCCGGAAAGGGCGTCCGAGCCGTAGATGGCACCGGCGCCGTCCTTGACCACCTCGATGCGGTCGATGGCGATCAGGGGCAGGAGGTTGAAGTTGTCGAAGCTGGCGGTGCGCTTGCCGTCGAGCAGGGTGAGGGTGCCATCCAGGCCGCGCAGGTTGACGCCGGCCGCGCCGGTGCCGCCGTTGGTGCGCTGCTCGGTGGCGACCGCCCCGGTGAATCCCGGCAGGGAACGCAGCACCTCGATGGGCATGGCCGCACCCAAACGGGCCATTTCGTTGGGCGAATAAACGCTGATCGGGGAGAAGGTCTCGCCCTCGGCGGTGGGAATGGACGAGCCAGTGACAGTGAATTTCTCGAGCTGGACGGTTTCGTCGCCGGCGACAGCCGGGGGCTGCTGGGCAAAAGCGGCCGTGGCCGCGAGGACCATCAGGGATGACGCGAGCAGTCGCGCCAGACCCCGATGGCGGGGAGTGCGTGTTAGGTTCATGCGATTACTGGTGTGTGTTGGAAGCCAGGACAGAAAAACTGCCCTGCTTATGACACCAATTAGCCGCAGGATTCGTAACCGGCTCAATTTCCGTGCGACCACCCTACAAACGGGTGATTCGAGCCGCATCAAGCTGCGGTCCAGCCGTCATCCGGCGGCGATAAACCCAAAAAACCGGCCAGCCTACAAATGCGCCTTAAGATCGTGCACAAAAGTGCGGCTGACCTTCAGTTTCTCGCCGTTGGTCAGCTCCACCGTGTATTCGCCGTAAAGCGCCGGGCTGGCCTTCTTCATGTGCTGCAGATTGACAATGGTCGAGCGGTGGATGCGCACGAAGTGCGCCGGATCGAGTTTTTCCAGCATCCGGTGCAGCGACATGCGCACGAAGCGCGACTTGTCCGTGACGTGCAGCCGCACGTAGTCGCCGTCCGATTCGATCCACAGGATGTCCTCGGGCGCCATCACGTGGATCTCGCCGTCACAGCGGATGAAGAGACGCCCGTCGCCCTCGCGGGGTTTGGGCGCCGTTGCCACGCCCTCGCGCAGCCGCTGCATCGCGCTCATGACCTCGTCGAGGCGGCGGGCCAGGCTCTGGCGGTCCTGGTCGCGCACCGCGGCCTTGGCCCGGGCCAGGGCCTCGGCAAAGCGGGCGCGGTTGAAGGGCTTGAGCACATAGTCGACCGCATGCACCTCGAAGGCCTGCAGCGCGAAATGGTCGTAGGCGGTCACGAACACGACGTGCGGCCGCGTCTTGGCGGGGAGCTTGGCGAGCACGTCGAAGCCGGTCAGGCCGGGCATCTGCACGTCGAGGAAAAGCAGGTCGGGCTGATGGTGCTTGATGGCCTCCAGTGCCTGGGCACCGTTGCTGCACCGGGCGACAATCTGGATCTCGGGATCGGGCCGGAGCAGGGCCTCGACGTTTTCGCGGGCCAGCACCTCGTCATCGACGATCAGGGTGCGGAGGGTGGCAGTTGTGGTGTTCATGGGGATAGGGTCTCGAAGGGCAGGATGATCTCGGCACGCACGCCGTGCGGGGGCTGGTCGCGCAGCCAGAGCCGGGCCTCCTCCCCGTAGAGCATCTGCAGGCGCGTGAGGGTGTTTTGCATCCCGATGCCCGAGCTGAGCACGGCGTCCTCGCGCGGCAGAGGGGGACCGTCGTTGTAGACCGTGAGCAGCAAGCGGGTGCCGTCGCGCGCCGCGCTGATGCGCAGCAGGCGGGCCGCGGGGTCCTTGGAAATGCCGTGCTTCATCGCGTTCTCGACCAGTGGCTGCAGGATCAGGCTGGGCACCAAGGTGGGCAGGCATTTCGGGGCGATGTCGAACTCGACGTGCAGCCGGTCCTGGAAGCGGATGCTTTCAATGGCCAGGTAACGCCGCAGGAATTCCAGCTCGTGCTCGAGGGTCGCCTTGGCCTCCTGACGGTGGTCGAGCGAGCGGCGCAGCAGCTCCCCCAGCCCGGCCACCACGTCCTCCGCCTCATGCGTGCGGTTGTTGCGCATGAGGCTGGTGATAGAATTGAGGGTGTTGAAGAGGAAGTGCGGATGCAGCTGCATCTTCAGCGCGTCGAGGCTGGCGCGCACCAGCCGCGTCTCGAGCCGGGCGTTGGCCACCTGCAATTCGCCGGTCAGCTGCTGGCCGGCGCGCCACCGCCCGTAAAAACTGGTGGCATACAGCACGAGCACCAGCAGCGCGTAGATCAAGGCCGGCAGATAATTCCAGCCTTCCATCCGGTGCAGGTCGGAGATCACGACCGGCAGGAACGCCACCGGCAGGTGGTTTGCCAGCAGGATGCGCCCGGCTTCCAGCAATTGGAACAGGCCCGTGATGATGCCCAACAGCAGCAGGTGCCGGATGGGGGACCAGGGCCATTTGCAATCAATGTCGGACATTTTCCGTTGCAGCCAAATGACGGCCGGCACCAGCAGCCACCAGACCATGCCCAGTGGCCAGAGATAGAGCTTGGTGTTCCGGAAGGTGGAGTGCGGCGATCCGGTCAGCCACGGCCAGGCGTCCGCCACGAGGAGGACCCCGAAGATGACGGTGCCAACCAGCCAGACCACGAACCAAAGCCGCCAGTTGCGCCAGGCCGGGGTCGTTGCACTGCCTTGGAAGTTCTTCACGTCCGGGGCTCCGGGCTGGCGTCCAGGGTCGTCACCGGCTCCAGCCAGAGCCGCTTGAGCGACTGTCGGCCCAGTGGATCCTCATACCAGCCGTGCACTTCATCCGCCAGCAGCGCCTGGCGGCGGTTGAACATCACCGGCACGGCCGGCACGGCCGCCATGACCAGGCGCTCGGCCTTTTCCAGCAGGGCGAGCCGCTCGGCGCCGGTCTTGGTGTTGGCTTCGCCCAAGAGGTGGACGACATCCTGGTCGGTCCACTTGGTCGAGTTGTATTCCACCGGCCAGAGGAAAACGCTCAGCATGTCGCCGGCATCGGGCACCGTGGCGACCAGCTCGCCATAGGTCACGTCGTATTCCCCGGTGGCCGTCAGGCGTTTCGCACGCACGTCCTGCGGTTCATAAAGCATATGGGTTTTCACCCCGAGTTCCCGGAACCAGCACTCCGTCCACGTCGCGAGGAAGGGATCGCTCCGCATCCGCAGCGGCAGGCACATTTGCAGCACCGGGAACCCCTGCCCTCCCGGATAACCCGCCGCGGCGAGCAAGCGCCGGGCTTGCGTCGCATCCTCCTGCAGCAGCGTCAGGCCCGGGCGGCCCGGCATGGGGGGAATCCAGGACCAAGCCGGCACCATATGTCCGGAATCCAGCCGGTTGATCGCCCCGGTCCGGTCCAGGGCGAGCGCGAGAGCCTGCCGCACGCGGACATCGCGGAGCGGACCGCGCGTGACATTGAAATCCACCGAAGTAACTCCGAGTTCCAATTCCCGCTCGAGGTGCATCCGGCGTTCTGTCAGCCCGGGCCGGGATTCCCCGAAGGGCATCGGGGAAAGCAGATCCACGACCCCGGCGGACACCAGCAGCGGCGCCAGCGACGAACTGTTGGCCCGGATAAACTGCACGCCCGCCAGCCGGACCTCGGCGTGCCCGTGGTAGAATTCACAGGCCAGCAGCCGGAATCCGTCGTCGTTGGCCCAGAGGAGCTGGAAGGGCCCGTTGGTCACCATCAGGGCCGGGTCCCGGAAATAGGCGTTGTCCGCCATGGCCGCCTCACTGCTCCGGTGCAACGGCACCAGCATCGGATCCGCCAGCTCCGCCACCAGGCTCGACCGGACCTGGTCCAGCTCCAGCCGCAGGGTCAGGTCATCCATGGCACGCATGCCCAGCTTTTCCGGATCCTTGAGCTGGCCGCGGTGAAAGGGCTCGGCCGAGCGCAGCGGAAAAAGCGTCTGCGCGAGTTCCATCGGCCGGCCCAGCAGCCGGCGCCAGCTGCGCACAAAATCATGCGCCGTCACCGGGTCGCCGTTGCTCCACCGCGCATCCGGCCGGAGTTGCAGCGTGAGCACCTTGCGGTCCTCCGACCAGGACCAGCTCTGCGCCGCCGCCGGCCGCGGCTCGCCGGTGGCCGGGTCGCATTCCACCAGCGGCTCCCACAGGCTGAGGATGAGGTGATTGTAGGCGGGCAGCGGCGCCAGCCGGCGGTGCGGATCGAGCAGCAGATACTGGGTATAGGCCTCCCGCAGCACGTTGCCCTCCCCGGCCGGGCGCGGGATGACGGGGAGCGACTGCCGCGGCCCGAAAAAAACCATGGCCATCAGCCCGCCCAGCGACAGCAGGGTCAGGCTGATCCACCAATGGGCGCGGGGGAAGGAGGTCATACGGCTGGGCGGAAAACTATCCGGGCCCCAAGCCAAGGCAATGCGCCGTTCCGCCACAACGCGGGTGTGGCTCGGCCACATGCGGGCGCGATGAACCGCCAGATTTTCGCGCCCAGTCTCACCGCCCGGCTGCGGCTGGGCGTGGACTTTGGCCGATTCGGCGCGCCCGCTTAAGCTTTCGGACCGCCCTGGGCGTAATAGCGGGCGCGCAGCCGGAGCCCGTTCAGCCGGATGAACCCGGTCGAGTCACTCTGGTTATACCAGCTCTTCACGCCCTCCATCGAGGCGATCTTCAGGTCGTAGAGCGATTGCCGCGACTTGCGGCCGCAGGTGATGATGTTGCCCTTGTAGAGCTTCAGCCGGACGGTGCCGGTGACGTGCCTCTGCGATTCGTCCACGAGGGCCTGCAGCGCCTCGCGTTCCGGGGCGAACCAGAACCCGTAGTAGACCAGCTCGGCGTATTTCGGGATGAGCGAGTCGCGCAGGTGCATGACCTCGCGGTCCATGGTGAGCGATTCCACCTGGCGATGGCCGTGCATGAGGATCGTGCCGCCGGGCGTCTCGTAGACGCCGCGCGACTTCATGCCGACGAAACGGTTCTCGACGAGGTCCACGCGGCCAATGCCGTGCTTGCCCCCGAGCTGGTTCAGGGTTTTCAGGACGCCGGCCGGCGAGAGCCTCTTGCCGTTCACGGCGATGCAGTTGCCCTGCTTGAAATCAAGCTCGACGTATTCCGGCCGGTCAGGCGCGTCCTCGGGTGAGACGGAGAGCTTGAACATGCCCTTGTTGGCCTTGGTGGTGGGATCAAACCACGGATCCTCCAGGATGCCGGCCTCGTAGGAGATGTGCAGGAGATTCCGATCCATCGAATACGGTTTCTTGAGCGATGCCGCCACGGGGATCCGGTGCGCGCGGCAATACTCGATCATCTCGGCGCGGCCGGGGAACTCCTCGCGGAACTTGTCGATCTTCCACGGCGCGACGATTGCGAGGTCCGGCGCGAGGGCCATGTAGGTCAGCTCGAAGCGGCACTGGTCGTTGCCCTTGCCGGTGGCGCCATGGGAAACCGTGTCGGCGTTCACCTTCCGGGCGATGGCGATCTGGGCCTGGGCGATCAGGGGCCGGGCAATCGAGGTGCCGAGGTAATACTGGCCCTCATAGATGGCGTTGGCCCGGACCATCGGGTAGATGAAGTCGCGCGCGAATTCCTCGACCAAATCGAGCGTGTAGTGCCGGGAGGCGCCGGTTTTTTTCGCCTTGGCGGGCAGTCCCTTGAGCTCCTCCGCCTGTCCGATATCGGCGGCAAAGGTCACGATCTCGGCATCGTAGGTTTCCTTCAGCCACTTGACGATGACGGAGGTGTCGAGGCCTCCCGAGTATGCGAGCACGATCTTCATGGTGAATGACGACTCTTGCTGATCAGCGGGGTCGCGCAAAGGAAAAATCCTGATTTTGCGTGTCAGTAGCGGCCGGGCGCAGGAGCATTACCCGCCACCGGAAGCCAATCCCAGCCAGTCCATTGGCCCCGAACCGCCCACCCGCGACGGTCCCGGTCGGGCCTGTTCCGGTTCTGCGCCAACGTCTGTGCGGCCCGATCCCTGGCAGGCGAATGACCGCGCCGGTTTAACTTCCCGGGCGCGCGAGCCGCGCGAGGATGGCCTTCTGGACGTGCAGGCGGTTTTCCGCCTCGTCAAAAATCACGCACCGGGGGTTGTCGAGCACTTCCTGGGTCACTTCCTCGCCCGCATGCGCCGGCAGGCAGTGCATAAAGAGCGCGTCGGGCTCGGCCGCCGCAAACAGTTTGGCATTCACTTGGAACGGGAGGAGACGCCGCCGGCGCTCGGCCGCCTCGCTCTCCTGCCCCATGCTGGTCCACACGTCCGTGTAGACAATGTCGGCCCCGGCGACCGCCTCATATGGATCGCTGGTGAAGTGGAAGGTCCCGCCGGCCTGCGCCGCCAACGCCTGGATTTCCGGGCCGGGGGCTGCGCCGGCCGGGCCGCCGAGCGAGAGCTTCATGCCGAAGAGGCCCGCGCCCAGGATCCACGAATTCGCGATGTTGAAGCCCGTGTCGCCGAGAAACGCCACCTTGCGGCCCGCGAGCGACTCCAGCAGGTCGCCCTCCGGCCCGGCCCACCGCTCCGCCGCGGTGAAGACGTCCGCGTAGATCTGGCACGGGTGGAGGAAATCGGTCAGCGCGTTCACCACCGGCAGGCCGCCGTGCGCCGCCAGTTCCTCCAGATCCCGCTGCGCGAAGGTGCGGACCACCAGGCCATGCACGAAGCGCGCCAGCACCTTCGCGGTGTCCGCGATGGTCTCGCCGCGCCCAATCTGGATGTCGTTGGTGTTGAGAAAAAGCGGGTTGCCGCCGAGCTCATGGATGCCGACCTCGAAGGAGACGCGCGTGCGCGTGCTCGACTTGGCGAAGATCATCGCCCAGGTCTGGCCGGCCAGCGGCTTCTCGTGGCCGCCGCGCTGCTGCTTGAAGTGGCGCGCCAGCGCCAGGATCTCCGCCGCCTCGGCGCGGGAGAAGTCCGTCTCCTTGAGAAAATGCCTCATGGTGCGGGGGGGTGGTTTTTCCGGGTCAGGACCGACCGGAGGATGGCCGTGGCCCGGTCAAGGTGATCCTTGGTGGCAATCAGCGGGGGAAGCAAGCGGACGGTGTTGGTCCCGGCGGACGGGGCCAGCAGCCCCGCCTCCCGCAACGCCGTGATATAAGGCGCCGGCTCGCCGTGCAGGAGCAGGCCGAGCATGTAGCCGCGGCCGGTGACGGCCCGGACCTGCCGGGGGAATTCCCCGATGAACTTTTCCAGCCCGGTCTTCCACGCCGCGCCGTTGACCGTGACTTTTTGGAGAAGGCCTTCGCGCTCGATGACATCCAGCACGGCCAGCGCCGCCGCGCAGGCCAGCGGCGTGCCGCCGAAGGTCGAGCCGTGCGAGCCGGGGGTGAACAGCTCGGCGTGCTGTTCCGCGGCCCAGATCGCGCCCATGGGGTAGCCGCCGCCGAGGCCCTTGGCCATCCCGATGGCGTCGGCCCGCACGCCAGAATGCTGGAACGCGTAGAAGGTGCCCGTGCGGCCGAGGCCGCACTGCACCTCGTCGAGCATGAGCAGCAGGTTATGCCGGTCGCAAAGCTCGCGCACGCCCCAGAGAAACTCGTCGGTGCAGGGCGTGATCCCGCCCTCCCCTTGGATCGTCTCGAGGAAGATCGCCGCCGTCCCCTCGTCCACCAGCGCGGCGAAGCTCGCGAGGTCGTTCAGCTCGCCAAACGCAAAGCCGGGCAACATCGGCCGGAAACCCTTCTGGATCTTCTCCTGCGGCGTGGCGCTCATGCCGCCGAAGGTGCGGCCGTGGAACGCGTTTTTCGCCCCGATGATCTTGAAGCACTTCCCCTCGACGCCGGACTTGCGGATGCCGTGCAGCCGCGCGAGCTTGATCAGGGCCTCGTTGGCCTCGGTGCCGCTGTTGCAGAAAAACACCCGGCCGGGGCCGGCCTGTTGCACGAGGCGGCGCGCCAGCTCGCCCTGGTTGGGCGTGCGGAAAAGATTGCTGCAGTGGATGAGCTCGCCCGCCTGCCGCCGGATGGCCTCGATCCACACGGGGTGGCAGTGCCCGAGCGCGGCCACAGCCACGCCCGAGGTGAAATCGAGGTATTCCCGGCCGGTGTCGTCCCACACCGAAACGCCCGCCCCGCGCACGAGGGTGAGCGGCGGACGGCCGTAGTTCTTCATGACGTAGGCGTCATAAAGCTCGGCGGTGTTGGTGCGGACGATGGAGGGCAATGACATTTGTGATTTTGGATTCTCGATTTTCGATTCTCGGGCGACCCAGTCAAAAATCGAGAATCAAAAATCGAAAATCATGTCAGCCATGCACGATTTCGGTGCCTACACCCCGGTCGGTGAAAATCTCCAGCAGCAGGCTGTGCGGCATCCGGCCGTCGACGAAATGGACGCGTTGCACGCCTTCCTGCAGCGCGCGCACCGCGCTCTGCACCTTCGGGCGCATGCCCTTGTCGATGACGCCCTTCTTTTTCAGGCCGTCGACCTCGCCGGTCTTGACCGTGGAGATGAGCGTGGCGGGATCCTTGGGGTCGCCGAGCAGGCCGGGCACGTCGCTCATGTAGACCAGCCGGCGGGCGCGCAGCGCGCTGGCCACGCGGCCGGCCACGGTGTCGGCGTTGACGTTGTAGGGCTTGCCGTCCAGTCCCTCGGCCACCGGCGAAATGACGGGCATGAAGCCCTCGGCGATCTCCTTCTTGACCAGCTTGACCTTCACCTCGGTCACGTCGCCGACAAAGCCGAGGTCGCACGGATTGCCGTCGTCGTCGGCGGTGAGCTTGTCGCACACGAGCACGCTGTCGCCGGGCAGGCCCTTCGGGCGCGCCCCGACCGCGGTCAGGGTGTCGCAGACGTCCCGGTTGACGACCTCGTCGAGCGTCTGCTTGACGATGGCGATGGTCGCCTCGTCGGTGACGCGCAGGCCGTTGACGAAATTCGCCTTCAGGCCCGCGTCGTCCATCGCCCGGCTGATGGCCTTGCCGCCGCCGTGGACGATGACGACACTGATGCCGACCGCGGAGAGGAAGGCCAGATCCGTGGCCACGCTCCGGCGCACCGTCGGGTCCGGGTCGTCCATGAAGCTGCCGCCGTATTTGACGACGAAGATCGAACCCTTGAAATCCTGGATATACGGCAGCGCCTCGAGCAACACGCGCGCCTTGGCAATGACTTCGGGAATTTCCATCGCGAAGGCTAGCGGTTCACGTGGACGACCTTCGCCGGCGGGAAGCCGTTGAAGTATGTCGCCGACGCGTGGCTGTAGGCGCCGATGTTGACGCTGTAGACGAGATCGCCACGCTTGAGATCCGGCAGGTTCTCCGCCATCGAGACGACGTCGAGCGCGTCGCAGGTCGGGCCGAAGACGCAGCAGAGCGAGGTCGGGCCCCGTTTGAAGGCCTTCACCGGATACTTGCAGTGGTCGAAGATGACGCCCGAGTAGGTGTGGTAGACGCCGTCGTTGATGTAGTAGCTCGTCTTCCCGTCGCGCCCGGCCTTGCCGATGACGGCGGCGACGCTCGTGCCGCACACCGCCGCGAGGAAACGGCCCGGCTCGGCCAGCACCTGGATGTTCTTCGGGAAAAGCCGGTCGAGCTCGGTGTTGATGACCTTGGCCAGCTCGCGGAACGGCCGCACCGAGGAATCGTAGGGCGCGGGAAACCCGCCGCCGATGTCGAGCAGGTTCATCTTCGTGTAGCCGCGTTCGCGCGCTTCCTTGAAGATGTTCGCCGTGAGGTTCAGCGCCTGGACGTAGTTCTCGAAATTGGTCGTCTGGCTGCCGACGTGGAAGCTGATGCCCTCGACGGTGAGGCCGAGCCGGTCGGCCTCGAGGATGAGGTTTACCGCCTCGCCCGGCAGTGCGCCGAACTTGGAGGACAACTCCACCATCGCGCCGGTGTTGGGCACCTTGAGGCGCAACGCGAGGCCCGCGTCGGGCGCGTGGCGCTTGATCTTGTGGATCTCCTCGAGGTTGTCGAAGGTGACGAGCGGCTTGTATTGGTTGAGCTGCTCCAGCGTGTCCGTCGGCTTCGTCGGATTGGCGTAGATGATCTTGTCCCAGATCCAGTCCTGCCGCTTTTGGGCCGGCATCTTCCTGATGTTCTCGAAGACGATCATGAACTCCGGCATCGAGGCGACGTCGAAGCTCGCGCCCTCCTTGAACAGGGTGCGGACGATCTGCGGGTCGGGGTTCGCCTTGACCGCGTAGTAGACCTGGATGCGCGGCAGGTGCCGCCGGAACGCCCGGTAGGCCTGCCGCAGTGCGTCATGGTCGATGACGAACAGCGGCGTGCCGTGTTGCTTCGCGAGCTGCTGGAGCCGGGCTTGTGGGATCATTGCGGGGGGGTCACCCGGCGTCCGTCACGAGGAAATTCTTGAACTGCCACGGATCCTTCCGGTCGAGGTCAGGCTTGTTGTAGCCGTCGAAGGTCGTGTCGCGGTTCTGCAGCGGGGTCCAGTCGTAGGGCTTGGAAATCCACTTGCCGAGGTAGGGCTTCGAGATCTTGAGGATGTAGTCGTGCGGCAGCTGGTCGGGAACGACGACCCCTTCCGCGGGATTCTCGATCATCCACATGGTGGCGGCGACGACCGAGATGGCGACCTGCATCGTGGTGGCGTTCTGGTGCGGCACCAGGCGGCGGGACTCCTCTATGCTGAGGTCGGAGCCGACCCACCACGAGTTGTAGTCGTGGCCCATGATGAGCGCGCCGAGGACGTCGGCGCCGCTCGTGATCTCATCGTTCATGATGCGCTGGTTCGCGTTCAGCTTGTAGTTGTAGCCGCGCATCTCGTTGAGCGAGGAGATGGCCTCGTCGCACGGGCAGTAGGCGTAGTGCATCGTCGGGCGGTAGACCGCCTTGCCGTTCTTCCAGACGGTGAGCTTGTCGGAAATCGTGAAGGCCTCGCCGTGGCGGACCACCATGCCGAGGATGTTCCAGTTCGGCACGAAAGAGCGGACCCAGGTGTTCATGCCCATTTGCGCGAGGCAGATCTGGTTCTTCGGCCCCTGCGTGTGCTGGAAGGCGTGCTTCGGAAGCGTCTTCTCGTGCGTGCCCCAGCCCATCTCGGATGTGGTGGTGCCTTCCTCCCGGAAGCCCTCGATGCTCCAGGTGTTGACGAACTCGTCGACCTGCTTGGGCTGGTCAGTGATCTGGGTGTCGCGCTCGGAGCAGTGGATGACCTTCACGCCGAGTTCCTGGGCGAGGAGGTTGAACGAGGGGGCCGCGATCAGCCTGGCGATATTTGCGGCGCGGGCGCCCTTCGCCTTCTGGTCGGCGAGGAGCCGGCGACCGATGTCGATGAGACCCTGCTTGACGAAATGGGAGATGAGGCCGGGGTTGGCGCCGTGCTCGATGACGGCCGTCGGGCCCTTGGTCTTCCACCTGGCCAGCATGCGGCGCAGGTTCATGTGGCGCCAGTAGAGCGTCCGGGTGGTCGGGTGGGAGTTCGGGCCGCTGGCGTAGGGGTCCCAGAGCTCGGTCGAGGTGTTGATGTAGCGCACGCCGCGGTCGTGGCACCACTGGAGGATCTCGCAGGCGTCGATGTTCCAGGCGAGGTCGATCAGGATGTCGCCGGGACCGACGTGCTTGGCGAGCAACCGTTTCATGTTGGCCTCCGTGACGCGGTCGCGCACGAAGCGGACGCCCTTCCGGGTCCAGGGGGCAAGTTTCGCCCGGCGGTTCTCAAAATCCATCACGGTGACGTTCTTTGCCGGCACCCTGAGGTGCTTGAAAAGGATGGGCAGGGTGCACTCGGCCACGGCGCCGTAGCCGACGAACAGGATCTTGTTTTTGAATGGGAGCATGAATTCGAAGCGTTGTTTTTCTGCCGGGTCAGCCGCGAAACTTCGCCGCCGGTCCTCGGAAAATTTGCCCAAAATGTGGTGGCGAAGCGGCCGCCAGTGCAAGCGATTATTGAGCGACCAACCGGCGGCGGACGCGCGGCGGGAATGGTTCGGATTGGTGTAGGTCGGGCTTTAGGCCCGAAACCCGAGTTCCGTGTCGGGGATAATCCCCGACCTGCAAAACCCGGGAGTATCACTCGCTCTTGTTGTAGTTCACGTAGCCCTCGGTGAGGTCGCTCGCGAGCAGGCGAAACGACGCCTTCCCCAGGTGCAGGTGGAGCGTGATGGTGTAGCGGCGCGCCTTCACGATCTCCTTCCACCTGGGCTTGAGCTCGGGGTGGGGCTTCCCGGCGGTCATCGCCGGCGTGTCGTTGTAGAGGATGTCGAGCTTGGCCTCAACCAGCTTGGCCCCGGCGTAGCCGGCGGCGTCGGCCAGCCGGCCCCA
>Ga0315295_10003677_pt1 | contig 13039 bp, 7 predicted proteins | sample YL17G14_0_MG_FD_204453 | JGI IMG/M metagenome (GOLD analysis project Ga0315295, IMG submission 204453) | Sediment microbial communities from Yellowstone Lake, YNP, Wyoming, USA - YL17G14_0 | ecosystem: Environmental > Aquatic > Freshwater > Lake > Sediment | place: USA: Wyoming | collected... | reverse complement strand
GTGGAGCGGCGGCTGATCGAGCTCAAGGCAGAATACACGGTGATCGTCGTCACCCATATCCTGCGGCAGGCCAAGCGGATCGCCGACTATATCGCCTTCCTCTACCTTGGGGAGCTCGTCGAGCACGGCCCGGCGGCCGAGGTGTTCGCCAACCCCCGGGACCCCCGGACGCGCGCCTACCTGACCGGCGAGATCAGCTGATTTGAGATCATCCGTTCACTTGCGTTTTTTTCCATCATGAGATATCATTTGCTTTAATAATTAAGCGCCACTGATGAGTTCCGGCGCTAGATCATAATTTATTAAATCGGAAGGGAGTATTTATATGGCTGTTAAAGGTTTTAACCCGTTCGAGATGGCCCAGAAACAGTTCGACACGGTGGCCGGCCTTCTCGAGCTCGACCAACCGACCAGGGATCTGTTGCGCCAGCCGATGCGGGAATACCATTTCAGCATCCCGGTCCGCATGGACGACGGGAGCGTGCGCGTTTTCCACGGCTTCCGCTGCCAACATAACGACGCTCGCGGTCCCTGCAAGGGCGGGATCCGCTTTCATCCCCAGGAGACGATCGACACGGTCCGCGCCCTGTCCATGTGGATGACCTGGAAGTGCGCCGTCGTGGATATCCCCCTCGGCGGAGGCAAGGGCGGAGTCGTCTGCGATCCCCACGACCTCAGCCAGAGGGAACAGGAACGGCTCTGCCGGGGCTGGATCCGGGCCATCGCCCATGATGTCGGCCCCCTGCGCGATGTCCCGGCGCCCGACGTCATGACCAACCCCCAGCACATGCTCTGGATGCTGGACGAATTCGAAGCGATCTTCGGCGCCAAGTACCCCGGCTTTATCACCGGCAAGCCAGTTGGCATGGGCGGCTCCCTGGGGAGGACCGAGGCGACGGGTTACGGGCTCGTCTTCACCCTCCGAGAGGCCCTCAAAGAGATGGGGCTCCGGATCGAGGATACCATCGCGGCCGTGCAGGGATTCGGGAATGTCGCCCAGTATGCGATCCAGCTCTACTCCCAGCTCGGGGGAAGAGTGACCTGCGTTTCCTGCTGGGACCAGAACGACCGGACTTCCTATACCTATCGCAAGAAAGACGGGGTCAGCCTGGACGAGCTTCTCACGATCACCGACCGGTTCGGCGGCATTGACAAGAGCAAGGCCGAAGCCCTCGAATACGAACGGCTTCCGGGCGACGCCTGGATAGGAGAGGATGTCGACATCCTCGTCCCGGCCGCCCTCGAGAACCAGGTCAATGCAGAGACCGTCAATAAAATCAAGCCCCGTGTCAAGATCATCGCGGAGGGCGCCAATGGTCCGACAACCCCGGAAGCGGATGCCGTCATCAAGAAGCGCGGCATTTTCGTGATCCCCGACTTCCTGGCCAACGCGGGCGGAGTCACCTGCAGCTATTTCGAGCAAGTCCAGGGTAACCAGAACTACTTCTGGACCAAGGATGAAGTCCTGGGCAAGCTCGACGAGAAAATGACGGCCGCCTTCCTGGCGGTAAGCGAATTGGCAAGAAACAAGAAGCTGTTCATGCGCGATGCGGCCTATGTCATTGCGGTGAGCCGGGTGGCGAACGCCTGCAAAGACCGCGGCTGGGTTTAAAAGGAAACGAGACGGAATAACCGCCCGATAAATCCGAATGCCGCTCTTCCGGTGTGACGGTCGCGGAAGCGGCGGAAGGATGGTTCGCTGTCATGAATGACCGGGAATCTTCCAAGTCCGCAACGGCGCTTTTTTCGACGCTCCATGAACGGGCCAAAGAGCTGAACTGCCTCTATAATGTTGAAGAAATCCTGAGCAATTTCCACCTCTCCCTGGAGGAGGTCTTCCGCCGGGCCATCAAAGTCATACCGCCGGGCTGGCAATATCCCGAATATTGCCAGGTCCAGATCTTCTATGGCTCGGAGGTCTATGCCTCCCCCGACTTCGAAGAAACTCCCTACGTCCAGAGCGCCGCTATCCGCGTCCACGACACGGTCCTGGGCCGGATCTTTGTTTCCTACACAAAGCCCACACCCGAGGGAGACAGCGGCCCCTTTCTCAAGGGCGAGATCAAGTTGATCCAGACGATCGCCGAGCGTTTGGGCCATTTCATCCTTCATCAGAGGCTGCGGCAGATGTATGAGGAGATGAGCGAGGAGCGCAACGCCCTGGCCGAGGTCAAGGAAAGCTGGCGGATCGCTCTGGACCTCCTCCGCAACACCGACCAGAGCCTTTTCCTCCGCATCTCCCGGCAGATGATCAACTATCTGGGATGGCGGGGAGTTACCGAAGCGAGGGCCTTGATCCAGCGGCACGGGGAGGGCCGCGAGGGGGAAGGGGTATTCGGAGAGGACAACAGGCCCAAGGAAAAAGAATCCCTGGACCGCTTGTTCCTTATGAGCGAGGAGACCTTTAAAATTGCCTCCGCCAACCTGACCGACGAAGAGATCCTTGGCCGGATCCAGAAGTGGATCAACGAAGACCGGTCCGGCTTGGCCGTGAAAACCCTGGAAAATGTCTATGCTTCCCTCAGCGAAGTCCTCGACTCCATGCGGCGCTACAAACAGCTGATGCCCGAGGGAGTGCAGCTTCCCAGGTCCCGGGCCGACAGCGTTCGGGTGGCCTTGATTCGCCGCTTCTTCACCGAGCAGCTGGAATATATCAATATCGCCAAGAAGTATGTGGATCTTGAGGACTTCTTCGATCTGAGCGGGCGGATCGTCTTTTTGCCCGATAGCCACGGCAAATTGGGAGGCAAGAGCGCCGGGCTCTTTATCGCCAGCCGGATACTCAAACAGGCGATGCGGCGGGTCAAGACCATCGGAACGGTGAAGAAACCCAAGACCTGGTATGTGACTTCAGACAGCATCATGGCCTTCCTCCGGTACAACAACCTCGAGGAGGTCATCGAACAGAAATATAAGGATCTCACCACGATCCGTCAGGAGTATCCCCATCTCGTCCAGGTCTTCAAGAACTGCGCCTTCCCTCCGGAAATCGTCAAAGGATTGTCCGTGGCGCTCGATGACTTTGGCGAAGTGCCCCTCATCGTCAGGAGCTCGAGCCTTCTCGAAGACCGTCTGGGGACGGCCTTCGCCGGAAAATACAAGAGCCTCTTCCTGGCGAACCGGGGCGACAAGCAGAAGCGTCTGGAGGCTCTGCTCGAGGCGATAGCCGAAGTCTATGCTTCCATCTTCAGCCCTGACCCCATCCAGTACCGGGCCGAGCGGGGCTTGCTCGACTTCAACGAAGAAATGGGGGTCATGATCCAGGCGGTCGTCGGCACACGGGCAGGCAAATATTTCTTCCCCGCGTTCGCCGGGGTAGCCTTCTCCCGGAACGAGTTCCGCTGGTCCTCCCGGATCAGGCGGGAGGACGGGCTCGTCCGTATGGTCCCCGGCCTGGGCACCAGAGCCGTGGACCGGTTGAGCGACGACTACCCGATCCTTGCGGCTCCGGGCCAGCCGAACCTCCGGGTCAACGTTTCTCTGGACGAGGTGATCCGCTATTCCCCGAATAAGATGGATGTCATCGACCTCGAGAAGAACGCCTTTGTGACAAAGGACCTCAAGGAGATCCTGACCGAAATCGGATCGGAATACCCCTCCCTGAACAAGCTGATTTCCATCTACAGGGACGGCATTCTTCAGCCGCCCATGGGGCTCCTCACTGACTTCAAAAAGAGCGAGGTCGTCGTGACCTTTGACGGATTGATCTCCAGGACGCCGTTCATGAACCAGGTCGAGGCCATCCTGAAAACCCTGGAGTCGGCGCTGGGGGTTCCTGTCGATGTTGAATTTGCCAGCGACGGGACTGATTTTTACCTTCTCCAATGCCGTCCCCAAAGCCACTCCGCCGAGGAATCGGCCATGGAGATCCCGCCCGATGTGCCCGAGAGTTCCCTCCTCTTCACCTCCAAGAAATATGTGCCCAACGGCCGCGTGACGGACATCACGCACATCGTTTACGTCGAGCCGGACCAGTACGGTGAAATCGCCGATTTATCGGGCCTGGTCGCGGTCGGAGAAGCCGTCGGGAAACTGAACCAGCTTCTGCCCCGGCGCAAATTCATCCTCATGGGGCCGGGCCGGTGGGGAAGCCGCGGCGACATCAGGCTCGGCGTGCGCGTCACTTACTCGGACATCAATAATGCGGCCATGATCATTGAGGTGGCCCGCAAGAAGGGCAACTATGTCCCCGACGTGTCCTTCGGGACCCATTTTTTCCAGGACCTCGTGGAGTCGGGCATCCGCTATCTGCCGCTCTATCCCGACGACCCGGGCGTGCAATTCAATGATCAATTCCTCCATTCCGCCCCTAACCTCCTTCCCCAGCTGTTCCCGGAGTACAAGGACCTCGCCAAGGCGCTGCGCGTGATCGACGTCCCCCTCTCCACGGGAGGGAAGGTCGTTCAGGTCCTCATGAACGGCGACCGCGGGCTGGCCGTCGCCCTGTTTTCCGAGCCCGGGGCCACCGCAAGGGTCATGCTGGAACCGGGATTGGCCTGTCCCCCGGGCATGGACGAACATTCCTGCTGGCGTCTCCGCCTGGCTGAACAGTTGGCGCTTCGCTGCGAGGCCAAACGTTGGGGCGTCAAAGCCATGTTCGTTTTCGGGAGCTCCGTGAGCGGCACCGCCGGACCGGACAGCAAGATCCACCTTTTGGTGCATTTTCAGGGCCGCCCGGGGCAGCGCAAGGAGCTGGATACCTGGCTCCGGGGCTGGAGCCTGGCCTTGGCGGAAATGAATCATCTGAAGACGGGCATCCGCACCGACGGATTGCTGGACGTCCATTTCGCCGACGGCGATGAACCTGTCAACAGGACTTCCGCCGCCGCGATAATCAACCTGCCGCCTGAGGCCATAAAGGAACTCCAGCTTGGCGGCGAAACAGCGAAGTGAACACTTTCGCCGGCGCTCCCTCCCGTCTGTCCTGAGATACGGCTTGACAAACTCGATTTTGTTCTGTTATAAAACGAGGCCGATTCATAATTGACCTGAGCTTTTTATTATAGGCTGAATAAGGAGTCATCCATTATAATCCTAGGGGCGAATCGCTTTTCCCCTTCACCCAAGGTCTCCTCATCGCCATCCCCACGCCTGGGTCCTTCTCCCCGAGAGGGGTGTCCGCTTTCCATTCAGGGAGCGGGAGGGGAAAGCAATCCGCCAGAGGCTTTATCCTACCGACCGGAGAAATGACAGTGGCCTTTGAAAAAGAAAAAATCCAGTCCTTCATCGATAGGCACCAAGGGAAAAAGAAGAGCCTGATCGCCATCCTCCAGGACATTCAGAGCGAGTACCGCTACCTCCCGGAGGAATGCTTGAGATTTGTCGCCAAAGCGCTGGATGTCCCTCTTCCGGATGTGGTGGCCGTGGCCACGTTCTACCGCGCCTTCAGCCTGACTCCCCGCGGCAAGCATGTCTGCACGGTCTGCCAGGGCACGGCCTGCCACGTTCGGGGAGGCCCCCGCATCCTCGATGAATTCGAACGGCGGCTGAAAGTCAGGGCCGGCCAGACCACCAAGGACAAGCAGTTCACGCTGGAGACCGTGGCCTGCCTCGGCTGCTGCGCGATAGGTCCCGTTGTCGTCGTGGACCGCGATTATCATGCCCATACAACGGTCCGGAATGTCGGCGCGATTTTGAAAAAGTACCAGAGATGAGATGACCATGAAATCACGGGAAAAACTCCAGACGGTCCGGGAACTCAAGGCGGCAATCCGGGAACAGGTCGAGCTCCGCAGGTCGGACAAAAGACCCGTGTTGACGGTCTCGTCGGGAACCTGCGGGCAGGCCAGGGGATCGCTCAAGGTCATAAGCGCCCTGCACCGGGTTCTTGAGGAGCGGAAGCTCGAGAATAAGGTCAGGGTCAAGGTCACGGGATGCCATGGGTTCTGCGAGGCCGAGCCCAACATCATCATCTTTCCTCATAATGTCTTCTACCAGAAAGTCGACCCCAAGAACGGAAAAGATATCATCACCGAAACCGTCCTCAAGAAGAAGGTCCTCCCCGGTCTTCTCTACAAAGACCCGAGGACCGCGGAAACCGCCGTGGAGGAGAGCGGCATCGGCTTCTACAGGAAGCAGAAGCGCGTCCTCCTGGCCGATAACGCCCTGATCGACCCTACGGAGATCGACGATTATCTGGCCATCGGCGGCTACGGCTCGCTGCTCAAGGCGCTGACCGGAATGACGCCCGAAGGCGTCATCGAGACGGTCAAGAAATCCGGCCTGCGCGGACGCGGGGGAGCCGGGTTCCCGACCGGCCTGAAATGGGAATCCGCCCGCCGCTCCAAAGGCGATTTGAAATACGTCATCTGCAACGCCGACGAGGGCGACCCCGGCGCGTACATGGACCGCAGCCTGCTCGAAGGGAATCCGCACCGGGTTCTCGAGGGCATGCTCCTCGGCGCCTATGCGATGGGCGCCCGGGAAGGCTACATGTATGTCCGGGACGAATACCCGCTGGCCGTCAAGCATGTCACCCTGGCCATCGAGGAGCTTCGCCGGCTCGGCCTCATCGGTCCGAACATCCTCGGGACCGGGTTTGATTTCGAGATCCGCATCGCCAAGGGCGCCGGCGCCTTTGTCTGCGGCGAAGAGACGGCCCTTATCGCCTCGATCGAGGGCCGGGTCGGAGAGCCCCGGCAGCGGCCGCCCTTCCCGACGGTCCGCGGGCTCTTCGGCAAACCGACATGCATCAATAATGTGGAGACCTGGGGGAATGTCCCCTTGATCGTCGACAAGGGAGCGGACTGGTTCGCCGGGATCGGAACGGACGGGAGCAAGGGAACCAAGATCTTCTCGCTCGTCGGGAAGATCAACAACACGGGACTTGTCGAGGTCCCCATGGGCATCACTCTCCGGGAGATCATTTATGACATCGGAGGCGGCATCCCTGGAGACAGGGCGTTCAAGGCCGTCCAGACCGGCGGCCCCTCGGGCGGCTGTCTGCCCAAGGAGATGCTCGACCTGCCCATCGATTATCAGAGCCTGGCCCAGGCCGGGTCGATCATGGGCTCGGGCGGCATGATCGTCATGGACGAGAAGACCTGCATGGTCGATATCGCCAAGTACTACCTGAATTTCCTCCGTGACGAGTCCTGCGGGAAATGCATTTCCTGCCGGGAAGGGACCCAGCGGATGTGGGAGATCGTCAAGAAGATCAGCGACGGGAAAGCGGCCATGGAAGACCTCGCCATTCTCGAACAGTTGGCGGGCGCGGTCAAGGACGCCTCCCTCTGCGGGCTCGGGCAGACGGCTGCCAACCCGGTGCTTTCCACCTTGAAGTACTTCCGGTCCGAGTATGAAAAGCACGTGGTTGAGAAGAGATGCCCGGCCATGGTCTGCAAGGAGATCGTCTCCTCGCCGTGCCAGTATATCTGCCCCATCGGCCAGGAGGCTTCCACCTATATCGCCCTTATCGCCCAGAAAAAATTCGAGGAGGCCTACGAGGTCATCCGCAAGGACAACCCGCTGCCCTCGGTCTGCGGCCGGGTCTGCAGCCGGGCCTGCGAGTCCGTCTGCCGGGCGGGGGAGATCGGCGAGCCGATCGCGATCCGGGGGCTGAAGCGGTTCGTCCTGGACTGGGCCAAGGCAAAGGGACTCGATTCGCCCGTCAGATTCCCCGTGACCAAGGCCGAGAAGGTGGCCATCATCGGCGCCGGACCGGCCGGGCTGACGGCCGGTTATTACTTGGCCCGGAAGGGATATCCCGTCCGGATTTTCGAAGCCCTTCCCGTCCCGGGAGGCATGCTGGCGGTCACGATACCCGAGCACAGGCTCCCCAAGGACATCCTTAACGAAGACATCAACTTTATCATCGAATCCGGAGTGTCCCTAAAAACCCACATGGCCCTGGGGAAGGACTTCACTCTGGACGATCTCCACAACCAGGGGTATAAGGCAGTCTTTATCGCCACCGGAGCCCACAAGCCTATCGAGATCGGCGTTCCGGGAGAGGAAGCCGAGGGCGTTCTTCAGGCCCTCGAATACCTCAAGGATGTGCACCTCAAGCGGCCGGTGGAATTGGGCCGCCGGGTGGTGGTGATCGGCGGCGGGAATTCGGCCGTCGATGCCGCCCGGGTGGCCCTGCGGAACAAGAACGTCCAGAAAGTCAGCATCCTCTACCGCCGGACACGGAAAGAGATGCCGGCCTACCCGGAAGAGGTCGAGGCGGCTTTGGACGAAGGCGTGAAGGTGGAATTCCTGACGGCCCCGACCTGGGTCCTGACAAAAGACGGACGGGTCACGGGTGTCCGCTGCCAGAGGATGAAGCTTGGAGAGAAGGACGAAAGCGGACGGCCCAAGCCGGTGCCGATCGAAGGATCGGAGTTTCTCGTTGACGTCGATACCCTGATCTTAGCCCTCAGCGAAAGGGCCTATACTCCCTATCTCAAGGAAAGCGACGGCCTGACCCTGTCGCCGAAGTGGGGGACGATCATCGTCGACCCGGCGACCATGGCCACGACCCGGCCGGGGGTCTTCGCCGGAGGCGACGTGGTCACGGGGCCGAGCAGCGTCATCGACGCCATCGCCGCGGGGAAATCGGCCGCCGAGGCCATCTCCAGCTACCTGGAGGGCCAACCCCTCGTCCGGGCGCGTCAGACGACCCGGCCCTCCTTCTATGTGCCGCCCGTCGAGCTCAAGGAGGACGAACTCCAGCAGGCGAAAAGATCCCAGATGCCCCACCTCCCGCCGAGCAAGAGAAAGACCATTCACGAGGAGGTCGAGCTCGGGTTCACCCGGGAAGTGGCGGTCCGGGAGGCCCGGCGCTGCCTCCGCTGCGAACTCGAAACCGAAGACGGGAAAAAAGCCACAGGACGGGAAACATGATTGAACTCATCTTGAACGGCCTGCCGGTCAAAGCGGAAGAGGGCTGGACGGTTCTGGAGACCGCAAAATTCTATGGTCTCGAGATCCCTACCCTCTGTCATAACGAGGGCCTCAGCCCCTACGGGGGCTGCCGGCTCTGCCTCGTGGAAATCGGCCAGGAGCCGAGAACCAAGCTGGTTTCTTCCTGCACCTATCCGGCCGAGGAAGGACTCATCGTCAGGACCGACACCAAGAGGGTCATCGAAGCCCGCCGGATGATGATCGAGCTGATGGTCTCGGTCGCTCCCTACTCCAAGCAGATCCAGGACCTGGCCTCTCAGTTCGGGGTCAAGCGCCTGCGCTTCGACATCCGCAATGAGGAATGCGTCCTCTGCGGCCTCTGTATCCGGATGTGCAACGAGCAGATGGACGGCAAAGCCATCGGCTTCCAGAAGCGCGGCTACAAGCGGAAGATATCGACTCCTTTTGATAAGCGTTCCGAGGAGTGCCGGCTCTGCGGCGGCTGCATGTATATCTGTCCCGCCTGTCAGCTGCGCTGCCAAGGCCCTCAGGCTGAGACGGGTATCTGCAACGCCTGCCTGACCATGGACCCGACCTGCCTCGACTCCTACGACGAGCTCCAGTGCTGGATGTATGACGCCGGCCGGTGCGGGACTTGCGTCCGGGAAACGCCCGGCGCGGCGGAAGAAGTGAAGAAGCTGTAAAGCGATGAGCGAACTCGCTTTGGCCAATACAAAGAAAACGAGGAGGTTTTGATCATGGCCTATACAAGACTCAACAGAAGCGCGGCCACTCTGACCAAGAACAGGACGGAAGGCTCCATCAGTCCCTTCAGCGGGATGTGTGTTACCTGCGTCGACGGCTGCATCGGGATGTGCGAGATCGGAAAGTCGGCCTACCGGGGGGCGGAGGTCCTCTACCCCCAGCCCTTCGGCATCATCACGGCCGCTTCCGAGAAAGAATACCCGGTCGACCTTTCCCACTTCAGCATCATGGGAACGGCGGTCGGGGCTTACGGGGTCGAGGCCGACAGCGATAAAGCGACCTTTGAGAAAGTCACTATCGAAACCCGGGTCGGCCGGGACAAAGGGATCAAGCTGCGGGTGCCCTTCGTCCTCGGGGGGATGGGTTCCACGAACGTGGCCAAGCAGAATTGGGAGGGATTGGCCGGGGGCGCGGCTCTTTCCGGAACGATTTTGACGATCGGCGAGAATGTCTGCGCCATGGATGAAGAATCGGTCATCAAGAACGGCAAGATCGTCCGTTCTCCTGATATGGAGTCCCGGGTTGGACTTTATAGAAGATGGCAGGAAGACGGCTACGGGACCGTTGTCGTCCAGGCCAATGTCGAAGACACCCGCCTGGGTGTCCAGGAATACGCCATCAAAAAGCTGGGCATCGAAGCCGTCGAGCTGAAATGGGGACAGGGCGCCAAGGACATCGGCGGAGAAGTCAAGATCAAGTCCCTGGCCAAGGCTCAGGAGCTGAAGAAAAGAGGGTACATCGTCCTCCCCGACCCTGATGACCCGAATGTCATCCAGGCTTTCGAGAAGGGAAGCTTCAAGGAGTTCGAACGGCACTCCCGGCTGGGCATGGTGGAGGAAGAGAGCTTCATGAGCAGAGTCGAAGAACTCCGCCGGGCCGGGGCCAAGTATGTTTTCCTGAAGACAGGAGCCTATCGTCCCGCCGACCTGGCCCGGGCCGTCAAGTACGCCTCCAAAGCCAAACTTGACCTCCTCACGGTGGACGGCGCCGGCGGCGGCACCGGGATGAGCCCCTGGCGGATGATGAACGAATGGGGCATCCCCAGCGTCGAGATCTGGTCGCTGACCTGGAATTTCGCCGACCAGCTGGCCAAGCAGAAAGAGTACCTGCCCGACATCGTGTTCGCCGGGGGAATCACTTTCGAGGACCAGATCTTCAAGGCGCTGGCCTTGGGCGCTCCCTACGTCAAGGCCGTCGGCATGGCCCGCGGGCCCATGGCGGCGACCATGGTGGGAAAGACGATCGGCAAGAGAATTAATGAGGGTCAGATCCCCGTCTACGTGGAGCGGTTCGGGAGCTCGGCGGACGAGATCTTCGTCACGGCGCCTGAACTCCGACGGCAATTCAAAGAGAGATTCAAGGAGATACCGACGGGGGCGATCGGCCTTTACACCTATTTCAAGCGGCTGAGCCAAGGAGTCCGCCAGCTCATGGCGGGCAACCGCAAATTCGCCCTGAACTATATCGGCCGGGATGATATCGCCTCCCTGACCAAGGAAGTCGCCGATATCAGCGGGATTCCCTTCGTCACCGACGTGGACAAAGACGAGGTCCGGAAGATCCTCAAGGGATAACCCGACTCGAATTCTGGCGGCTCCGTAGCCTGTCGGCCGGCGCGTTGATTCGCTTCCCTCCCTGTGCTATAAGAGGATGAAAATTTGTCAACGGAACGATTGAGGGAGGAACGCATGAACCCCAAGGAAGGACCTTCGACCCGCTGTGTGCACTTCGGCAGGGCGGTCGACCCGAACACTCACGCCATGAACACGCCGATTTACGAGAACGCCGCCTTCGCCTATGACGAACTCGGCACCTGGAGAGAGGTGGCGCTGGGCCAAAAGTCCGGAGATATCTACAGCCGGAACTCCAACCCGACGGTGCGGGCGTTCAACGAAAAGATGGCGGCTCTGGAAGGCGCCGAAGCGGCCACGGATTTCAGCACCGGGATGGCGGCCATCAATTCGACGCTCTTCGCCCTTCTCAATCCCGGCCAAAGGGCTGTAACCATTAAGGATGCGTACGGAGCGACCTACCTCCATTTCAAGGATATCCTCCCCCGTTTTGGGATCCGCTGTGAGATCTGCGAGACCGCTGACGAAGAGGCCATTTTAGAGGCCGTAGGCAAAGGATGTGATCTTCTTTATCTTGAGTCCCCGACCAACCCGCTTCTCCGGGTCGTCGACCTGGAGAAGTTGTTCGCGGCCGCCCACCGCGCCGGGGCAGTTACAGTAACCGACAACACCTTTGCCACTCCGATCAACCAGCATCCGCTGGCCCTTGGGTCCGACCTGGTTATCCACAGCGCCACCAAATTCATCGGCGGGCACAACGACCTGCTTGCGGGGGTAGTGTGCGGAAAGGCCGATCTCTTAAAAAAGATCTATCGCTATCGCGAACTCACCGGCCCCTCCCTCGACCCTCATCGGGCCAGCCTGCTGCTGCGCAGCCTGAAAACCCTGGCCATCCGCATCGAACGCCATAACAAAAACGCTCTGGCGGTGGCCCGGTTCCTGCAGAGCCATCCGAAGGTCATCCGGGTGCACTATCCCGGGTTGGAGAGCCATCCCCGGCACGCCGTGGCCAAGAAGCAAATGCCCGGAGGATTCGGGGGGGTGCTCAGCTTCGAGGTGGAAGGCGGGCTCGCCGCCGTCGCTCGCCTACTGCCCCGCCTGAGGTATGCCTACATGGCCGCCAACCTCGGTCAAGTCGATACCGTGGTCGGTCCGCCTTCGACCACCAGCCATGTGGAATGCACGGAAGAGGAGCGCCGGGCCGCTGGAATCCCCGAAGGGTTGATCCGGTATTCCGCCGGGATCGAGGACACGGAGGATTTGATTGCCGATCTCAGCCAGGCTCTGGCGCCATAGAAAATAACGGGCTGAAACAATCCATCCCCATACCCAAGCCCAGGCAGACAGAATGCTTCTAAAGTGAGGCGAACATGTTCACTAAAAAAACAATCTTCGGTACCCTACTGGCTTTCAGCCTGTTCTGGGTCCGTTCCGTCAGTGGTCAGCCGGCCCAGACGGTCGGCCCGGATGAGATGTATGAACGATATCTGAGCCTGGCTCTTAACGGCACTGTCGGGACGGCTGTCAAAGGCGGCGTCATCATGCCCGCGACCTGGATGGCCGATGGAAGGAGCTTCTGGTTTGCCGAAGGGTCCCCCGAGAATACTGTTATCTACAAGGTCGATCCCAAGTCGAATTCCAAAAAACCACTGTTCGACGCCGTGCGACTGAGACGGTCTCTCGCCCTGGCGCTCGGACACGAGGCACCCTATCAGGGCCTTCCCTTTGACCGCTTTGTTTTTGGCGATGGGGAAAAGACGATTCAATTTTCGGTCGAGGGAAAGGATTGGAGTTGCGACCTCACCTCTTATGCCGTCAAGCCTCTTCCTCCTCCCAGCGAGGAGGAGAAGAAAAAACTGGAGCGCCTGACTCCCCGG
>Ga0315295_10003676_pt1 | contig 13040 bp, 10 predicted proteins | sample YL17G14_0_MG_FD_204453 | JGI IMG/M metagenome (GOLD analysis project Ga0315295, IMG submission 204453) | Sediment microbial communities from Yellowstone Lake, YNP, Wyoming, USA - YL17G14_0 | ecosystem: Environmental > Aquatic > Freshwater > Lake > Sediment | place: USA: Wyoming | collected... | reverse complement strand
GCCACATCTCCTTCGTGCTTGCGAGTCTGCGCGAGAATCGCGACGGCGCAACGTCGCATATTCCGGCGCTCCGGGAGGTGGTGGAGGCCGCGAGGGCGTCGGCGGGCCTCGACTTCACGACGCACCTCACCGGCGGTTCAGCGTTCGACTACGACACGCGCGCAATCGCAGCACAGGACTCGGACCGACTCGAGCAACGACTTCTGCCGCTGACGTGGCTTCTTCTCGTCATCGCCTTCGGCGCGCTGGTGGCGGCGTTCGTTCCCGTCGCAGTGGGCTTCCTCGCGATCTTCGTGGCCATGGGCATCGAGTCGATGCTCGCCGGACTGGTCCCGATGTCGATCTTCGTGCTGAACATCACGACGATGGTGGGACTCGGCGTCGGAATCGATTACTCGCTCCTTGTGGTTACCCGCTTTCGGGAAGAGCTAGAGGCCGGCGCCGACCGCTTGGAGGCAGCCGAGCGGACGATCCGGACGGCGGCACAGGCGGTGCTCACTTCGGGCGGCGCCGTGATGGTGGGCGTGGCTGCGCTGATGATCGTTCCCATCGTGGAGACACGGTCGGTCGGCCTCGGCGGCCTCATCGTGGTGTTCACGGCTGTGATGCTCTCGGTCACGTTCCTGCCCGCAATCCTCGCGATCCTCGGACACAACGTCGACCGGCCGAAGTTCCTCGCCGCACGACTGGCGTGGTTCCGGCACGACATCGGGTGGACCCGGTACGCGGAGAGCATCGCCCGCAACCCGCTGCGGGCGCTGGCGATCTCGGGTGCGATCATCCTCGTGCTCGCGGCGCCGGCGCTGTGGCTGCGGATCGGTCTGCCCGCGGCGAACTGGTTCCCGAAGGACACCGAATCGGCGCGCGGGCTCAACGTCCTGAAGGAGATGGGGCAGACTGGAGCGCTCCAGCCGGTGCGGGTTGTCGTGCAGTTGCCGGCTGGTACGCCGATCCTCGACCTCGACCGGCTGCGCGGGTTGCGCGTCCTCGGCGACTCGCTCCGTGCCAATCCGCGGGTGCAGCAGGTGCGCGGGCTCGTGGACCTGCGACCAGGTGTGCCGCTCTGGCAATACGTGCAACTCTACGGCGACACGGCACGGGCGCGGGCGCGGATGCCCGATGTGCTCAACACGTACCTGAGCCGTGACGGCTCGACCACGGTCCTCGACGTCTTCCTGCGCGACACCGTGTCGCTCGACGGCGCGCTCCAAGCCGTGCGCGACGTGCGTCGCATTCGAATCCAGCAGTACCCGACGCTGGAGCGCGCCAGGATGCTGGTTGGCGGCTTCGCGCCCTCGGCGCTCGATTTCCGGGACGCCCTGGTGCGGGAGTTCCCGCTCATCTTCGCCCTGGTGCTGGGCGTGACTGCGGTGATGCTCGCGCTCGTCTTCCGCTCGCTGCTCGTTCCCCTCAAGGCCGTGGTGATGAACACCCTCTCGGTGGGAGCGGCGTTCGGGCTCACCGTGGTGGTGTTCCAGTGGGGTATCGGCGGCTCCCTGATCGGGCTCGAGGCACCGACCGAGGCCATCTTCGTGATGGGGCCGGTGCTCGTCTTCGCCATGGTCTTCGGTCTGTCGATGGACTACGAGGTCTTCCTCCTCTCCCGCATCAAGGAGGAGTTCGACCTGTCGCACGACAACGACGCCGCGACCATCGCCGGCCTCTCGGCCACCGGCCGGACCATCACCAGCGCGGCGGGAATCATGATCCTCGTCTTCGGCGCGTTCGTCTTCGCGCGGGTGCTGGCGGTCCAGATGATCGGGTTCGGGCTCGCGGTCGCCGTGCTGCTCGACGCCACGGTGATCCGGATGGTGATGGTGCCGGCGGTGATGCACCTCGCAGGCCGCTTCAACTGGTGGCCCGGCTATCGGCGCAGGGGCGCTGCGGGTTCCCACCGACGCGGCAGCGGCAGTGGCGGAACGCCCGCGCGGCCCGCCTAATCCGCAACTCTCCCCTGTTGTTCGAAGATCCTCCCGGGACGTCTCTCCGTGCCCGTCCAGGCCTCCGTCCTGCGGATTCCCGGGCGGCGGGGGTCCCGGAGTGCGCTTCCTCGGGTCGTCCCTAGCGCCCGCTCCGCGGCCCGGCGGCAGCGGGCGGCGTGCGGTCCGGACCCGACCAGTGCACGCTCCAGCGCCCGAGGCGGTCGGCGGCCAGAATCTCGAAGCGCCACTCGCCACCAGCCAGCCAGCCGAGCAACAGGTCGAGCGTGCCGTCGCCGTTGAGATCGAGAGCCGAGACAAGTTGCAGATCCTGCGACGCCCCTGTGACGAGGCGGGTCGCACGCCCCGACGCCGTCCGGAGCAGAGTGTCGCTGGCGACTCCCACCACGAGGCCACTGTACGTCCCTGCGCCGCCGAGGTCCAGTTGCGCCACGGCCACCACCAGGCGCCGCCCCGCAGTACGATCATCGATCGCGTACACGGTCGGCTGCGCCATCTGTTCCTCGCGGACCCGGACCCTGGCTGCGGCACGCAGCACGCCCCAGAGCGTGCGCGAGACGGCGCCCACCTCGTCCTCGGTCGGCTCCACCGTCTCCGCCGCGAGCCCGGGAGGCGGGCTAACCGCGACGACACGGCCCCCTTCGCGCTCGAGCGTTCCGATCACACCCACCACCACGCGCGGCGGGCACCATGAAGGTGGTTCGGCGCAGAGATTCAACCGAACCTCGCGCACCCGCCCCGCGCCCACCAAGACGCCCTCGACGTAGAGACCGACCGCCTTGCCAGCCACCTCGCGTGCGGCCCGCATACTGTCTCGCTCGATGACCGTCTCGACCGTGGTCCACTCGCGGCCCAGTAGTCGGAAGACGTGGCGGCGCTCGTAGAGCGATGGGACGAGGAGCTGATAGGCGGAATCGGCGTTGACGGTGAGCACGTCCGGGAGGCGGATCCGGGCAAGGCGCGGCGCGGCGCCGATTGGAGAGAGCGGGCGCTGACCATGGGCTGGGCGCGCGACTCCCGCGCCCACGGCGAGGAACGAGAGTACCGCGAGCGACGTACGGACAGGCTGTCTCACGGCGCACCCCCCAAGCGGTGGTCCCGCCGCGCTGCGCCGACGGGATTCACACGCCGCCAATCTGGGGCGCGGTGCCTGTCCGGGCAACGTCCGCGTCCGGCGTGGGTTGTGGCAACCGGTCGCCCCAGAGGTCCCAGTGCCATGCCGGGACGTGCTCGCCGGTGTGCGGGTTCCGCAGGGGTTTGAACTGGAGCCAGCGCGGGTCGAGCCCGACGGCTCGCCCCCATGCGAGCAGCACTCCGCGATCACCGCTCACGACGTGCGCCATGGGGGTGCCATCGAAGGAGAAGCGGTGCAGCCAGAGGCCACCCTCCAGCGCGTACCGCAGTCCGTCCCGGCGGCGCGGGAACTCGCGCCAGGTCATCCCCCGGCTACTGGCAGGCGACCTGGCCCTCTGCTGTCGCGGCGCCAACGGGCGCGGCGTTCCCGACGAAGAGGTAGCACTGTCTGGAGCTGGAGGGGTGAGCGGCCGTCGCGGACCAGCCCCCCACCGAGGCCTGATTGATGGTCACGGTCACGCCCTGGGACGACCGGAATCCGGCCAACGCCGAGAGCGAAGTCGTGTACGATGAGTTGTCGTAGAAGTACGACTCCTCCGCGGTCGCTAGGTTGCGCAAGTCGGACTTCATCGCCGCCTGGAAGGCCCGGTCCCTCGAATTGGACCAGCGCGGGATGAGGACCGCCACGAGAATCCCGATGATCACCACGACAATCAGAAGCTCAATCAGTGTGAACCCGTGCTTCCGCAGCACGCGAACTCCTCGTCGAGGAATCAGGCCGGGGAGCGGCCAGTCTCCAACCTACGGCACCACGCTGCGCCCATCAAGGTCACGGCGCCGCCTTGGCGTCCAGCCAGGTGTTCCCGATCCCGACGTCCACGACAAGCGGCACCGACAACCGAGCGGCGCCCTCCATCTCGAGCTGGAGGAGCCGCGCGACCCCATCGGCCTCCTCGGCCGGGCACTCCACCACTAGTTCGTCGTGCACCTGCAGGAGTAGCCGGGCCAGCGGACCGGCCCGCAGCGCCGCGGCGATGCGCACCATCGCCACCTTGATCAAGTCAGCCGCACTACCCTGGAGCGGGGAGTTCGCCGCGGTGCGCTCGCCGAAGGCCCGCATATTGAAGTTCGAGTCCCGTAGCTCGGGGATGTAGCGGCGGCGCCCGAAGATCGTCTCGACGTACCCCCGCTCCCGGGCCTCTGCCACCGTGCGGTCGAGGAACGTCCGCACGCCGGCGAAGCGCTCGAAGTACTCCGCGATGAACCGTCTGGCTTCCTCGAACGGGATTCCGAGTTGGCGCGAGAGGGCACGAGCCCCCTGCCCGTAGATCGTGGCGAAGTTGATCGTCTTGGCGCGGGCCCGCATCTCCGGAGTCACCGCGTCCGGCTCCACGCCGAATATCACGGCTGCCGTCTGCCGGTGGATGTCGCCCCCCGCGCGGAAGGCGGCGACGAAGGCCGGGTCGGCGGAGAGATGCGCGAGCAGGCGCAGCTCTATCTGCGAGTAGTCGGCGACCACGAATCGCCAGCCGGAGCGTGGCACGAATCCCCGGCGGATGCCCTCGCCGCGGGCGGAGCGCACCGGGATGTTCTGGAGATTGGGTCGCGTCGAACTCAGTCGTCCGGTAGCGGCCCCGATCTGGTTGAACGAGGTGTGGATCCGCCCTGTCTCCGGGTGCACCTCGGTGGGCAGGGTCTCGAGATAGGTGGAGAGCAGCTTGGCCAGCTCACGGTACTCCAGCAGCAGGCGTGGCACCTCGTGCCCCATCGCCGCCAGTTCCTCGAGAACGTCCGCGTCGGTTGAGGGGCCGGTCTTGCCCTTCTTCAACACCGGCAGCTGCAGCTTCTCGAAGAGGACGTGCCGGAGTTGCGGGTTGGAGTTCAGGTTGAACTCGGTGCCCGCCGCTGCGTGGATCGCCCGCTCGAGCGCCCGCAGTTCCTCCCGAAACTCGCCCGTCAACCGCGCGAACAGCTCGCGGTCGATCGCGATTCCTTCCCACTCCATGTCGGCGAGCACCGCGATCAGCGGGACCTCGACGTCGCGGAACAGTGATTCGAGGCGGTGATCCGAGAGCGTGGGGCCCAGTGTTCCCCTGAGGCGGAGCGCGAAGTCGCTGTCGGCACAGCAGTAGTCCGCTGCCGCACGCACGGGGACTTCGGCGAAGGGGCGCTCGCTCTTGCCGCGGCCGACCAGGTCCTGGTAGGAGCGCAACTGAACGCCGAAGTGCTCGAGCGCCAGGCTGTCGAGCGCGTGCGAGCGCTTGCCGGGGTCGATCATGAAGCTGGCGATCATCGAGTCGAACGCGACCCCCTGCAGCGCCACTCCAGTGCGCCGGAGTACGAGCCAGTCGTACTTGACGTTGTGCCCGACCTTCTCGACCGCCGGATCGCCGAGCAGGGCCACGAGCGGCGCGAGAACGGGGTCGGTGACAGGCGGGAGGTTCCGCACCGGCGCGCTCTCCAGCATGTCCGGCGAGGACCGATGGCCGAAGGGCAGATACCAGGCGACGCCGGGCGCCACACAGAGAGAAAGGCCGATGAGGCTCGCGCGCATCGCGTCGAGGGACGTCGTTTCGGTGTCCACGGCGACGGTTCCCGCTTCCCGGGCCCGTCGCACCACCTCCAGCGCGTCGGCGACGGTGTCGGCTATGCCATACGTGCCCGACCGGGTTTCCTGCCGCCGCGCGGAGAGCTGGCGGACGAGCCCGTGGAATTCCAACTCGCCGAACAGTTCGAGGAGGCGCGGCCAGTCAGGTTCGCGGGCGGCGAGGGCGGCAAGGTCGAGCGACACCGGCACGTCCCGGTGGATGGTGACCAGCTCGCGCGACAGGCGCGCCCGGTCCGCCTCGGCCAGCAGCGCGTCGTGTACCCGCTTGGCGGAGATGTCTCCCAGATTCCCAAGCACGGCGTCCAGCGTCCCGTACTCCGCAAGCAGTCTCTGCGCGGTCTTCTCGCCGATCCCCCGCACACCCGGGATGTTGTCCGCGCTATCCCCGACGAGTGCCAGGAAGTCGATCGTCTGGCCGGGAGGTACTCCCAGTCGCTCGGCGGCGTTCGCCGGGGTCACGTGCTGTTCTTCGACGGCCGCCGGGCCGCCGCGCCCCGGGTTCAGCAACGTGACGTGCTCGGTGATCAGTTGGTAGAAGTCCTTGTCCCCGGAGACGATGACCGTGTCGAGCCCCTGCTCGGTCGCCTGCGTAGCGAGCGTGCCGATCACGTCGTCCGCCTCGAAGCCCTCCACTTCGACCAGTGGAATCCGGAACGCGGCGAGCAGCGACTCGATGCGCTCCACGGAGCGGTCGAAGTCCTGCTGCAGTTCCTCGTCCAGCTTCTCGCGGGTCGCCTTGTAGTCGGGGAAGGTCTCGTGCCGGAAACTGGTCCCGGCGTCGTGCACCCACGCGAGGTACTCGGGGCGGTGTCTCTCGATCAGGCGGAGGATGAAGTTGGCGACGCCCCAGGCTGCGGAGGTGTTCTCGCCGCGGCTCGTGCTGAGCGGACGGCTGATCATGGCGAAGAACGCGCGGTAGATCAGCGCGTAGCCATCCACGAGGAACAGCCTCTTCTCGCCGCTCATCGCGTGCCAAGAATTGCGAGCGCTCCGCCGACAGCGAGGGGCACCAAGATGTTGTCCGCGGCGCGCCACGGCGCCCGTTCGGCGACCGCGGCGACCGCTCCGCCGATCAGCGCCGAGGCCGGGGAGTAGCCGCAGGCCAGGAGAGTCACGGCCGCCGTGCCAGCGCAGGCCGCGGAACCAGCCATGGACTTGCCGCCCGGCCGGCCCCAGCGGCGTCCGACGAGCGCCGCGGCCGGGTCGGCCAACCCGGCGACGACTATGGCCGCGGCGGCAGAGCGGGCATCGAAGAGGCTCCACGCCGCCAGGTAGCCGACGGCGAGCGCCGTGGGGCCACTGATTCCGCGCTCCTCGCCCGGCCGGAATACCGCGCGTCCGAGGGTGCCGACCACGCGTTGAACGGTGGGAATCGTCTTCCGGGCGCCCTCAAGGACGAGGGCGAGACCGGCCAGAGAGGCCAGGGCGAGTGTTCCCCCGTGGCCGGGAAGCTGGAACGCCAGTGGCCCGAAGGCCGACGACGCGGCGTGCAGCGCGCGACGCCAATCCTCCCGCTCCGCCGTCCGCGCCGAGGAGGCTGCGGGCGCTGGCCGCTGCGCGGGCTTGTCGGGGGGACCTCCGCCGGTCACTGCCGGCGCAAGCGGTTCAGCACGACCAGGTATTCGGACCGGGAGCGGGGGTCGAGGCGGAAGCGGCCGAAGCCGGCGTCGTCCATGAACACCAGTTGGAGGCGGTACTGGTTGTAGATCCAGTAGATCGTGCGGCCCCGGCCCTGGATATCGGGCCGTGGGTCGAGTATCTGGTCGGGCTCTCCGAGCGCGATGAAGACCTCGCCGCGATCGGTGAGCCACCCGGGAGTTCCTTCGTCCCGGAACCGCTGGTTCGCGACCTGGATGCGCGCGAAGTACAGGTCGAGCGCCTCGTTCTCGGGCGTGACCGGGTTCGGGTCCGTCCCGCGCCAGAAGCTCTGCCACGCCGCCGCCCGCTCCTCCGGCGGCGCGTTCGCGATGCGGCGCAGCGTGTCGGCCGGCGCGAAGTACCGGAGCAGGTTGAGCATGTCATCGAAGTTCGCGACCGCCCACAGGTCGGAGAACGCCACGAGGAACGACCCGGACGCCACAACGCCGCCCCCCACCACGCCAATGCGCAACTCGTGGCGGCCGATAGACAGTTGTGCCGGTGCGATCGCGAGGATGCGCGCATCCACGGTCCGCATGGTGTCGAGCCGCACCGTGTCCGCGAAGACCGGCCGGCCGGCCGGGTCGGTCGCCGAGACGGCCAACGCGCTGCCGGTCGGCATGCCGTACGACTCGATGTAGAACCGCAGCGAATCACTGCCGTACGCGATCGCGTTGCGCGGATTCGCCACTAGTGCCGGTAGAGCCGACAGAGACGTGCGCAGGGTGGCCTGATAGATCGCGATCGGGCCCGAGACCGCGGGGGCGACCAGCCCGGGAACGCTCAGCGTGATCTGGTTGCGCGACACGTTCGGCCCGTTGCGGTCGCGGACGGTGATGCCGAGCACGTAGTCGCCCGCCCGCACAGGCACGATCTGCTGGAAGATCACACTCTCTTCGGTCCGCAGCGTCTCGCGGAAGTTGCTGACGCGGATGCGCTCGTCGCGCGCTACCTGCTGGACGATCTCCGTGCCCCGGAGGAACTGGAGATCGGCGCGGTAGTCGGCGACGAACTCGTTCCGCTCGCGCCGAAACGTCAGGCCACGGTTGTGGAGCGAGAGTGCAACCAGGACGAGCGTCGTGTCCGGAGGTGGCCCGGCGAGGAGCCGCACGTTGCCCACGACGGAGAGCGGCCCGGCGTCGGCGATGAGCCCCATCTGCCGGAAGACCGCGGTCGGGTCGAAGACCTGGGGCATCTGCTCGGTGGCGGTCGGCGCGTCGGAGCCACCGACACGCTTCCAGGAGCCGCACCCGAGAACGAGCAGCGCGAGAAGGACGGGGAACAGGGACAGGCGACGCTGCGTGGGAGCCTCGGCAAAGAAGTGAGGAGCGGACCCCGTGCGAGAAGGATACCCGCCTCGGCAAGCTACGAGCGGCTGAGCGCGCCCGTCAAGCCATGACCACGCCGCGCCTTGCCGCCCGGCAAGGCGCTCGGTACATTCGCGTAACTCCATGTCATCCGAAGACCTTACGGGCTCTCTCGTCGCCGGCTACCGCCTCCTCGAACGGGTCGGCGAGGGCGGGACGGCAGTCGTCTACCGTGCCCAGCACGCGAGTCGCGGGGTCTGTGCTCTCAAGGTCCTTCGTCCGAGGATGCGGGCCGATCGCACAGCGGCGCAGCGCTTCTTGCGCGAAGCGGCCTATGGGGCGCGGGTGCGACACCCGGGAGTGGTGCGCACGTTCGAGTACGGGGAGGCGCCAGACGGCGTCCAGTACCTCGCGCTCGAATGGGCGGAAGGTGAGTTGCTCGCCAAGTTCATCCGGCGCACCGGACCTGTCTCGCTGACCCTCGCCTCCAGTGTGGTGCGCCAGGTAGCGGAGGCCCTGTCCGCCGCACACGCGGCCGGTATCATCCACCGCGACCTCAAGCCCGAGAACATCATCTACGACCCGCGCACCCAACTCGCGCGGCTGCTGGATTTCGGCCACGCCCGAGACGCGGACGTCTCTCCCGAGGAGCGCCTCACTCGCACCGGGTTCTTCGTCGGCACGCTCCAGTACGTCGCCCCGGAGGCGCTGTCCGGCGCCTTGGTGGATGAAGCGGCGGACACCTACTCGCTCGCGACCATCGCGTTCCTCCTGCTCACGGCCATGCTGCCGTATTCCGCGAAGTCTCCCCGGGAGTTGTTCCACCAACTGCTGACCAAGCCCCCGATGACGTTGAGCCAGGCGCGCCGCGACCTGGCGTTCTCCCGGTCACTGGAAGACGTAGTGGCACGGGGCCTCTACCGGGAGCCTGCCGGGCGTCCGGCGACGGTGATCGCATTCGCCGAGGAGTTCGCCGCCGCTGCGGCCCAACCGGCGGCTGGCCCGCGCGCAGGCCTCCTCGGGTCCATCAAAGGCATGTTCGGCGCGGGACGGTGAGCGATTCCCTGACGACCAGCCGCGAGCGCCTGGTCGCCCTGCTGCGGTCCCGCTCGGTGCTGCTCGGCGACTTCGTCCTCTCCTCGGGGCGACGCTCCGCCTACTACATCGACTGCCGCAGGACGACGATGCACGCCCAGGGCCTCGAACTCGTCGGCCAGCTCGGCCTCGCCGCGCTGCGTGAACGGGGCTGGGCTGCCGACGCCATCGGCGGCCTCACGCTGGGCGCAGACCCCGTGGCGTACGCGGTCGCACGCGCTTCCTGCTCGGCACCCCCCGTAGTCAATGCATTCACGGTGCGCGCGGCGGCCAAGACGCACGGCGCCGGGCGGCTGATCGAGGGGTGCTTCGAACCGGGGGCGAGGGTCGTGATCGCCGAAGACGTGATCACCACCGGGGGCTCGGCGCTGAGGGCCGCGCAGGCCATCCGCGACGATGGCGGGACAGTCCTCGGGGTGCTGGCCGTGGTGGACCGGGGAGAGGGTGGACGGGAGACGATCGAGCGGTCTGGCCTGCCCGTGCACGCTCTCGTCCGCGTCGGTGACCTGGTGGAGAACTCCGCGTGAGCGCGCCCGCTCGTACTCTGGCTGGCCGCCTCGGTGATGCTCTGCGCGGGGCGCACGTATCTACGGAAGAACAGCGCAGCCGCGATTCCGCGTTGTTCGCGCGACTCCAGCGCCAGCGCTGGCGAATCATCCTCGCCAGCACGGCCCTGATCGTGCTCGCCAAGACGGGAGGGTTCGTGGCGGCGCCCTACCACCACGTCGCCTGGGTGGCATCGGCGGCGCTTGGGTGGAGCGTCGTGTACGAGCTCCTGCGCCGCCGGGGCTGGTACGCCTGGTACCACGTGTATGCGTCGGCCGCGTGGGACGTGCTGCTGGTTTCGAGCGCGGTCTTCCTGGCGGGGCAGGGCGGGCTGGTGGTCTTCTACGTCCTGGCGCTCGCCCCGTACCTGCTCGAGGTCGACCGTCCTGCCGGCGCCGTCGTCGTTCTCTCCGCCCCAGTCGCCTATCTCGCCACCCGCGTGCTCCACGCGCGCCTGTACGAGCCGGCCCTGGGAATCCGCTCGTTCGCCGACCTCCCGCCGCAGGCCTACATCGACGCGGTACTCCTGGTAATCGTCGGCGCGGCGATGCTACGCGGGCCGATGGCTCTCTCGGCTCGCATCCGTGCGACTCGGGCGGTGATGGGGCAGGCGGAGGGCGGGAACCTCGCCGCCCGCGCCGCCGCGACGATGGACGACGAACTGGGCTACATGGAGCGCTCGTTCAACCAGATGCTCGCCGAGACCGGGCGCACTCTCGCCACAGTGCAGCGCGGGGCCGACGGGGCCGCGGCACACGCCGAGGAGCTTGCGGTGTCGGCGAGCCAGTTCGCGGACGCAAGCGATGTCGCCAGAGGGGCCGTCGCGCGGCTCAGCGCCATGCTCGCAGAGCAGAAGCGCCTCGCGGCACAGAGTGGCGAGGGCGCATCAGACGCCGCCTCGGAGTCGGATATCCTGCACCGGTACGCCACCGGGATGGCGGAACGGGCCCGCGAACTCGCCGCCGCCGTGGCCGCGAACCGCGACCGCATCGGGCGTGCGGGCACGTCCCTCGTCGCGGTCGGCAAACAGGTACGCGAGGGCGCGGGCGCGGTCTCGGCGCTGGCGCTGCCGTCAGAAAGGATCGGCGGGCTGGCCACAGCCATCAGCCGCCTCGCGCGCCAGGCCAACCTTCTTGCTCTCAACGCCTCGATCGAGGCGGCGCGGGCGGGAGAGCACGGGCGTGGCTTCGCGGTCGTGGCGGCGGAAGTGCGCAAGCTCGCGGGCGAAGTCGGGCGGGCCGCGCGCGAGGTCGTCGACGTCGTGACCGAGATTCGCCGAGCGCTCGATGCCGCGGTCTCCACAGTGGCTGCTGGAGAGTCGATGGTGCGCGATGTCGGTGGCATCGCGGCCGAGGCGGACGGTGCGTTGTCGCAGATGCTCGCAGGCGTCTCATCTCTGGCCTCCCTCGTCGACGACACTGCCGTCACATCGGAGCGGCAGGCCGCCGCGATGGGCGCCCTCGCCGAGACGATGAGCCAGATGCAGGGTTTGTCGACGGCGTCCGCAACCGAGTCCGCCGCGGCTGCGCAGGTCGCCGGCCTGCAGGCCTCAGGCGCGGAGGCGCTTGCCGCGGCCGCCCGACAGCTCGCTGAGCTGGCCGAGCAGATGCGTGCGGCCATCTCCCGTTTCTCGGTGGACGGAGAGCGCCGCGGCACCCTGTAGCCCACCGTCCCGAGCCGTCCTCTCGTCTTCACCCCGCCGGACCGGCGGCTCACGCCGCGGATTGTCCGTGATTCCCGGGCCATGTTCCAAATGGATGGAACGCGAGCAGCCGGTCCCGGTACGGGGTGACGAGACGCTCGCGGAACCGCTCGACCGCGGTGTCGAACGGCATCCTGCGCCGGAACTCCCCCGCGGTGACCCCGAGGAATTCCCGTAGATGGCGCCCGAAGCTCTGGGGCGAGGAGTAGTCGAGCCGGTTCGCCACATCGGCGATACTGTGTCCGCCACAGCGGAACAGGTACGCGGCATGGAGCAGCCGCGCGAAGGCCAGGTACGTCTTCGGGGACGGGAGTTGGGAGCGGTAGAAGCGCGACATCAGTGAGCTCGGCACCACCCCCAACACCAGGGCGAGCGCTTGGACCGTCCGCAGGTCGGGGGCGCGCCGCAGCACCACCTCGAAGAAGAAGCGGCAGTCCGGCGGCGCCTCGCGCAGCTCCCCGTCCAGCGCCGTCATCGCGCGCGCCACCACCGGCGTGTTCGGTTCCCTCATCAGCGTCCGCAGCCGGTGCCAGCCGGAGGGGACCGACACGTCCACCACTTCGTGGATACCCGAAGCACCGAGCCGGAGGACGCGGTCGTGCGCCTGCTGGTCGGCGCGAGAGAGGAGCGCCACCGCCGGGATGTGCGGGAACTCGCGTACGAACCGCGCGATCCGCGGCACGTCTGCCTCTCCGCAACGGTGCACCGAGAGGAACACGGCATCCACCGGCGCGCGCCGCACCTGGCGGATGGCCTCCTCGACCGACGCCCCGTGCACAACACGGAAACATCCCTGCCCGGCGGCCTCGACGCTCGGGCGCTCCGTGGGGAGCAGGACGGTGGCAACGGTGGCGGCGGTCATTCGCGTCCTCCGCAGACTGGTCGTCCGATTCTACGAGGCCGCGTCACCGGGCCGTCACCGGAACGTGGACGTGCCCTCAGCGCCGTGCTAGCTTTGAATCGCGGAGTGTGATGGTCGCGGGTCCGCCTTCGTGGCGGGCTCGAGGAAAGTCCGAACTCCAAGGGCAGGCTGCCAGGTAACGCCTGGGCGCCGCAAGGCGACGGACAGGGCCACAGAGAACAGACCGCCTTGCCGCAAGGCGAGGTAAGGGTGAAACGGTGGGGTAAGA
>Ga0315295_10003675_pt1 | contig 13041 bp, 13 predicted proteins | sample YL17G14_0_MG_FD_204453 | JGI IMG/M metagenome (GOLD analysis project Ga0315295, IMG submission 204453) | Sediment microbial communities from Yellowstone Lake, YNP, Wyoming, USA - YL17G14_0 | ecosystem: Environmental > Aquatic > Freshwater > Lake > Sediment | place: USA: Wyoming | collected... | reverse complement strand
TTTCAAAACCAAACAGCTCTGACTCAAGAAGGGTATCAGGGATAGCGCTGCAATTTATAGTAACGAATGATCTTTCGCTTCTTGGACTCCACTTGTGAATAGCCCGCGCAACAAGCTCTTTCCCTGTACCGCTCTCTCCTGTTATGAGCACGTTGCTCTCACTAACTGCTGCTTTCTTGATCAGGCCAAAGACCTCTTGCATTACAAGACTTGTGCCGATAGTTTCGTCAAAACCATTTTCACTGTTGAGTATCTTTTTCTTATGTCTTCTGATTACATCGCTCAAGACCTCACTATTCAGGGGTTTTTCCAAAAAATCAGTGGCACCGAGTTTCATCGCCTCAACAGCCTTTTTTACATCAGGCATTGAAAAGGTTATAACAGGCATGCGCTGCCTGAACTCCAGAAGGTTTTTCTGCCAGTCCTTCATATCAAGATCAAGAAAGGCTATATCATATTTTAGGGGATTGACCGTATCTGTTCCGATCGAGATATCTTTTTGTCTTAATCCGTTCTTATTAACAATAATCTGGGCTGATTTAAACAGTGTAGATATCTCGCTCGCTTCATCAGAGATAATCAATATATTTCGCATGACATATTGTAAACCAGGTCGTTTAAAAAAGGATAGAACAGGTATTTCTCCCCTCTAAAAAGAGGGGCAGGGGGTGTGTTACAAGCAGAACAATTTACACACCCCTTTCGCCTCGGCGAATCCGCCTGAGTGCGGATAATCCCCTCTTGATAGAGGGGAAACAGGGATTCTATCGTCTCCAGTGCTTTCTGCTTTAGCCTGCGTGTCAGAATGAACAAGTTCAATCACTGTCACTTCAGGCGGTGACAGAAAACGGATTGGAGGGCCCCACGTCCCTGCTCCCCTGCTGACATATATTTGAGAACCGTTCGAAAGTTTTGTATAACCTGCATGGGTCTGATAATACAAACCTGTGATAATGCTGAAAGGAAATATCTGTCCTTTATGGACGTGGCCGGAAAGCTGCAAATCAAAAAGGCCTGTGGAATGTTTTTCAACAAACGGCCTGTGTTTCAGAAATAACGTAAATTTTCCATGGGGAAGGCCTAAGAGCAGTTCTTTCTCGTCTGTTTCTCTATTTGGCATATATGTTTTACCCTGTGGGTCATCAATGCCTGCGATAGTAATCAACCCCGGAATATCAAGATATTCACCTCTTAATATCGCAAAACCGGCATCTTTTGTAAACTTCAGTGACTGATTAAGTCCTGCGTAAAATTCGTGATTGCCTGTTACTGCAAACTTACCATACCGGGGATTTATTTCTCTCAGCAATTCAGTCAGGCTGCTGAGATTGTCGATTTGACCATCAACAAGATCACCTGTGGAAACAAGGATATCGGGATCTGCATTTTTCACCTCCCCGAGTATCCTTTTCAGTCTCTCTTCCCTCATTATAAGCCCAAGGTGGACATCAGAAATCTGAACTATTCTCAGCCTGCCTATTTCTGAAGGGATTTTTGGCGATCTAATTATTAATGTTTCTATTCGTATGTTTTTTGCCTCAAAATAACCATATATTGCTATCAGTATGGCAAGTGAGAGGCAGATAAAAAGAGCATAGTTGTTCGGGATTGCCAGATAAGAGAAGTCTTTTTGCATGATGACTTCACCTGAATATATACAGAAGCGATACACATCAAGTACCAGAGACAAGGAAATGAATAAGAAAAGCACCCCCAGCCATGTATAGCCCAGGTAAGACATGAACCGTGCAAAAAGCTCGAACCCTGCTTTCTCAGAAAATCTGACAATAAACGGAGCTGATATCATTATCAGCATGAAGACTGCTGCACAGATACTTGCTTGCATATTGAAAGCAAGGGCAGTCTTTGCCTTCAGAAATACATACAGATGCATGCTGCCGTAAAGAAGAAAAAAGATCAATAAAAAAAGAGTCATGGCATGATTTAATGCATCCCTGCTGATGTCATACCCTTACCTCTTCTCATCAAAAACACAAGGGGTAGAATGCAGATCATCATAATGCAGACAAGATAAAAAGCATCATTAAATGAAAGCATGGAGGCCTGTCTGAGAAGTTCTTTATACATAATCCCAAGTCCTCCCTGCTCCGAAAGAGAACTCTCAACTCCTTTATATTCAAGGAATTGAGAGCTTTGCCCTGAGAAAATCTGATAGTCCCGATCAAAAGGGGTAAGATGCTCAACAAGACGTGTCTGATGAAACTGCGCACGGCGTGCGAGAATAGTTGTTACAAAAGCGACACCAAAACTCCCTCCAAGATTTCTGAGAAGATTATAGATTGCTGAGGCATTGCCCATATCTTCCTTTTTTATACCGGCCATGGTCATGGTAGTTAGAGGAATGAAGAAAAAGCCCATACCAATACCAAGGACAACCCTCGGCCAGATCACTGTATAGAAATCTGCGTTGAGGTTGAAATTCGACATAAGATAGGTTGCATATGCATTAACAATAATTCCAAAAGACAGAAGAACCCTTGGATTTACCTTATTTACCAGGCTTCCTGCTAACGGGAGGGCTATTAATGTCGCAATACCTCCCGGCCCCAAAACAAAACCCGCAAGATATGATGTGTAGCCCATAAGTGTCTGGAGATATATGGGGAGGAGGACTATACTTGCAAAGAGGTTAAAAAAACCCATGAACATTACTATGTTTCCTGTACTGAAAGAAAGATTTTTAAATGCTTTCAGATTCACTACAGGGTTTTTTGAATATAATTCAGCTATCACAAACGATATAAGAGAAAAAGTCGAGATAATGCTTAACCAAACAATGAAATCAGATGAAAACCAGTCTTCCTGTTGTCCTTTATCAAGCACAATCTGCAGGCAGCCAAGTCCGAGGGTAAGGAAAGTAAGTCCCCAGTAATCTATCTTCATCTTCATTCTCTTCATGTACGGTGGATCAATTATAAAAAGCAATGTCAGGAGCACTGAAATTATCCCTATCGGGACATTAATAAAGAATATCCAGTGCCAAGACCAGTTATCGGTTATCCACCCTCCCAGCAAGGGACCGACAATTGGCCCGAACATTATCCCGGTACCAAATACCGCCATTGCTATTCCGTGCTGACGGGGAGGAAATGTTTCAAGGAGTATAGACTGCGAAATCGGTTGAAGGGCGCCACCGCCAATTCCCTGCAGGATCCTGAAGAAAACAAGGCTCTGAAGACTCCAGGCAGCGCCGCACAAAAAAGAACTCACTGTAAAAAGCACTATCGACAGAATAAGATACCGTTTCCTGCCGAAAAACCTGCTCAGCCACCCTGTCATGGGTATGATTATGGCGTTTGATACAAGATAGGAGGTAATTGTCCATGTAGATTCATCGATCCCGGCTGAGAGACTCCCCCTGATATGATCGAGCGACACATTGACCACAGATGTGTCAATGATCTCTATAAGTGTGGGAAGCATTACAGTAAGTGCGACAATCCACTTGTTCATAATCTATTAATTTACCAAAAAATGCCATCTGCATCCAATAGCTGTTTCAGGGCAATCTCATCTCAGCGCTCGAAGGAAGACATCTGGCCTCCTACAAACCGCAGAAGCATTATATGCTAATCTTCAACATGGGCGACGGGAGGGGAATCCTTTGGAGAAACAGTCTTGTGGTGGAAGGAAGGTTTGCGTTTGCGCTCAAGAATTACATCGACAAGGGGTTTATGAAAAAATTCCAGGTCTCCGGAGAACTCACTGAATTGGATGAATTGGAGGAAATGAGCGAAAATCAGCATCTTTGATTATTTCAAGACATAACCCCGAAAGATCATCCCCATTGCAAACATTATTATTATGAAAGCAGCAGTCCCAAAGGCATTGCCCAGAGGCGCTCGCCGAGTTTTACCATTTCAGTGCCGTTATATGCAAGCACAGCCGCAACACAATGCGGCGTTGCAGATAGAAATGCCCTGAGACCGGCAAGGTCCCTGTCGTTCCATCGTGCCGCAGACTTCACCTCTATGGCAAGGCACCTGTTGCCCGCCTCTATGACAAAATCCACCTCATACCTGCCTTGCACGTGCCAGAAATAAATGCCTGCCTCCGGCCACCGCGTATCTATTATCCCTGAAAGGTTCTGCGCCACATATGTTTCAAAGATCGCCCCCTTTATAAGCTCTGACTTACTGCTTTCGATGCCCGACAAATAACAGGCAAGACCCGAATCGCTTAAATACAGCTTCGGGGATTTAATGAGCCTGCCTGCCCTGTTTTTCAGATAGGGGCTGATCCGCTGGATTACAAAGGACGCCTTAAGCAGGGAAAGGTAGCGCGAAGTAGTGACCGCGTTCAGTTTTGCGTCCCTGCCGAGTTGGCTCGGGCTCAGAAGCTGTCCGGTCCTCATGGCGGCAAGATGCAGCAGGTTTCTGAACGATATGATATTTCCGACCTGACTTAATTCCCTCACATCTCTTTCAAGGTAAGTCTGCTCAAATCCTTTAAACCACAGAGACCTGTTTTCGACTTCGCCGAGGCAGACGGACGGCATACCGCCCTGCAGGATATCCTCTGTTTTTATCGTGTCCCGCTGAGCATCTTTGGACATCTCCTGTTTTGTGAAGAACCTCTTCAGGTATGGGGTTTCTCCTGCGGCGCCTGCAATTTCCCTTCTGGAAAAAGGATGCAGATTGAAATACACGGCACGCCCCGCAAGACTCTCTGACACACCCCTCAACATTGCAAGATTGGCTGATCCGGACAATAAAAACTGTCCCGGCCGCCTTTTCTTGTCAACAGCCCTTTTTATTGAAGTCAACAGCTCCGGGCATTTCTGCACCTCATCTATAGTCATCGGCTCGTCTGAACGGACAAACCCGTCGGGATCGGTCTTTGCCGCTTCAAGCTGGGCAAAGTCATCGAGGGTGACGTAATTTCTGTTTTTGAGTTTCGGATTGTTTTGCAGGAAGGTGCTCTTTCCGGTCTGCCTCATTCCGGTTATCACCGTAACCGGCATATCATGCAACGCAGACGGGATGACCGAGGCAATGTCGCGCTCAACATATTCTGTCATGATATAACATGCTATATGACATTATGCCACTATGTCAAGAAATATTATGCATGCTGGGCACTTTTAAAGACTTCATGACCCGGGAAGACCTCTCGATCATGCGTGAAAAGCATAGCCTGCCGCAAAAATAGATTAATACGTCCAATCAACCTATAAAAAGTCGGAAGCCGCCAAGCACCGATTTGTTTATTAGATTGGGATCGTCCCGATTCAAGGGCAGACCCCATTAGTTATTATTCCTTGTTTGCTAAAAGCCTATATGCCCCCCTTGCTGCAGAATTTCTTTAGTTCCGTATGCTCAATCATCCGATCCAGAGTCTTAAGGGTGAAAACCTTACCTCTGGTCGCGATAATCATCTTCTTCATGTCTTCACGCCTGACGCCAAAGCCTCGGCCGCCTATGCACGCGATTACCTCATATTTTGGATTTCCCTTGGGCTGGCCCGCCATGCTCAATTCGCCCAGATGCTGGATGCGCGTCACTTTGTCGCGGGCCGTACCGTCATCTTCGGTTATTTTGGCTTCAATGATTACCTTAGGATTAAACTCGCTCGGAATAATAAAATCAGGGGTCTGATCGAAGCCTTCAATCCTTTCGGCGCGTTTTGTCTTTCTGTAACTGATGCCTGCCTTGCTCAAGACCTCCTCAATGGCTGATTCAAGGCTGTCACCTACCAATTCGCTGACGGAATCCCGGTGTCCAGCGAAAGGGCGGCCCAGAAAGCGTTCATAAAGAAGCATCGCGTAGGGAACGCCCATTCCGGAAAGGTGACGGATGCTGTCCACCCCATTCTTCGTATCCGCTTTATCAAGCCGGTGAAACTGATCCCCATTAACTTTAGGGTCTCCCTGCGTCAATAAGTGACAGGCTGTTTCAATTAGCGCGTGGAGCCGTTCTTCTATTACGCCACCAACATTTAACGGTTTTGTGGGCTCCATCCTCACTTTTCGGTCAAGAGAACGGACAAAGCCCTGCGCAACATTTACGCCCGTTCTTTGCGTTGCCAAATAGCCCCACTCAGGTGGCGTGAACCCAAGAATCGAACGCAAGACCACAATAACTATAGGTTCAGTAACGATGACCGGAAATATTTTTTCCGGAGTCAACTCATTGAAGCCTGATGTTGCGGATTTCAAAGCCTCATAGCCGCGCTCGAATAGGGGATAATCCACAAAGCCGGTTCCCTTCGGCATCGTGAGAAACTCAGACTCCAGGCATGAAAAAACGGCATCTACATACTGGTCGGGGTCCTGCAGTATTTCATCAAGAACTACTTCAAAAGGATACTTCGGCATATTCTTCTCCATAGGCAACAGGCTTTTCCCGAACCATGAGAAGTTTCTCTTCTTTGTTCGTCGGCTTTGCCCCCTTGAGATTATTACTGACTTCTGCCCATCCTCCAAATTGTTGCAGCCAAAGCTCAAGGATTGAAATGCGTGTTTCAGTTCTTATATTTTTGTCCCACCCTTTCCGTAAGGACCAAATGGCTATTCTGATAAGATGCCCGTAAGCAATGCATCTTATATCCCCCTGTGTTGGTTTTACATTTCCACGACTCAATTTTTCTATATCGGATTTAACCAGGATAGCAACTCCGGCAGGCGTCTCGGTAAGCCAGCGTTTGGGTACCACGCCGGTCATCCGGCACACAAATACCGTATCGATAATCGAAGAGCCGGTTCCGCTGATGTGAATAGATGCGCCCATCTCTGCGGGACACGGCAGCGATGCAGAGCATGTCAGCCCGGCATCCAGTATCGCCACGGCGATAGGGATGTATGCCTTAATATCATTATGGTGATAAGTAAAAACCAATGGACGACCGGGTTTAAGGGCCTTCGCCATGCGCTGAAAGACTTTTGAAAGGCCTTCGGTAAAGTGGTTGATATCCCTGCCCATATTCACATTGCCGGTGAGTTCTTCCGCATTACGTGTTGAAGAATTTGCAAAAGCAGGTGAAGACGCACCCACCAATCGTCTCAACCAAACGTAGCAGAAATCCATCAGCTCCGCATATTGGACATTGCCGAAATAAGGAGGGTCGGTAAAGACCGCATCTAATGATGCTGCCTCCATGTCCACCGAAGCTGCATCTGCACACAGAATTTCTATCTTACGTGAACATGAACCATTACCATTGAGCCGATCTCCGATCCATTCCCCTTTAATGGGAACAATCTCTTTTCCGCTTTTGGTGTGTCGCACTTCAAAGGGATTGTCACAATATGCCTTGGCCTTGCGAAACTTTTCAATAATATTAGTCCACCCGCCACTTCCAATGCACATCTTTCTATTCTTATCCATGATCCCAAGAAAGTTCGACTCACATTGTATTAAGCCGACCGGAAAGCCATGTACTGAGAAGATATCAAGGGATTTTAACGCAACGGGGTCGTATCGGCAAAGCATGTTCTGATAACGGAGCAGATCGGAAAGGTTTGTAGCAAGCGCGTTCTTGACCCGTTCAGGAACAATCCCGAATATAAGGCGGGCGCTCAGTTCCAACCCGAGAAGTTGCCTGGAGTTGAACATCTCAGAGTACCGCCTATAGCCCCAGCGATGGAGTCTGTCCGTTTCGTCACCCGCCAGTATCTCATCGTCAGGTACAAATTTCGGACGCATTTTACTCAATCGCGTTGCAGCCTCCTTAACCAGAGACAGGTCTCGTTCGTCGGGTTTTTTAAAAAATCTTCCGATATGGCTGCTCTTACACTTCATACATTGATATTCGATTGCAAACAATCGGTGGTCAGGTGATCCTGCCTCAGGGGATGGAAAAGAATTCACAACTCCACAATAGCGGCATTCGCAATGATTTCGCCCAGCCGGGCCGGATTCGACCAATCGGGCAGAGCAGAATCTGCATGAACCGGGATTTCGTCTGTCATCTACCTCAGACAGCTCACCGCATGCTGAACAAACAAACACATTCTTTGGATGCCTGACGTTGGCAGCAAGAAGGTATCCGGGAAAGAGATCAATAGCCTTTCCGCAACCACTGCATTTTTTGAACTTCACCCATAAGAAGTACTTGACATGGGCATCCGTTGCCCCGCATACAGTACACTGTGTACGATAAAAACATCCAATATCTTTCTCCAAAGTCGCCTGTAATCCCTGAGCTACTTTCTCATAAACCTTCAGATCCAGGTGTTCCAGTTCCTGTTTAACAATCCAGTAAGACATCGGATTTATATCAATACCAAGCACATCGCAGCCGACCCGGTTTGCTTCAAGAAGAGGAGTTCCACCCCCCATGAATGGGTCTGCCACACGCAGGCCGGGGAACTTATTTGCAACATAGAAAGTATCCCGCAGCGGAGTTGAAGCAAACTCCGACAAAATCAACCCGCGGAAAAGCGTCCCAGGCCGCCTCGCAAACCACTTGTGAACTGCTATAACGGGACGATAATTCTGCTGGATTTGCTTTTCTCTCAGAGCGAGATTGGCAATAAAAGATATATCAAAATCGCGTTCAATCATCTATCAAATCTAAAGATTTCTGTATCATTAAAGTTATCCTCCAAGAAAAGCCTTCTTAACCTCTTTACTCTCAAGGAGGTTTTTCCCCGTATCCTCAAGGAATATATGGCCTATCTTAAAGACATATCCCCTATGCGCTATTTCGAGGGCCATACGAGCATTCTGCTCAACAAGAAGAATGCTTGTTCCTGATTTGTTTATATCGACAAGCTTTTCAAAAATTATATCCACATATGAAGGTGATAATCCCAGAGAGGGCTCATCGGCAAGGAGTAGTTTTGGCTTTTGCATCAATGCCCTGCCCAGAGCAAGCATCTGCTGTTCACCGGTAGAAAGAACACCTGCCTTCTCCCTTCTCTTTTCTTTAAGCCCCGGGAACAGATCAAGAATCTTTTCTATTTCTTCTTTCGTATTATTACCCTTCCCTAAATAAGCCCCCATTTCAAGGTTTTCAACAACAGTCATTGAGGTGAATAATCTTCTGCCTTCCGGGATGAGGGATATGCCTTTCGAAACATGTTCGTCCGGCCTCAGTCCATTAATATTTTCTCCATTACAAAAGAGAGCTCCCGAATTTATATCAACTAATCCAAATACGGCCTTTAGCGCTGTAGATTTTCCCGCACCGTTAGGCCCGATCATCGCGATAATCTCACTTGAATTGACATGAAATGACACATCTTCAATTGCTTTGACCGCACCATAGTAAACGCTTATATTTTTTGCTTCAAGCAGCAAGTATTCTCCTCTTTCCTAAATAGGCATCGAGTACTTCTTGATTGTTCTGTATTTCAGATGGAGTGCCTTCTGCTATCTTCTTCCCGTGGTTCAGGACAATAATCTGGTCAGCGATATCCATGACGACTTTCATATTATGCTCGATAAAAAGAATCGTCTTGCCGGAAGATTTCAGATTCTCAATAATGCCAAGCAGCTTTGGGATTGTATTCGGAAAGACGCCCGCTGTTGGTTCATCGAAGAGATAACATTCAGAGTCTGTTCCAAGCGCTCTTGCTATCTCAAGCAATCTCCTTTGCCCGTGTGACAGATTCTCGGCAAGTTCATCTCTCTTTTCTTCGATGCCAACAGTTTTAAGCAACCCCATAGCTTTCTCTGTATTTTCCTTTTCCTCTTTTAACATAGTTGAAGTTCTAAATATGGCTGCCGCAAGGCTTTCGCCTTTGGTATATTTGAGCCCAAGTAACACATTTTCAAGAACCGTCATCTGGGGAAATAGCCTGATGTTCTGGAATGTCCTGCCGATACCGAGGTTGAAGATTTTATACGGTTGAAGATTTGTGATGTCTTTTTCTTTGAAAAATATCCTGCCTGCTGCCGATCTGTAAAACCCGGTTATGAGGTTAAATGTTACCGTCTTCCCTGAACCATTCGGGCCTATGAGAGCAGTGATCGTTCCCTTTTCTATCTCGAATGAAAGAGCATCAACGGCTTTAATACCGTCGAATGTCTTACTGAGATTGTGGACAGTTAGGAGACTTTGGACTATAGACATCAGACCTTCTCTTTCTTTGGTCTATAGTCTACTGTCCATTGTCTAAGGTCTATTTCTCGCATCATTTAAACCTGTATTCTCCTATTATCCCCTGAGGCCGTTTAACCATCAGAACAATCAAAAGCAGTCCATAAATCATTTGCCGCAAGGGCGCTGCTATTGAACTCGGCATACCTAAGAATCTCAGCATCTCCGGGAATATCACAAGTATCAAAGCACCGATAAAGGAACCTTTTATGTTTCCCATCCCGCCGAATACAACCATTAAAAGTACCGCTATGGATTCCATCACGGTAAAGCTGGAAGGATCAATGAAGGTTATATAATGGGCATAAAGGCTTCCTGCAATACCTGCAAAAAAAGCACCTATAACGAAGACAATTAATTTATATTTATTCACATTCTTCCCAATTGAGAGGCTTACAACCTCATCATCCCTGATACTTTTGAGGATTCTTCCAAATGGAGAATCAACAATCCTGTTTATAACAAATGCAGTGAGGAAAACAAAGACAATAACCAGGATAAGATATGACCAGACAGGCTGAAGCTCAAAACTAAATAGAGTAAATTTCGGTATGCCCGGCAGACCCATTGGTCCTCTTGTCAAATCAACCCAGTTCTTTGATACGGAATAAACAATAACTCCAAATCCAAAGGTAGCAAGAGCAAGGTAATCTCCTTTCAGCCTCATAGAAGGGAATCCGATAATCAGTCCGAGCAGAGAGGCAACAAAGGCTCCAACAAAAAGACCAACCCACGGAGATATTCCATAGTTCAATGCAAGGAGGCTTGATGTGTATGCACCCACACATGCAAAGGCAATATGCCCAAGTGATGCAAGGCCAGTAAAGCCAACAATCAGATTAAGACTGAGGGTCAGGATAATATATATGCCGGAGATGATTAAGATATGGAGAAAATATTCCATTACAATCTATCCTTATCATCCTTTCTGCCCAAAATCCCTTGGGGTCTGAAAAGTAGAAATAGTATTAGCACAGCAAAAGCAATCGTGTCCTTCCATCCTGCTTGGATCTTCCAGATTCCAAGATTCTCAACTATTCCGAGGAAAAAACTTCCAAGCACAGCGCCGGGAATACTTCCAATGCCTCCGATGATGGAGGCAATAATACCTTTAAGGATTGCATTCATCCCCATGGTTGGCTCAATATTCGTTTCAAGAGATATTAAAACTCCTGCCATCCCAGCAACGGCAGAGCCAATTCCGAAGGTATAAAGAATAACCTTCTCAGAATAAATCCCCGACACACTCGCGCCAATTGGATCATCCGCCACTGCCCTGATTGCTTTCCCCATCTTGGTCTTATCCACAAGCAACCAGAGGATAGCCAACAACAAAAAACTGACAGCTAAAATCAATATCTGAATATCAGTTATAACAGCGCCACCTAAAATTTGATGCCCTTCTTTAACAGGCCCTGTTCTTAAAGTCAGTATCTGTGCTCCATAGAGAAGTTGGAGGAAATTTTGAATGAAGATAAATACTCCAAAAGAAGCAATTAGAAAAACGAGATTAGGTGCTTTGGTCTTTCTTAAAGGGAGATAGACGATTCTATCAATGGCTATTCCGAGGATTGCTGCAAGGATTGAGGCAAAAAAAAAGACAGAATAGGATTTATGCCTAAGGATATCGAAAGGCTATAGGCGAAATATGCCCCTGCTGTATAGACAACGCCGTGGGCAAAGTGAAAGAAGCGGACAGTTTTATAAATAACCGTAAACCCTAAAGCAATCAGGGCATAGATTGAACCTGCAATAATACCGTTTAAAAGAAGTTGATTAAACATAACAATAATTTATGCTGCCTTTAACTCTATGCCTTTTGTCCTTATTTCATATATCAAAGGTATCCATGTATCATTTTCATATGATTTAACGGATATAGGAACAGGCTCAATCCTCGGGTCTATGTCACCAGCGATTGTGAAAAGCTTGACACCTTCTCTATACCTATCCTTGCCGAAATCCGGTGATACAATAGCAACATCTATATCACTATCTTTATGTGCTCTGCCTGAAACCCTTGAACCATATAAAATCACTTTACTTACTCTAATCTTCTGTCTTTTTAACTCTTTAACAAAGTCTTTTATTTTATCTATAATTTCTCTTTCAACCATATAAAAACCCCTGCAACACCCATGTCATACTCTGCACCATCCAGCCAGTATTGAACTGTCTTCTCGATATCAAATTTTAACAAATCTTATCTCCATTAAAAAATGCTTCACGCCTGTGAGCAAATACAAAAGCAATGTCCTTGCAAATTTCATTTTTCAATTTTGTCATAAGTAAAGATTTGACCCCTTTTATGCTATATATATATTTAACCTGCGAACGCATTTTAAATTCTCCTTTAAAGGCTTAATTGTTTTCTTTTTTAAAGTTCCTATCTCCATCATTAACTTTTTAGTCCTTTTTAATAGAACCATTGAGATTTCATCAATAATTCCTATTCCTCTGAATAAATTTCGAATTTGCTGTCCTTTATGACTTTGAGCATTACCGGCTTCATCACATCACCATTCTCGTCAAAAGTAGTTATCCCAGAAACACCAGGATAGTCCTTTGTTTTGTATAATCCGTTCTTAATCTTATCGGCATCATATCCATCTCTTGTTATAATGTCCGATATTATTTTCAGGGCATCGTATGAATTTGCAGCGTACAGATTTGAATGCTCGTTAAACTTGCTAAAATATTTATCCTCAAACGGAGCAACATTGGCATCATCCAGGACATATCTTGGGGCAGTATATATTACGCCGTTTGCCGCGTCTTTAGCGACAGAGATTACCTTATCGGATTCTATTCCTATAGTGCTGAGCCACTTTGTCTTAAGTCCCAATTCTCTTGCCTGCTTAAGAATCTGCCCGCACTCAACTGCATAACCGACAAGATAAACAAAATCTATTTCCCGAGATTGCTTTATTTTGGCGAGTTGTGTTCTGAAATCTGTACCGCCTTGGTCATAATTTT
>Ga0315295_10003674_pt1 | contig 13043 bp, 10 predicted proteins | sample YL17G14_0_MG_FD_204453 | JGI IMG/M metagenome (GOLD analysis project Ga0315295, IMG submission 204453) | Sediment microbial communities from Yellowstone Lake, YNP, Wyoming, USA - YL17G14_0 | ecosystem: Environmental > Aquatic > Freshwater > Lake > Sediment | place: USA: Wyoming | collected... | reverse complement strand
AAACCGTTGTATATCGATTGTGTGCAAAGCAAAGCGTAGAAATCCAGCAACTCATCGCGCTGGATAACCGAGAGGATATCGCCCGAGTGCTCACCGAAAAAGTGAACTGCGTCCTCTGCGAACGCTATGCCGCGTGTTTGAAAGAGAAGATTATTCCGTGGTCCGTGGGTTGCGTCTATTCCTCCAAAATCAGTCGAAAGACTGTCGAACCAGAGGTGATTGTACGATGGAAGTCCTAGTAACTTGTGACGAATTGTCCCAGCTATTGTCCAAAGCACTGAACACCGAAGTCACCCGCGTGACCTTCATTCCTGAAGGGAAAATAGTAATCGAAACGAATCTGGACCTTTTGGGGATACAGATACCTTCCAGCATGTTCCCTGTTTATACCCCTCCAGTCCGCGGAGCAACACTCGCCCCGATGCCTCTTGCTCCTCCCATCCCGCCAACTGCACCCGAAACCACCCCCGAGGAATTGTCCAACTTGCTAAATGAGAGTCTCCGTCTCGAAGGTGTCGTGTATGAGTACAACCACGAAGGAGATATCGTGACCCGTAAACGGATGGGGGCCGAGTCCACATTGCCTGCGGGCGAACCCATTATCTACGTGAGAGGAAAAAATGATGAGTGACGAACTCGACGACAAAGAAGAAGCACCCCCAATAGCACCTGAAGAAGACAAAGACTGGATAGACCCCGAGCTCCCGCGCGGGTATCTATCGCCTTCCCAATTCAACATGTACCAACGGTGTCCGCGACAATATGAGTACGCGTATATCGTTCAGCTCGTGCGGCCCCCAGGCATTGCCCAGATTCGAGGGACTGCCGTCCACAAGGGCGCGGAAATCACGCATCGGCATACCATCCAACATGGAGCTCCCGCGTCTATCGACGAGGGCGTCTCCGCGGTCTCGGACAAGTTCGACGCGCAAGCACCCGAGATTGAAGAGTGGAAAGAGGAGACTCAAGGGGACGCCAAAGACCAATCAATCCGTATGTTTAAGGTATATTACAGGGACGCTGTTCCGTACATTCATCCAGTACGAGTGGAACATACGTTCAAGTGGACGCGCGAGTTGTGTGGAGTTCCTGTTTTGGGCATTATCGACCTGGTTGATTCAGTGAAAAATCCAGACATGAGTCTGGAGAACGACCCGGAAAACCCTCAAATGGTCGAAGTCGTGAGCGATCTTAAAACGGTAAAAAAGCTCTGGGCGTCTTCGAGAATTGATAATGAGCCACAATTAACGTTTTATGCTATTGCAGAAAACACCGACCGCGTTAGAATCGATTTTCTCGCGGCGCAAAAAACGGGAATAAAATATACCCCGATAACGAGCAAGCGCGGCCGGCAGGAAAAGATGGTACTTTTGGAAGATGTCGCGGAGGTCTCGAGAAATATCAAAGCCGGGATTTTTCCGCGTTGTGCTCCAACCGGGTGGCACTGCTCGCCTACCTACTGTGGCTACTACGCCCGATGTCGTGGAAAGAGGTGACGGGATGGATGGTCTGCTCGATTATACGAAGGACAAGAAATTTTGGGACATGGTTGAGAGCGAAGCGAAAGCTTCGAAGAAGACCTTCACGGATTTTTGGAAGGCGTCTGAGACTGCAACGCTTTCGAAGACTGATGCTTGCGCTTGCCTGAACGCGCTGTTCATTGATTCCCACGCACGCATCCTGCAAGCTTTTGGAAAGACAGCGAAAACTCTGTACCCGACAACGAAGTGCAGCCCAAATAGGTTGCTCAACAAATCCTCCCTATGGTGGGTTGACCATTTTACCGCGGGGATCTCCCATATCTCCACACTCAACTGGTTTGGAGCGTTGTCCAAAGGACGCGCCTCGACCCATTTCGTCATCGGATATCACACGGACCCCTACTATATCGTTCCTCTGACACACGGCGCCTGGCATGCTCCCGCTCGGAATGCGGATAGCTGGAGCGTGGAGATGGTGAACGCCGGCCCCATCCGCAGCGTTGGGGAAGACTGGGTGATGTGGAATGGGAAAAATCTACCGGCTAAATTGGTAAAAGAACTCCCACCCCAACCTGTATCTCCGGCCTATAAAGGCGCTAAATTTTTCCAACCTTTCACCGCCGACCAAGTCACAAACAACATCAAGCTCAAACGCGTCATCCGCTGGGCCACCGCAGACCTTTTCCTTTCTCCTGCGCGCATGTCTCAGCACTCGCAATGGCAAGAGGGTAAATTCGATATGGGTCCACTCTGGCCCTTCGACGATGCCAACGCCGCGATCTTCGAAAACTATCCCCTAGACGAACTCGGGGCGTACCAGTTCGCACTGGAGAGTGTCTACCTCCCATCTAACGAACATGTCTGCGTCGAGGAACCCGACGATCATCTTCATGACTCCTGTGTCGAGAGCCCCGAGTACGGCCTCGAAACCGAACCCGACAAAGAGACGAGCGCCACTCTTTTGCCTGCCATCGAGGAGATTCAACGTCTGCTCGTGAACCGAGGGTATGACCTAAAAGTAGACGGCGTGTATGGCGCCAAAACCAAGGAGGCTGTAGTCCGTTTTCAAAAGAGATGGAATGACAACAACTCAGAGCATCTAGTAGCAGATGGGATCGCTGGCCCTAAAACACTCGAAAGATTGAAGAGGTAAAAAATTGGTCGCACAGTTGAAAATCACAAAGAATTGCGGACGTTGTGGCAAGGCCGAAGAGACCATCGGAACCCTCGAGGACGCGCAAAAACTGATGGACCAGGTACAAGCGCGTAAGACGTCACTGGCCTATTTGGATGAAGTCATTAGTGGCCTCGCGGATATCGATGAGCCGCCACAAGTCATCGTCGCGACCCTCAACCTCGAGACCAAGAAGTACGACTACAAGGTCATGTACGACCTGTGCTCCAAGGAAGCCGGCGAAGGAAAACGCCGCGGCTGCGTCGCCCGTGTAGCTGACCTGGTAGTCGACATCTTCAACCTCAAGGACGAAGACGCTGAACCCAAGGTTCGCAAGCCCCGGACGAAGAAGGTGGCTACGGAACATAAGAGCACCGATACCCCCATCTCTTCCCTTACCCCTGGAGAAGCGATGGAAGAAGCGCTAAACGCCTAATGGAAAAGTACGGCGTAGAAGAGTTCATTGAGGGACTACGTAAGTACGCCAAAGGCGGAGCACTGTGTTGCCCCATTTGTGGAAAAGAGGTGCTGGATGCCGAAGGCCCAACCCCGCGCTGTCCAGAACACGGTAGCGCTCCATTCGAAGAGATTCCGCGGGACTGACCGCGAAGCTATTCGAAAAATTCGGGCACTGTATATGGTCGTTTATAACAGTGACCATAGCCTTATTCCCTTAGCGGTAGAACTCTTTCACGCTGTAGGTGCGATCCTCGAAGGAACCCCCATGCGGCATATAGACCTCCGGTTGGTCGATAAAGATGCCGTGTTACGTGAGCTCAAAGAAGCAGGAGAAATCGAATGACCCAAGACGAAACTGAAAAAGTGGTATCGAGTAAAAGTGCGGAAGAAGACGCGATTGTGCGTGACCTTTGTGCCGACATGGACGAAATTATTCCTCCATTAAATACTCCCAAGGAGGTTCCACCCCTTCCACTTTCTTCCGTGAAGAAAATAGTGGTAAGTAAGAAAGAACTGCCGGGTGCCTCGGTCATGAAGATGAAGCTCAAGGACATCGAACTCTCTTCCAAATGGAATCGGGATAAGTTGCAAAACATCGATAAACTTGCTCAGTCCATTCAAGCAGAGGGACAAATAACCCCCATTCTCGTCCGTTTGCGTGAGGATGGAAAAGCTATACTCGTCGATGGACGGCGCCGTTATGCCGCCCTAAAAGAAGCAGGAATCGCTGAAGCTCTCGTATCTGTTCGAGATTGTGACGAGCGGGAAGCACGTCGTATCAGCACCGCCGCAAATACAGCGCGGGAAGAGCATACTCCCCTAGAACTCTGCAGAACGTTTAGCGATATGCGTGATGCGGGAGAAACTATCAAACAGATTGCAGTTACCACCTGTCATAGCGAGAACGTGGTAGCACAGCATCTACGTCTGGAGTGCCTACCAGACGAAGCGAAGAAGATGCTTAACGCGGGCAAACTCGATTTCACAGCAGCACACGCCCTGTGTCGTTTGAACTACGACGACAATCGAGACCTCAAGTTTTTCGACAAGGTTTTAACCAAAATCAAAACGGGAAAACTGACGGCGCTGTCCGTAGCGACCGTCGTTGATACGTGGATCAATCGGCGTAAAGAAGCCGATAAGGCGGCGGGAAAGAAGGAGGAGAAAAAGCGTGGCCGAAAGGTTACGTCTAAGAAAGAGAACTACGACTATCTCGATCCTTCTTACCTGAAGCAGATCAAGCCGTTATCCGCAAAGCAAATCGGCTCGGTCTTGAATACGTATCAGGAAAAGAAAAACAACGCGCGCAACGCAAACATTCGTGGTAAATACGATTACTTCATGCAAGGAGTTCAAGCGGCCGCGGGTCTCGCGCAAATCGACTAATAGAGCTCGGAAAATTCCGAGATCGCGCAAGACTTCTGCAGTTTCGTCTTCAATCTCATTAAAACCCCATCCCTAATTTGTCTCACGCGTTCGGATGTAATTCCTGCCGCGGAAGCAATCTGCATCAACGTTTTCTCCTCCGTCCTTCGGGTCTCTTCTGCGACATCATAATGTTGGAGAATAATAAATTTGTCCCGGGGACGGAGGTCTAAACTATCTACTACCCTACGTAATAGCGCCGCACTATCTGCATCTATCGCCTTGGTTTCAACAATGTCGTCATCATTCGTTACCAGCGCTTGAGAAGGAGTGTTTTCTAGTGGTATAAGGGAATGGTATGCTAGGTCTTGCTCCACCATCACTTCAAAACTGTCGTACTCTGGCAATGATTGTTTATCTCGCTGTCGATGCAAAGGGATATGTACGAGACTCGATTTATGCAATTCATCCCATATTTCTTTTCGAATCCACCAAGCGGCATACGTTAAAAAACGTGTGTTATGCTTGAACTCATATTTGTCAATAGCTAAGACAAGACCGACATTTCCCGCAGAAATTAAACGTTGAATGGAGGAGGTGGACTTAGCGAATTTTTTAGCAATCTTCACAACAAAACGGAGGTTCGCTTGTAAGAGTTTTTCGCGTGATACTAAATCCCTAGAAGCTCCACACCATGGACAATACGAAGGAGGTTTAAACGAATCAAAACGTGTCGTACACTTCGTACACACAATAGGGCGCCCCGGTTGGACATGTTCGGTGATTGGTTTTTTGCAAGTAGGGCAAAAGGCTTGTCGTACTAGTTTCGGAAGGCTTCTATTACATTGCGGACATGTTTTATATCGCGTTAGATATAGGCGTTCTTCTTCGGCGGATATTACCGCATGTTTTCCTACATCGTTATAGTATGCTTGGAATGTTCGATCACTATAACTTTCGCTCATCAATTACCTCCTGTTTATTTTTATTAGACCACAGAATGCTTGCATAGGGCAACATCCCAGTGGTAGGATTCCTGTCCCTCGAAACAGAGAAAGGTGCACGTCAAAAATGAGTAACATCGTGAAATCAGAAGTGGCCGCCCTCGAAAAATACAAAGATTATGAGAACTTCGTACGCGAATACGGCCAACGTATCTTAAGCGTTGCGCGCGATTATAAAGAGCCCGATGCCCTATTCGAGCTCGTCGACGCGCTTTCTGATGAAATCCCACAAAAAGAAGCACTTTACGATGTCTTAAAACGGCTTAACCCCGAACGTAAAGGAATCGTTAGTGAAAAAATACAGGCGTTTCACACGGACCTCCGCTTATTCCACGGAACCGGAAATGACCCAAATCGCCCTGTCGATTTAATCCCGGGGGAGATGTATTACAGTTCAGGTGAAAAGGTTGGAAAAGAATTCATCGGTACTCCTATCTTTATTTGGGAGGGGCGTGAATTGGCGGAAAAGAAAGCCCCCGATGACGATGCGATGCCTAAGGTGATGTGTTATTCCAATGACCGTAAAATTGGGTCACATTTCGGTGAATGTCAAAAATGCACATACCTACCGTGGCGTAAAAAGGCAGAAGACGAAGAAAAGTCGGACATGTACTGCCGTAACTATGTAAACGCGTTTATGCTGGCACAAGATGGACGTGAACTCGTTCTCGTGCGTTTCAAGAATACGTCCGAAGGAGCAGGACGCCAACTCCTGAAATTTGCCGGAAGAACCCCGCAACTCTGGTATCGCTGGTACTCCATGAAGACGCTTGTTCAAACCAGTGAGACCAACAAGAAGGCACGTTGGTTTATCTACGTGGTTGGGGCCATCCCTGGTCCCGAGGGGCTAGTTCCTCCGGCCCTGTCGCCTATCTGTGACGCTCTCTACTGCGCCGCAGGGCGTGACTATGTCTTCCCCGCCATCGCTCGTAGTTATGCAAATGTGCCTGAAGAAGACCCCACTGTAAAAGCAGGTGAAACGGCCGGGATACCGGCGTTAGTGACACCTGCAACTGACGCAGCATTTGGGTACGGAGCCATCAACGAAGATGCATAACGCGTCAACGGAGATGCACGGTTAAGAGTCGGACGGCTGGAGCGCGGTATCCCAACAAGGGGGTACTACGCTTCAGCCGTCTTTTTTTCTCGAGAGGAATTTCAGCATGTCTGTAGAAGCTACCCCATTTGTGAAAAAGTACGCCCCTTGGTCTGCTAGCAAAGCGGATACTGCCCAACAGTGTCCTCTCAAGTTTAAGCATACGTACGTAAATAAAATGACTAAAGGACGTCTGGGGGAAGAAGCTCAAGTGGGAATTGTGGTTCACAAAATTCTGGAGCTCTGCTTATCGGGGTACTCGCTCGATGCCGCTAAAAGTGAAGCGATGTCTGACCCCAAGACCAAACTCCTGACTTTAGAACGTGAGAAAGTAGAACTCGCAATGCCTGCGGTTGCTACTTTCATGAAACGTACCACTAATTTCATCGAAAAAATGGGCGGTGCTGAGATTCTTATCGAGAGGAAAGTAGCGACGACTTTTAACGGACGTCCTCTTCAGTTTTTTGATAACTCCGGACTACTGCGAGGAGTTATCGATGTCGCTATTCTTTTTAACAAAAAGCCCCACATCATGATCATTGACCACAAGACAGGTAAAAACCGCGGACTTGAGTACTATAAGTGGCAATTCTTATCTTACACACTCCTCACCAAAGCAAATTATCCTCAAATTACTCATGTAATCCCGGCGATTCATTGGGTGCAAGATGAATACACCGACGTGGGTAAACCGATAGAGGTTGATAGCGTTCTCCCGTGGATTGACCAGGTGATAGAACACCTCAACAAAACCACGAAAGACGCCGCTGAAAACCTCGACCAAGGCAAACCTAGTAAGCTCTGTGGGTGGTGTGATTTCAAATCACGTTGTCCACTAGCGGTCCATGTGACAGGAGACCTAGATGGCCAAGACGAACAAGGCAGCGGAAATTGTTAAATTTGACAAATCCTTAATAGACCGAGTTTGGGAAGGTATCACAGTTGAGAATTGGCTTAACCTCCAAAATAGTGGGTCGTTAGGCCTCCGTAAGAACCGTGAAGATGACATCGTTAGCCTTTGTCCGCATCCTGACCACGCAGATACTTCACCTTCTTTTCATATTTATCCTAAGAAAAAACACGGACATTGTTTTGGTTGCGGATACCACCCTATCGATCCTATCGAACTCATTTCTAATATATGCAAGACAACTTACACGGAAACCCTCATCTATATTTCTAGTAGTTATCCAGGGGTACAATTTCTTAAGAACAGCACTTACATTACGCAGAGCGAACAGCAGTTACTCACCCAGGAATCTAAAGAATTATTTTATGAAGTCTGCCATCAACAACTCATATTGGCCGCGCAAGCGTATGCTAAGGGATTAGCAATAGCGGCAAATCCTCGTAACAAAATAGAGGAAGATTTATATAGCGACGATGGCGCTGAGGGCGATGTCTCGAAATTAAAAGATGACCCCGACTACCCCGGGGATACGACGACGGATAGCGTTCCTCCTCCACCTTTTCCTTCTAACGTAATCCCTATTACCGCAGGAAAAGACGGCATAGGCCTTTTAGATTTTGACTATGCTACGCAAACAATTCATTGGCTCGTGTCCGTACGCAAATTGCCTTTGAATATTCTACCTGACCTTCCTATCGGGATAGTCCCTCCTATTTCTGCTATCCCTAATTTAGCGAAACAACTTCTTGAAAGTCCTAACCGTAAAACCAAACACGATAACGCTTTAGCATTAATACAAACTATATCGGAATTCTTAAATAAAGATGTGAACAAGGGCGTGTCTAACAGCGCGACAGGTGGCGTCGTGTTTCCCCTCTGTACGGCAGAAGAACACATCGCCGCATTTCGCATACGGCTTCCAAATGCGGTAGGAGCAAACAAACGCATCACGCTCCTCCAGGATAATTTCGAGCCTGGAATGGGTTTTTTCGGATTGAATTTCGGACCCTACCGAGAATTCCTACGGAATAACTCGACCCAAAAAATAAAGTCTTACGTCGTTGTAGAGGGTGAATTCGACGCGCTACAGCCCATGGTACAATGCCTTCAAACAGGCGTGGTCGAATGTGCCGTCGTGAGTGCCGGAGGAACGAGCTCCTTAGCTGCCTTCGATTCAGTAATACAGCTGAACGACGTCAAGTATCTGTATCTCATAGGTGATGCTCCCTCGAAAGGTAACTCGAACTCAAGCGCGAATGTTCTGGCGCAGTGGATAAACACCATCACCGCCCCCGAATGTGGCGTCGTCATCTTCACAGATGCCGCCTGGGAAAAACTGGCTCCGGCAGAAGACCTGGATAATGCTTATGTCCTCCCCGCACTCAGTCCTCAGTTTATTTCTTCCACGATACTAGACAAAGATAGTTATAAACCGGCTTGGAGTTGGTTAGTTGATGCGGCCATACTACAACTCCAGGAATACACGGCGGATGATGTCACTACCATGACCTCTACCGCGATCTCTGTAGGGCGTACGCTACATCGAAAAGAAGACATAGAAGCGTATGTCCAAGCTCTCTGCAATCTGTACCCAATCCTACGGCCCAACCCTATTAAGAATGGAATCATATCGAACGATTCCAACATAAAAACATACATCGACCGCGTTGCAGAAGTTTTAAGGTCACTCTTCACGGTAATTGGCGTAGACCGAAGTTCAAGCGAGGGTGCTATACTAGTCCTTTATAACAAGCGTCAAAAACAATTCGCACGAGTTAAATTGGACAGCGAACGCAGCATCATCCAGGAAATCGCAAGTATCACAGGAACTATTATAACCTTTTTAGAAAAAGAAGTAGGCCTACCTTCATGTATCGTCATCCCCGATAACTCGCTCAGTCGTATCGATAAAGAATTGAGATATATCCTGCGCGAGGCCGTATTACAACTAGTCCCCGATGCTCCCAGTATGAGCAACCTCAAGAACATACGAAATGGATATCACCACCTAGATTCGAAAGAAATTTTAGTCCACGGAACAGACGCCTACGACATAATACGTACCGACAACGATATCTCTTATAACCTCCTCCCTTCTCCCCGTATTGGGAATATTCTCGTCGATACTTACAAAGATGACGCCGTCATAAATCGCAAATGGTTCAACCGACTAGAACCTCTTACCCCAGACGTACTTAGAAAAGCGCAGCAGTACGATATGAAAAAGGTATACCATGATCTGTGCCGCTACTTCGACACTGGGTTTATCTTTGCCCAGCAAGACCTAAACTGCCAACTACTAGCGGCCCTGATTTTGACCTTTCCTATTATGTCCTGCTTCGACCGTCAAGTCGTCGTGCACTTTACAGGGGAAACAGGGTCTGGAAAAACCACCCTACAGTCTGTTTTTAGCGAGGTAGAAAAAGATTCGAGCAAATTGAGTATTCAACTCCTGTATGCGTCACGTTATGTTCAGCATATAACCGTTCCAGCCCTAGCGTTTGATGCTGAGGATTGTGCTATCCTGTACTGCGTAGACGAACTTGAATCAGATACCGTCAAAAATAAACAGGCGACTGACCAATTTCTAGAAATGTTACGTGGAGCTACTTCTGGAAATAGCTCCCGAACAACCATGAATAGGAATGGAGAAGGGACTATAACACGCTGCATTAATGTCCCCGTGATATTCGGAAGTATAACAGGGACAGACAAACCCCAAGACCTAAATCGTATCATCAGTATTAACATGGTCAAACGTATAGGATATTCCGACCCAAACTCTTCGATTCATCGAGTCTTTTCCCCCCAAGAACTGTATGATTTACGCTTAGCTGTCAACTTTGGTATGTATTCACATATTCCTAAAGTACGTGAACATTACACTGCATTCAGATCGAGCTACGACAAAATTAAAGACCAATTAGAATCATCAGTTGAATTCCGATTCATGTCCGCATTTTTCCCCGTCTTCGCCGTGCTTGAAACGATTGGCATTGACTATATGTCCTTCTTTAAAGAGTACGTAAAAAATAATGAGTCGTTAATCCGGCGCACGACCCAAAGTAGCGATGCCGATACGTATCTCACCAAGATACTCCACCACAGCGTAATCCGCCTATCGGATTTCAAAGAAACTGCGCAGTGCCAAAGCTTAGCGCGCATAATAGCCAACCGCTCATGGCGCCAAGAACTCAACGATACAGGTGTAGGGGTATTCTATGACGAACTAAAACAATTAATGCTTTTCAATATCGAACAAGTTATAACGCACCTCCTACCTAGTCACGAGCGAAACACTAACGCCACAAGTGCTTTGAATTTACGTAATACGCTCGGACGACATCCCGCGGCACTAACCGATGAAGCGATTAAAGAATCCGGTATCCTCAGTCGTGCTTCTATGTCTATGGGAATAGGCGTGAGCATCGACAACGTCATGGTATTTAACGGGAGATACTGGTTGGATGCCCACGACGCAAACATTAAGAGCGCTTCTTTAGCAGATAAGGGAAAAGAAAAGAAAAAAGAAGAAGCAGAAGAAATGCAGGAGGATGAGATCACGGAGGACACAATCGATGCTGACTTCTAATGACTCCCCTAATGTCGCAGGCCCTATCGCGGATTGTTACACCTGCAAGATGGCCGGCGCCTGGAACTTTCCAAACTGTCCCACGTGTCCAAGCTACCAAAAAAATCATTTTGCAGTAAGTCATGGGAGCGGACCCCAAACAGCTAATTACATATGCGTGGGAGAATCCCCCTACATACTCACTCTTGCCTCAAGTGGAAATCATTCGGGTTGGATTAAGGACATCGAACGGTCTGCTCGCCTGACCTTTGAGACACTAGACAAAAAGTACAACAACCCCGTGGGGCATTTTACCTATGCCGTTCGATGTCAGGCTGAAAAACCCAGCGCCAAAGAGATAAATGCATGTGCTCCAAATCTCATCGCGGAAATTCTCGAGTGTAGTGTACCCGAAAAACCCATATGCATATTTGTTATGGGTGCGACCGGGTTAAAAGCTCTTGGAATCCAATTCAAAAAATACATGGAGGTCATCGGGAAAACAATTGAAACGACTATCGAAGGTAGACGTGCCTTCGTATTCGTCTCCCTATCAAAACGTCAACTCGTGACAAAGGCGGGTTACTCTGAAATTCTAACACGTCAAGTCGAAGTCTTCCTCGAAATGGTTAAAAAGAATATGGAGGGAACCTTAGAGGACCAACGCACCATCCTAGCGCGCCTATCCGAGAAGTACCGTTACCCTAAAACAGTGCAGGAACTCGACACCCTCGTCACCGATATCCTACGAGAAACTACCGATAAAACTCCGATATCAATCGACACTGAAACAAATTCACTCTACCCCCACAGGTCGAAACTAAAGTTACTCATGGTATCCGTCAGCTGGGGCACAGGACGTTCTGCTGCTATCCAACTTGAACACCCTGAATCGGTTTTAAAACTCGAAGATGCTCGGCCTCATCTCGAGCGTCTATTTAGCAGTTCTAGATACAAAGTATTTGCGAATGCTAAATACGACCTCAAGGTTTTAGAGCGAAAAGGATTTAAGATAAGACGACTCTCCTGGGACGTGATGCTGGGCGAACATTTGATAGAGGAGGATAAAAAAGGATTCTACGGATTGAAAAGCATTACACGCTTGCGCCTACCTGAATTCGCGGCCTACGAGGACGAACTCAAAGAGATTTATGCCAAGCGCATGGATAACGATTCCCTCGTCCCAGCACCTGTCACCGAAGAAGATGAAGAAAAACTTCTTTTAAAACGGGTCAAACCCAAGCGTAAAAAGAAGGTTAAAGCAGAAGGACCTAAGTTATCTCGCCTCGAGAAGAAACTCGCGGAGGATGACGGATTTCAAGCCATCCCTCTCCGCGACCTTCTTCAATACGCGGCCTTCGATACCGACGTCACGCTCCGTATCGCAGCTCAGCAGCGTAAAGAACTCACCAACGAATCACGTAAACTCGAAAAGAAACGCCTCGAATTCCTAGGCAGTACTTCTGCTAACTCGCGGAACATAGGGGAAACTCTTTGTCCCATCCCCAATCCTCCGCAGTACAACATGTCTGCCCGCATCATTCCGACGACCCGCGTCCTCGCGAAGATGGAACTCCATGGAATGGCTGTGGACCGCGAGTACATTCTCCAATTGCAGACCGCCATGGACAGCTACCTCGCGAGCTCGTCCGCCATCTTCTCTGACATGCTGCCCGTAGGCTTCGCCGACTTCAACCCCGCCAGCACCCAGCACGTGGCCAAGGCCCTCTTCTCCACCGGGTACCTCCAACCAGGGACCGGAGCGCTCGTCTGCTACGCCGGGAAGATTGAGCCCCCTCGCACGGAGAAGGGCGCTATCTCCACCGATGCCAAGTTCCTCAAGTTCCTCGCGACCACCCACAAGTGCGCGCTCAGTACTGCCCTCCTCGAGTTCCGCGGCATCAGCAAGGCCAGGTCGACCTTCATCGAGAACATCGAGGTGCTCAGCCGGGAAGATGGAAGGATGCATTCGAACTTCCATCA
>Ga0315295_10003673_pt1 | contig 13044 bp, 12 predicted proteins | sample YL17G14_0_MG_FD_204453 | JGI IMG/M metagenome (GOLD analysis project Ga0315295, IMG submission 204453) | Sediment microbial communities from Yellowstone Lake, YNP, Wyoming, USA - YL17G14_0 | ecosystem: Environmental > Aquatic > Freshwater > Lake > Sediment | place: USA: Wyoming | collected... | reverse complement strand
GCGCCGACCGGATCGATGGATGCGTCCCTCGACGCTACGGCGATCTTGGCGCGGCTGCCGGGATCGCGCGCCACGGATTTGATGGTGACGATGCCGTCATAGACTTCCGGCACCTCTTGCGCGAACAGCTTGGCCATGAATTCCGGATGCGTCCGCGACAGGAAAATCTGGGGCCCGCGCTGCTCGCGGCGGACGTCGTAGACATAGGCGCGGATGCGGTCACCGTAGCGGAAGTTCTCGCGCGGCAGCGTCTCGTCGCGGCGCACGATGGCCTCGGCGCGGCCGAGATCGACGATCACGTTGCCGTATTCGACGCGCTTGACGATGCCGTTCACGATCTCGCCGACACGGTCCTTGTACTCTTCAAATTGGCGCTCGCGCTCAGCCTCGCGCACCTTCTGCACGATCACTTGCTTCGCGTTCTGCGCCGCCACGCGGCCGAAATCGAGCGGGGGGAGGGGCTCGGCGATGAAGTCTCCGACCTGCGCCGCCGGATTTCGCCGGCGGGCTTCCTCCAGCGAAATCTGGGTGGCGTCCATCACCACCTGCTCGACCACTTCGAGGAGCCTTGCGAGCCTGATCTCGCCCGTCTTGGGGTCGACCTCGGCCTTGATCTCGTTCTCGCTGCCATAGCGCGATTTGGCGGCCTTCTGGATTGCGTCCTCCATGGCCATGATCACCACCTGGCGATCGATCGCCTTCTCGCGCGCGACCGCGTCCGCGATCTGCAGGAGCTCCAGCCTGTTGGCGCTTACGCCTGCCTGAGCCATGTGTCCGTGCCTCCGCTAAGTTTTCTCTGGGCGGGCCTGACTTCGGTCCCGCGACAAATCCTCAATGTGTCTGCTTCTTCCCGGCGAGGTCGGCCCGGAAGGCGCCCTTGTCGGCCACGAGCTTCGCCTTGCCAATCTGCGAGAACGGAACCCCGACGGTTTGCGCCGGGGCATCGCCCGCGGGCTCGATCCTGAGCAGCGCAGCTTCCTCGGTAACCCCTTCGATCACCCCTCTGAACCGCTTTCTGCCGTCCACGAGCTCCCTAAGCTCTATCTTCGCCTCGTGACCCACCCATGACACGAAATCGCTTGGGCGGACCAGAGGCCGGTCGATGCCGGGCGTCGAGACCTCGAGGCGATAGCCTCCTGGCACCGGGTCACGAGCGTCGAGGAGCGCTGAGATCCTCCGGCTAATCGAAGCGCAATCGGCGATCGTCATTTGGCCTCCCGGCCGTTCCGCCATGATCTGCACGGTGCCACCGTCGTGGCCCGAGACCTTCACCCGCACCAGGCGGAACCCGAGTTCCTCCAGCACCGGCTCGGCGAGATCGGCGATCTCGCACGCAACGCCCGTCTCGCGGGAGAAGCGGTGATCGGCGCTTGGTGAGAGGCTCGACATCTGGGAGGCCATGAGTCCCGCAAGGCAAAGCAGCAAGGCGGGAGCCTAAAAAAAAGAGCGGGCGAAAGGCCCACCCCCGATCAACCAATCATGAGTTCGGTGCTAATATACGGTCTTTTCCAAGAGATTCAAGGAGGTTTGCGCCTCCCTCACTCTCCGAGGACAGAGTGCTTGATGCGCTCGAAATCGTTGATGCGCTCATAGCTTAGGGCGCAAATACAGGAAGATGAGTAGCCGCCCGTCGCCGTGGCGCCAAAGGCGAGGCTGTCCTCGAAGCCGCAAGATACGTCACGAAATTCGATCCATTTCCTCTGGGCGTCCTTGAGCAGATCGAGCTGGGCGTCTGGCTTCACGTCCATATCCTCGGCGGCGGCCTTGACGCTGTCTTGCAGCGTCTTGAAGTCCTCGTTAAGCAGCGCATCGGCGGTGTCGGCGGTGCGAGCAAGACAGGCCTTATAGTCAGGGTTCGAGTGCGTCTCGCTCTCGCAATCAGTGTAGCAGGCGGCTTTGATCTGGGTCTGGTCCAGTGCCAAGGCTGGTGAGGCGACAAGCATCAGCCCAAAAGCGAGCGCGCGCATCATTCGCTCCCTTCAGGTTAGAGACAGCGGAAACTGAGATAGGCCGGTTTCCGGGCCTCTGCCAAGGCCTTCCGTTCGTAGCGCGTCTCGGGCCAGTCTGGCGGCCTCCCCCGCCAATCCTTGGCGCTCTCGGCCTTCCATTGAAAGGCGCCGCTTGCCAGGAGGGTCCGAAGCGCCTGGCCGGCATAGTCGCCGCTGTCGGTGGCAAATCTAAGCTCGCCGCCCTGCCGAAGCACCCGCGCCAATTGTGCCACGGTGTCTGGCGACAGCAGCCTGCGTTTTAAGTGGCGTTTCTTCGGCCAGGGGTCAGGGAACAGCAGAAAGACGCGTCCGATCGAAGCCTTGGGCAGCCAATCGAGCACCTCGCGCGCGTCGCCGTCATGGATGCGGACCGTCTTGAGCCCCGAGACCTCGATCCGCCCGAGCAGGCTCGCCACGCCGTTGATGAAGGGCTCGCAGCCGATGCAGCCGACTTCGGGATGATGGCCGGCCTGCCAGGCGAGATGCTCGCCCGAGCCGAAGCCGATTTCGAGCCAAACGTCCATGACGGGTTGCGCGAACAGGCTTGTGAGCGGGGCGGGCGCGGTCGTCGCCAAGGGAAGGCGCAGGCGCGGCAGGAGCTCGTCAAGCAGCCGGTCCTTCCGCTCGCTTAAGGGCCGTGCCTTGCGCCGGCCATAGGATCTGAGGTGTCTTGGTTCGCTCACGGGGGCCTTCATGCTTCGGGACGCGCTCTTGCGGCTCATCAGCATGAGGAGGTTACCCTCACCCTGAGGCGGGCCGAAGGCCCGTCTCGAAAGCGAGGCCCGGGCCCGTTCGAAACCCTTTAGGTGAGCTCGGCGTGGATCGGCTCGACGAGGTCGAGGCGCTCCCAGGAAAAGCCGCCGTCATTGTCCGGCTGCCGCCCGAAATGGCCATAGGCCGAGGTGCGCTCGTAGATCGGGCGGCTCAAGCGGAGATGCTCTCTGATGCCGCGCGGGCTCAAATCCATGACCCGCCTGAGCGCCTGCTCGAGCTTCGCTTCATCGACCTTACCGGTGCCGTGCAGATCGACATAGAGCGAGAGCGGCTCCGACACGCCGATGGCATAGGCCACCTGCAGGGTGCAGCGATCGGCGAGCCCGGCGGCCACGACGTTCTTGGCGAGATAGCGGGCCGCGTAGGCGGCGGAGCGGTCGACCTTGGTCGGGTCCTTGCCGGAGAAGGCGCCGCCGCCATGGGGCGCCGCGCCTCCATAAGTGTCGACGATGATCTTGCGGCCGGTGACGCCGGCATCGCCGTCGGGACCGCCGATGACGAAGCGGCCGGTGGGGTTCACATAGAATTTGGTGTTGCGGCCGATCCAGCCCTGCGGCATCACCTCGTCAGCGAAGCTCCTGACGATCTCCTTAATCCGGGTTTGGCTGACATCCTCGCCATGCTGCGTTGAGACGACGATCGAGTCCGCCCGCACCGGCTTGCCATCCTCGTAAGAGAGCGTGACCTGGCTCTTGGCGTCGGGGCCAAGCTCCGGCGCGCGGCCGCTATGCCGCGCCTTCGCCATCTCATGCAGAATGCGGTGAGCGTAGAAGATCGGCGCCGGCATCAAGGGCTCGGTCTCGCGGCAGGCATAGCCGAACATGATGCCCTGGTCGCCCGCGCCTTCTTCCTTCTGCGTCTCGACGTCGGCATCCACGCCGCGCGCGATGTCGGCGGATTGCTCATGCACGTAGAATTGGAACTCGGCATGCTTCCAATGGAAGCCCTTCTGCTCGTAGCCGATCTCGCGCACGGCGCGCCGCGCCGCGTCCTCGATCAAGGCGGGCGTCACCGTCTCCGGTCCGCGCACTTCGCCTGCCATGACGATGCGGTTCGTCGTTACCAGCGTCTCGATGGCCACGCGCGAGTAGGGATCGGCGGCGAGATAGAGATCGACCACGGCATCGGAGATGCGGTCGCATACCTTGTCGGGGTGACCTTCCGATACCGATTCACTGGTGAAGAGATAGTTTCGCCTGGTCGCCACGTGACCCCCTGAAAATCCAACGCTCGCGAGACCACTTAAGAGGTCCGCGCCGGTTTCTTGCAAGAGAGTGGGGAGGCGGTCAAGCCCGCCTTCGGATTAGGGAGTATTGGTGCTGCCTGCGCTCAAGGCCCGGACGAGATCGATGACGCTCTTGCGGACCTTTGGATCGGTGATTTTGACGAAGGCGCGGTTGAGCTCAAGTCCTTCGCGGCTATTGAGGAATTCGAGGATGAAAGTCTCTGAGTCCGGCTGCGCCATGCCTCGCGTCGAACGCCCGTCGACATGCGGCGCTTCCTCAAAAAAGAACTGCACCGGGACATCGAGAATCTTGGAAATCTGGAACAGCCGGCTTGCGCCGATGCGGTTCACGCCCTTCTCGTACTTCTGCACTTGCTGAAAGGTGAGCCCCATGCTCTCGCCGAGGCGCTCTTGGCTCATGCCAAGGAGCATCCGGCGTAAACGGACTCGGCTGCCAACATGCTGGTCGACCGGGTTCGGCTTCTTGCCTGGCATGCGTTCGCTCGTCAGAGTCATGAGGTTGTAAGGACCCAATTCATGATGGTTGGAAGGGTATCGGAAGGCAATTGACGCTTTTTTTGCGCAGACCCTCGTCGGTCAAGTTCATAAGGGGCCCCCCCCAGTCCCGTCAAGCGCTTAGCGCCGTCACGTTGCCATAGCGTGTGTATTTCCTGTCAAGAAACGTGCGGCGAAAGGCCAGTCCAAATTTCGATTGGCGCACACCACACGAGAGCCAGCCGCAAAGCGCAACCAAGAGCGCCGATACCTCGATAAGGGGTCCCCAGCGCACGAACAGCGTCGGGGACAACGCCTTCGGCAATAGCCCATCGACGACGCCCTTCTTGCCGAGGCCGAGCTCGGCGACGACGCGTCCGTAGGGATCGATGATCGCCGAGATCCCTGTGTTGGCGGCGCGCACGACCGGCAGACCCTGCTCGACGGCGCGGAGTTGTGCCTGATGGAAATGCTGATAGGGACCGGCGCTGGTGCCGAACCACGCATCGTTGGTCACATTGAGGAGCCAACCGGGTCTCTGACCCCTGTCGGTGACGTCGTCGGGAAAAATGATCTCGTAGCAGATCAGCGGGCTCGCCGGCGGCGCGCCGGGGATGGAGAGCAGGCGGGGTCCGGTGCCTGCGCTGAACCCGCCGCGCACCCCGGTGAGCTGCATGAGCCCCAAGCTCTCCATGAAGTCTTGAAACGGCAGATACTCGCCGAACGGCACGAGATGGATCTTGTCGTAGCTGCCGAGGATCTGCGCCTTGTCGTCGATTGCGAGCAGGCTGTTGTAAATGCGCTCTGAGGTAAGGCGCCCTTGCGCATCGCGGCTGTCGACGAGCCGCGCCGACCCCACGAGCAAAATGGTCCCTGTCGGCAGCAGGTCGGCGATGGCGAGCAGCGCATCGGAGGTATCGGCCAAGAAGAAGGGGACCGCGGTTTCCGGCCAGATGACGAGCGAGATGCCGTCGAGGCCAGGCGCAGCGCCACCTGACTTGGTGAGCTCGCGATAGTCGGCGAAGATTTCGGCGCTGTTGTCGGGGCGCCATTTATTGGCCTGATCCACATTCGCCTGGACGATGCGAAGCCTCAACTCCGTGTTGGCAAAGTCGGCGGTCGCGAGCCGGCTTTCGCCCCATAAGACCCCGAGGAGGAACGCCAGCAGAAGGCCGAGCGTAAGCAGGCCTGCGCCGTTGCGGCGAGCGAGCCCCGATCCTTCCGGCGCCCAGATGGCGAAGGGGCTTGCGAACAAGAGCACGGCCAAGAGGCTAAGCGCGTAGACGCCGAAGAGGGAGGCGAGCTGCATCGTCGGGGCATTGGCGGCAAGCCCATAGCCGATGAGGTTCCAAGGCAAGCCCGTAAGCACATGGCCGCGGGCGAACTCGGCGAGGCCGAAGGCGATGGCGAGCGCGAAGACCCGGGCGGCCCCGGGTTGCCACAACAGCATGGCCAGTGCCGCGGCCGCGACATAGAAGAGCGCCATGCCGCCAGGCAGCAAGGTCATGACGAAAGGGATGAGCCAGCCGTGCCGCCAGGGTTCGACGAGAAAGGCCTCGGCAATCCAATAGAGGCCCGTGAGGAAATAGCCGAAGCCGAACCAGAACCCGACGAGGCCCGCGCAACTCAGCCGCGGGCCGAGCAGCGCATGGCTCGCATGGCAGCCGTCAAGCAGCCAGACGAGCAGACCGAAGCTAACAAACAGCACGGGCCAGGCGTGCAGTGGGGCGAAGGCGAGCACGGAAATGGCGCCCGCGAAGCCGGCTAGTCCAGCGCGTCTTGCTCCGGTGAGGTGCGCCACCCAAGTCGCGGCACGCTGCACGGAACCCGACTCAAGCACTCACTGGCTCTTGGGCGCTGGGGCCGCCGCGTCTGCCGCCTGCTTGCGCTCTTGCGGGGTGTGGATGCGGAGCTTCTTGATGCGGCGCGGGTCGGCCTCGAGTACCTCGAACTCGATGCCACAGGGGTGGCGCACAAGCTCGCCGCGCACGGGGATGCGCCCCGAGAGCGAGAACACCAGGCCGCCCAGCGTGTCGATGTCCTCTTCTTGCTCCGGGGTGATCAGCTGCTCGCCAAGATGCAGCTCGAGGGCCTCGATCGGCGTCCGCGCGTCGGCAACGAGGCCGAGACGGGGATCCTCGCGGATCAGCGACTCTTCGGCGACGTCGTGCTCGTCCTCGATCTCGCCCACCACTTCCTCCACCAAATCCTCGATGGTGACGAGGCCGTCGGTACCGCCATATTCGTCGACCACGAGGGCGAGGTGGCGCCGCGACAACTGCATCTTGAGCAACAGGTCGAGCACCGACATGGACGGTGGCACGTAAAGGATCTCGCGCGTGATGTTGATCGCACCCACGGTGCGGCCGAGATCGACGACGCTAAGATCGAGCCCCGCGCCTTCGCCTTCTTCCGCCTCGGTGGTGATCCACGACATCAGATCGCGGATATGGATCATGCCGCGCGGGTCATCGAGGGTCTCGTGGTAGACGGGCAGCCGCGAATGCTCGGCCTGACGGAATACCCGCATCAGGTCGTCGATCGTCATCTGTTCCTCCACGGCGATAATGTCGGCGCGAGGGACCATAACGTCCTCGACCGTGAGCTTGCCGAAACGGAGGATGTTGAGCAACATGCCCCGCTCCTGCACGCTGAACGAGTCGCCCGCCCCTTTGTCGCGGGCCAGAGCGTCCTCGATCACCTCGCGTAGGTCTGGCTCTTCGCCGAGGCCGAACCGCGCCAACACGCGCTCAAGCCAAGACGGTTCCTCTTCCGTCGTCTGGTCGATTGCGGCCGGAGAATCGCTCTCGGGCAACGGGGCATTGCTCAAGGTGACACCTCCGCGCTCAAGGTGACACCTCCGCGACGTCCGCAGGCCCCGCCTCCGCGTAGGGGTCGGCAATGCCTAGGCCGGCGAGGATCTTGGTTTCCAGAGCTTCCATCCGCTCCGCGTGGTCGTCACGCTCATGGTCGTGCCCAAGCAGATGCAACATGCCATGCACGACGAGATGGGAGACATGATCGGCCACCGCGATGCCCTGCTGACCAGCTTCTTGCAGCACCGTCTCTCCGGCAAGCACCACATCGCCAAGCGGGTAGGGCTCGCCTCGTGCCTCACCCTCCGGCAGGCCCGAGGGGAACGACAGCACATTGGTCGATGCGTCCTTGCCACGCCAAGTACGGTTCAACGTCCGCACCTCGCTATCGTCGGACAGCACGAGGGTTGCCGCGTAGGACTCTTGTTCAGCGGGGAGCGCCGCCATAAAGGCGGCCGTCGCCGCCTGTGAAAGCTTCGCGTTGCTCACCGGGATGCGCTGCCAAAACTCCGCGTGGCGGACGACCTCCACGTCGAGCCGGGGGGCCAGTTCGGTGCTACTTGGGCCAGGGTCAGCCATGACGCTCACCCTTCGGTGGCGCCGTCTCATAGGCGTTCACGATCTTGCCCACGAGCTCGCGGCGAACGACGTCGCGGGCCGTGAAGGGGATATGGGCGATCTCGTCGATGCCCTCGAGGATCGAAACGGCCTCGAGCAGGCCCGAATCCTTGCCCGGGGGCAGGTCCACTTGGGTCGGATCGCCGGTCACGATCATCTTGCTCTGCTCGCCGAGCCTCGTCAGGAACATCTTCATCTGCACCGGCGTGCAGTTCTGCGCCTCATCCAGGATGATGATGGCGTGGGACAGGGTGCGGCCGCGCATGAAGGCGAGTGGGGCGATCTCGATCATGCCGCTGTCGAGCTCGCGCTCGACGCGCTCAGGCGCAAGCACGTCATAGAGTGCATCGTAGAGCGGCCTTAGATACGGATCGACCTTCTCGCGCATGTCGCCGGGCAGGAAGCCGAGCCGCTCGCCCGCCTCGACAGCGGGGCGCGACAGGATCAGCCGATCGCATTTGCCGCTTTCTAGGCACGCCGCCGCAAACGCGACCGCAAGATAAGTCTTCCCCGTGCCCGCCGGACCTGTGGCGAAGACAAGGTCGTGAGTTTCCAGCGCCGAGAGATAGGTGCTCTGCGCGAGGGTGCGGGCGGTGACCAGCCGCCTTCGCGTTCTGATCTGCTGCGCCTTGGGGACCTTTGCGTCTTGCTGCTCGGCCTTGACCTCAGGCTCGTAGCTGCGGGCATGCCGGATGGCGCCGACCACTTCGCCGACGCCGATCAGCTCCCCTTGCGCGAGCCGGCCGTAAAGCTGCTCGAGCACGGATCTGGCAGTCTCGCGGGACTGCTCGGGTCCGCGCAGGCTCACCGCATTGCCGTTGACCACGGCCTGGATCCCAAGCCGATCCTCGAGCACGGCGAGATTGGCGTCATAGTCGCCGAGCAGGTCGCGCACGAGCCGGATATCGTCGAAGAAAACGACGAGCGGCTCTTCGCGCCCATTGGCAGACGAGGCGATTGACCGCTTGTCAGGCGTGGCCCGTCGTCCACGCGATGGCGGTCTCCATCCGCTCGCTTTGGTCACTCGGCCGCCTGAACTGGTTCGCGCCATTCAAACTCCGATTTGATGACACCGGTGAGACTGTTTGGCCCCGCGCTCACAATGTCAACCTCCACGATCTGGCCGATCAAAGCTTCCGGACCCGCCCCGTGCACAGCCTGCAGATAGGGTGAACGCCCGCCGATCTGACCGGGTTTCCGCCCTGCTCGCTCGAACAGCACCTCCAAGCGGCGCCCGACCGTGGCCTCGTCGAAGGCACGGGCTTGGGCTTCGATGAGGCATTGCAAGCCTTGCAGGCGCTCCCGCGCCACCCTGTCGGGCACCTGGTCCGGCAAGCTCGCCGCGGGCGTGCCTGGACGCGCGCTATATTTGAAAGAGAAGGCGCGCGCAAATCCGATACTGCGGACGAGCGCCAAGGTCTCCTCGAAATCAGCGTCGGTCTCGCCTGGAAATCCCACGATAATGTCGGTGGAGAGCGCGATGTCGGGCCGCGCCGCCCAAATGCGCACCGCGAGCTCCGCATAGTCGTCGCTCGTATGCTTCCGGTTCATCGCTTTAAGAATGCGGTCGGAGCCTGACTGGAACGGCAGGTGCAGATAGGGCATGAGCTTCGGCTCGTCGCCATGGAGCGCGATGAGATCGTCGTCCATGTCGCGGGGATGGCTCGTGGTGTAGCGGAGCCGCTCGATCGCCGGGATCGCCGCGAGCCGCCGAAGCAGCTTGGCCAGCGACCAGTCGGTGCCCTCGGGGCCGGCCCCTCGATAGGCATTCACATTCTGGCCGAGCAGGGTGAGCTCGCGGGCGCCGGAGGCCACGAGCCTCTCGGCTTCCGCGAGGATGGCGGCGGCGGGCCGGGAGTATTCGGCGCCGCGGGTATAGGGGACGACGCAAAAGCTGCAGAACTTGTCGCAACCCTCCTGCACGGTGAGGAAGGCGGAAAGCTGCCCGCGCCCGATTGGCCGCTCGGGCAGAGAAAGGAACTTGTCCTCGGCGGGGAAGTCGGTGGCGACGATGCGCTCGCCTGTCGCGCCGCGCTGAAGGAGATCGGGCAGGCGATGATAGCTTTGCGGCCCGATCACGAGGTCAACCATGGAAGCGCGTTCCAGCATCGCGCGCCCCTCGGCTTGGGCGACGCAACCCGCCACGGCGATTTTGGTGTCGAGGCCTAGGCTGCTCCTCTGCTGCTTCAACTCGCGCAGCCGTCCAAGCTCGGAATAGACCTTCTCGGCGGCCTTCTCGCGAATATGGCAAGTATTGAGGATGACGAGGTCGGCCTTGGCCATATCGTCGGTTGGCTCGTAGCCATGCGCCCCCAGCGCCTCTTCCATGCGCGAGGAGTCATACGCATTCATCTGGCAGCCGAAGGTTTTGATATGGAGCGTCTTGGGAGCTTGCGCCATGACCTGTTGGTGGGGCTTCTCACTGCCTCTCGTCAAGACCCCGGAGCGGCGGAAGCGTGAAGCGCCGAGCGCTTTAGCGGTTGACGGCCTTCATCTGGTCGGTCTGGTAGCGGTCTCCCAGGGCCGCGCCCGGCGGTATGGTGGCATCGAGCTCGGCCTGGTCGTCTGCGGTCAATTCCAGATCGAGCGCCGCGAAATTCTCCTCAAGGTCCAAACATCGCTCGGCCCCCGGAATGGCAACGATGTCGGCGGCTTGGGCAAGCACAAAGGCGAGCGCAAGCTGAGCGGGCGTTACGCCTTTGCGGGCGGCAAGGACCTCCAATCCCGCCACGAGCTTGAGGTTGCCCTCGAAATTTGGCGGCTGGAAGCGGGGGAGGCGCGGGCGCCAATCATCCGCGCCGAATTGGGAGTGGTCCTTGATCTTGCCGGTGAGCAGGTCGCGGGCGAGCGTGGCATAGGCGACGAAACCGACGCCTAGCGAGCGCACGGTAGCGAAGATCTCGCCTTCAGGCTCGCGGCTCAGCAGGGAATATTCGGTCTGAAGCGCCGCGATGGGGTGGGTGGCATGCGCCCGGCGAAGGGTCCCGGGCGCTGCCTCCGACAGGCCGAGATAGCGGACCTTTCCTTGGCCGACGAGCTCCGCCATGGCCCCGACCGTCTCTTCGATGGGGGTTTCGGGGTCGACCCGGTGCAAATAATAAAGGTCGATGAAAATGGCACGGCCGACCAGCACCTCGTTCCTGCCGAGGAAGTAAATGTCGGCGGTATCGAAAAAATTGACGCCACGCTCGATAGCGCGGTGAATGGTGGCAAGCGCCTCCCGTTCGTCGCGTGGGCCGTAAAAGTCGCGCATCGCCATGCAGCCGAGGCCGAGCGCCGAGACTTCGAGACCCGATCGGCCAAGCTGCCGCGGGTTGCATCCCCCAAGCCCTTCTTAGCGGTATCGGTGAAAGTCGAGAGCCTAGTTGGTTGTTGTTTCCTCTCGGGCGCGAGGATATATAACCCTACTAATCATATCGGGTTTAGAAACACATTTCGTCCCAGTGATTTCACAAAAAGCCAAATATGCGCTCCGGGCCTTGGTCGCGCTCGCCAAGGCAGGGGACTCGCTGGTAATCGGCGAGATCGCCGCCCGCAAGAACATCCCGCGGAAGTTCCTCGAGCAGATCCTGCTCGAATTGAAGCACCACGGCATCGTGCAGAGCCGGCGGGGGAAGCTTGGCGGCTATAGCTTGCTCATGTCTCCGGACCGGATCACCTACGGCCAAGTCTTGCGCATCATCGATGGCCCCATTGCGCCGTTGCCCTGTTTGAGTCGCATCGCTTATCGGCGCTGCTCCGACTGCGCCACCGAGGAGACCTGCGAGATCAGGCGCGTCTTCGCCCGGGTGGCGGAGTCTGCAAGAGAGGTCCTCGACCGCACGACGATCGCCGATTCTGTCTCCGCCTCTCTCCTCGCCGGCGAAGCCGAGGCCGAGACGCCCGCAATGGCGCGTCTCTAACAGGGCCTCCCCCTTGCGGGAGATTGGAATTTTGTTCCAAGCCTGGACCGCTTTTTAGGGAACGGACGTTGACCCGCGCGAAACTGTGGCAATCATGAGGGCACGCTGGTTTTCAGCACTGGCTTGTTGCACTGCAACATTGGAAGAGGGTTGCGGAAGTCCCTGGTGTTGCTCCGAAACCGCCCGTCACCGTCGCGGCTCAAGCGGCGGAATTGGTTCGGCAAGGTGCGGCGTTGCGAAGGCCCGCGTCATCGAGACGCGGGCGTGGTGCCGTCTGGAGGTAGCTCCTCGCGAGGGGTTCGAAAGCGAGCCGCGGCCATCGCCATATAGAGGGGCATGAGCGCAACGGCGCACATCAGCCAGACCTGCCAGATGCCCCACGCGAACGCCGCGATCGTGACGAAGGTCGTGAAGCATGCGGCGGCGAAGGGCTGCGCTTCTCGCGGCAGCAACGGGATGCGCAGCACCATTGCGGCGCCCGCGATGGCCAGGAGGATAACGCCGAACAGCCCGAGCTCATACCAGGCTTGCAAGAAGAGATCGTGGGCGTGCTGCCCGGTCGTTCGCCGGATGACGTAGCCCTTGGGTTTTTCCGGCTGCGTCACGCGCTGCGCCTTGACCGCGGCGGTGGAGTCGGCGCCGATGCCGAGCCAAGGGTGGTCGAGCGTCCGTTCGGCCGTGTACTCCCAAATGATGATTCTTGCCCGAGCCGAGCTCGGCAGCCAGGACGCCCGATACAGCTCGGCCTTGTAAGAGAGAAAGTCGAGCGGCAGCACCAGCACGAAACCAAGGCACCACGCTATCGCCAGCCCGCGGACGGTCGGCCGCGGCCATCTCCGCGCCAGCGGCAAGACAAGGAGCGATACGATCAGCGCGACTTGCGAGGAATCATGCTCCGAGATGGCGATCGGCACCGCTACCAAGAGAAAGAAAAGAATCATGAGAACGATACGGCGAGCGCCGGCCTCGACCGCGCGTAGCGCTAGCAAGCCTGGCCAGAGCTGTAGCGACAGCATCGCCACATTTTGATTGAACTCCGACAAGTTCATCTTCGTCACCAGGCCCTTGGACATCTTCACATGCTTGGCGCGCTCCGGCTTCAGCAGCGATATCGAGTTCATCGCCGCGCGCGTGACGGCGCCGTCGGTGAGCAATTCGATGGTAACGAAAATCGCCGCGAGCGAGGCCCCCACCAGGAAGGCGATGGAGGCACGCCGAACCTGCCG
>Ga0315295_10003672_pt1 | contig 13046 bp, 13 predicted proteins | sample YL17G14_0_MG_FD_204453 | JGI IMG/M metagenome (GOLD analysis project Ga0315295, IMG submission 204453) | Sediment microbial communities from Yellowstone Lake, YNP, Wyoming, USA - YL17G14_0 | ecosystem: Environmental > Aquatic > Freshwater > Lake > Sediment | place: USA: Wyoming | collected... | reverse complement strand
GGATATCTGCCTGGACTTCGCGTACTTTTGGCAGGATGCGCCGCTGGGGCATTTTGCTCGTGCCCTTTTCATGAAAAATCCCATAGGGTACTCCGCTTACAAGGGCACAATAATCTGATTCAATCACATGTTTAAAGCTCTTTTTTAAAGTGCTGGTGTCTTGCAATATGGCAATCCGGCCTTCACCACGCGGGCCTTTTCTTCGCCGTTCGATTGTCGCATCGGCTAAAGGTTCCCATCCTCCAACGGGTTTACCTTGTTCTTGAAAATTCTTTTGTACCCACCGATCGATGATAATGACGGCCTTCTTGAAAGCGATCTGGCGGTTGGCAAGCTGCAGGCGCTTCCTTCCGATTAAACGTTTTGCAGCCTCTAGGCCGATAATGCGCACGGCAGATTCTACCATATAGACCCCCAGCATATAACGCAGCCTGACGTAAACTGTAGCGATCTAGGCATGGTTCTCATCCGCGCTCACTCTCTTCTGCATAAAGTTTTTCACTGGAAACCATAGTGAAGGGATCCTCGGCATCTAGCATGCCAAATGTATTGTGATAATCCATGGTCGAAGACCATATCACCGCGCCGGCAGCGCCCGATGCCATTAAGGTTGTGCCGGATGAAGTATAAATACCTTCTTTCCCCTCTATTAATGATTTAATGCGGGCGAATAGATCCTTCCCGATAGGATCGGCTTTTTCCGGGTCTTTCGTCAGCATGGCGCGGAAATAACATAAATCAAGAGTGATATCCGTTATCGTGGGGTGGGTAACTGTAAAGGGTACGCTAAATGCAACGGCGAGCATACTGTCCAGCCGCCGTTCAGAATAATATATCAGATGGCTACTCACGAGCACAGGCGTTGCCGCCCAGCTTGCTAAGATGGGATATCGCGCTATAAGCTCATCATATGTGGCATATGCCATCAATAATACCTATCCTCCATGACTTCGGTGGTGGACGTTAACATAAGCCCTATAAAGCGATCAAGTTGGGCACGATCTATGAACATTCCCTGAACGGGATGGCAGGGTAATTTAATGCCACCATTCAGTTTAGCGATAGACATATCTACGGCTGCTTTTATACCTTGCCCGCGCGTAAGCACGTCTACGCATTGGCTGTAATAATCTAGCCCATCGCAGGCCATGCGCAAATGTTTTGCATCAATAAGTGCATTCCACATCTTCACGCCTTCCTGGGCATTGTTAATAATTTCCTGTGTAATCTGCCCTCCGCTGCGCTCGAATAAATGCCGATTAAATTGTGATAAATCACGCAGCCAAAGAAACTTGCCCAACAAGCGTTCAGGATACCGCTCGCGATCACGCTTCATCAAGGGGAAGTTGCGGATGAATCTATTACGCCGGATGGCTTCGGTTGAATATCCAACATGCATTATAGCGGCATCTTCTATTACCATGACCTTTCCGATGCCCTTGTTCATTTCTATTTCGGGATGTTCATGCACGTGTCCAAAAAACTTGGCACCACGATGATTACGGAAAAGTCTTATTGGAAGATCGGTCTGGAAAAGGCTCGGCGGCTCGATAGCATAATGATGTTGCTTTATGGCGTATCCGGCATAACAATTTGCCCTAAGATAGCGCCCGAGATTCGCCATGTTTTCAAAGGTTTCATCCGCATCGATCCATAAAACCCAATCCATCATTGCCTTAGCGATTGTGGCATTGCGCGCCTCATCGAAACCTTGTTCAAGGGGCGATTTAATAATAAAGGTTTGAGCACCGAAATTCTTACAGATTTCTTCAGTGCGATCGGTAGTTTTTTCATCGATGCCAATGATGATTTCGTCTGCGATTTCACGGATATTTTTTAACGTGCGCCCGATGGTAAATTCTTCATTGTAGGCAATCATACAGACGCTTAAGGTTTCATAGGGTGCCTGTTGCGCCAACTTGCGTTCATAGTTTATAAAACCGCATACAGTACCTTCGGTCTTGCGAAAACTAAACATGAGATGGCCGAAGATACCTTGCCAAGGTATGCTGACCAATTTATATTCGCGCATGTGTCCAAACATCTCGTTTAAATCTTGACGTTCGAAATGATGCAGGTGCGAACGCCACCCGGGATGATCACGATATCCAATCGCCTCCCACGGGCCGCTAGGTGCCGTACCTATGAAAAATCCATTGGGAGACAGATGATCACATAGACCATCCACATATAATGCAGGGATCGGCGTATGTTCCAATAATTCACTACATATGATGCAATCATATAAACCTGGGGGGATATCATTTAATGATCCATGAATTAAGGTTATTCGATCTTCGTAACCGGCTTCTTTTGCCCATTTACGCGCTTTTTCAATATTACTGGCATCGATATCTATGCCAGTAATATGCACGTTTCTTGGCAGGCGCGGCAGAAGATTCATTATATAATGACCATGCGCACATCCGAAATCAAGGATAGTACGTGGATTGGTCGCGCATATGGTCTGGGCAACGGTTTCAAAGCGCATATTTCCGGCTAAGTTTTCCGGCCCATAATTTACGCCGCGCTTGGTTTCGTAATCATAATATCGCGCATAATGCCCAACGTAATCGCCCGTTAAATAGAAGGCATAATTGCGCCGGAAATTCGGTATCAGATCGGTTAACCCACCCTTATCTGCCGCCACGATATCGCTCATCTGTTCCAGATGTAATGCCAGGCGTATTTTATTTGAACACTTAACCTTAAGCGCATCCGTGAAAACCTCATGCCATTGTTTGGCAGCATCTTCCCATGTCTGCCGCTTAGAAAGTGCCTTGGCCTGTAATTTTTTATAAAGATCCGGCTGGGCAAGAACCTTGCGAACGATCTTGGCAAATTCCAGTTTGTTAACCTTACCATCTTTCAAGGGGATTAATATGCATCCTCCGCCCTCAAGGGTCTCGGGCGTAGCTGACCATTGGCTTCCGATTACCGGCAATCCCGCCGCATTAGCCTCAAGAGCGGCGATGCAACTAGTATCTTCGAAGGTTGTCGGATAGACATAGAGCATGGTCTTTGCCATATTTTCATAAAGCTGGCGTTTACCGAGAGCCCCGAGATTGGTTACATTTGGAAGATCCTGACAACGCTTCCAAAGCATTTCATAATACGTGCGCATTTCCGGCACTGTATTATCATAGCCGCATACGTATAAATGACAATCATTGAGCATGCCCATGATTGGATCATCCGGGCCGACAAGATTTTCAAGACCGCGTTCTGGGCGGGCCATATAGAACAAACTGCGCGATTCACGGATCACGCTAGTATCGTTTGCAAACAAACTGTAATCCACCCCATTTTTTGTCGCTATGATCGTATCAAGGGGTATATCATAGACTTTAGAAACCTGTTGCTTATGCCATTCACTGACGCAAAAGATCTTATCGATATTGACGAGCTGTTGCTGCACAAAACCATTGTGGCGATATAAAGCCAAATCATGCAACCACCAGATATTTAACTTGCTATTATAGGGTATGGTAAATGCTGATGGATGCCGCTGAATAATTACTACATCAAAGGGCGCCTGCATGACCATGTGGAATCTATCACCCATCGGGTATTGCTGTGAAGGCGTGCCGATCCATTCATAAAGCACCCCATCCCAATATTGGCCGACTACATCACCGCGTTCATTGGTATGTTTATGCGTGGTAAATACTGTGACACTATGCCCAAGCTTTACCAATTCACGAGCCATATAATATGCTGCCGTCTCCGATCCGCCGAGTGATTGACCTGCCGGTATAGTTGCACCATTGAAAGGCATACCGGCAATATTCATCGCTATATACATCTAACCTCCTTGTATTTCGGGATTTTGTGGACTTGAAAGATATTCCCTGGGGGTTGCACCATTGAGCATATCCAATAGCATTTTTCGATCGGCGCTGGCTGGCGGGAAAATGCCTAGATCATGTAATAGTTTTTTTAAACGCGGAGTACGCATATTTTCGGCACGATCGCTAGGATGCAACCCATATTTCTTGGCTTCTTCAGTCAACATAACCGCCTCCTTATAGCGGGGGAGCTCGAAGGAGGTCTACGAGCCCCCCCTATGGTTAGGCCGTTCGCCCTGGCAGGTTACTGAGCCGACCCTACGCCGGTAATTAAGAACCCCAGCGTGGAGCCTGTTATCTTCTCATCTTGATAATAACCAAGTTGTACTTCTTCGGCTTTTGCTCGTTCGAGTTGGAAGATTTCTGCCGTCATATCCATGCCTGCAATACCCGGCCAGCGGAAACTATACATGAAACTTGCATCATCGATGCGGGGGGTATCTGGTGCATAATATACGAGCACGTTATCATTCCAAATCTTGGCAAGCGATACTGCCTGGCCTTCATCAAGGGTCTGATAATAAGCCCCACCAACCATTACTTTTTCAAGCTCAAACAGATCGGCAACCTGTTGCGTTGAAACAAGCCTACCTCCGGATGGAGCACCTGCTGTGCCAAATATCCTATCTAGCACGTCTGCATGATCACGGAAATACCGCCAAGCATACCGCCCGAAAACGGCTTTATTTGGTCTGATGCCAGTAACTCCTTCTGAATTTTCAATCGCCGTTATCATATCGGTTATGGGCTTTGAATAACCCGACCTGCGATCTGTCCAGGCCGAGGCAACCACGCTATAACTGCCAACATTGCTTCCGCTATTAACCAGCAATGCAACTCGCCGTTCCCAATCAAGGAGCAATTTATCTTTGATGAATTCGGCGCGGGAACCTCGCTGTGCAAAGATATAAGCAACATCGGCATTGGCGATATCTTCATAGGGGATGCGATCTTTCAGGGCATAGTTGCGGCAGAAAAAGGTTGCCGAATTAACCCCATGTTCAATGATGTTGGCTTCCGTAGCTGGGGCTCGAAATGTCTCTTCAATGCGGTATGCATCAGCGATATCCCAAATGTAATAACCATTTGACTGTTTCGGCACGGGGACGATAGGCGCGATCTGATCGGCGATGAAACCCCTTGGCCTATATGCGATAGCAACATTGCTCAAGGGGACATCAATGTGAACATCGTGGCCGGTAAACCCGGCATAAAGTTTTCGTTTCATAGTCTACTCCTTTCCTGTATCCGTTACACGCCGTTGGAAGAATCGACACGATGCGGATTGGCGAAGTTGAACATGCCCGAGCCGATGCTGCCAGATGTAACGGTTGCCAATGCACGCCCTACGGTAAAGGCCGTTGCTGCTGCTGCGATGCAGGTGCTATTACTATCAACAGTAATCCTGCCGCCAATGGTAATAGATCCACCAGCGCGAAACTTACTGATGCCTGAAAAAGCCAGCGTTGCACCTTCTCCGGACTTGGGTTTATTCTGCAGTATGCCGCCTGCTTCTGCACCATTTACGGCGCGTGCGCCATCATCAAGGGCGATAGCATGATATTGCAAAGCGCTCAGGTCGGCGCCGGCTTTTAGACTGAATACTTCTCTAAAATTACCATAAGCCATAATTTACTCCTTTCTTCGATTATTCGGTTGTGCCGATTATTCGTCTTCGTCGCCGCGCACGTTGGTTTCTTTTAAATACTGCGCAGCAAGCTCGGGATCTTCGGCGAATACGGCTTTATATGCATCAGTGAGGGTGGGCAGTTTGCGCTCAGCCATGATCTTTTTGGCCTTCTCTTCTACTAGGCTGAATACATGCTTTTCGCCGCCTTCGGTTTTCTTATCACCGACAGGTGCAGTTGCAACTTCGCCGAGTTTGAGTATAACCTTAGTGTAGGTTTTGAGCATGTCGATCACAGATGCGACCGGTAGTGCGTAGCCCGTTTCCTCGGAATATGCATGTTTGTCAAAAGCGCAGAGCATATCGCGGCATGCGGGCGGCAACTTGCCATCTTTGACGGCCTGCTCACAAAATGTCTTCAGTTCGGCCTGCTGTGTTGCTTTGCGTTCGTCAGCCTGTATTTTCTTCAGGGCAGCAAGATCGGCTTTATATTTCTTAGCCTCATCGGCTTCCGGCTTTAAGGTTGCGATGATCTTTTCGAGTTCGGCTATTTTTTCCGTATAAATCTTGGTCTCGTCTTTATCCATTTGCGAATCCTCCGGTTTTATTTTCACGCCGCTATCGTCAGCATCAAAGGCATATATAGCAACCCGCTCAAATGATGCACTTGGCATAGTTTGAGTAAGGTATGCATCTAAATCCCTCAATGTATTTACGGCGGGAAGTTCTGCTCCAAGCAAGGCTAATGCGCCGAATACGCGCTTGAATGTCTTGCCATCATGTTTATAATCCCAATAAATCTCACTTGATACTCTCTTATAGCGTCCACCAGTAATTACTTTATAAACAATTTCGGGTACCTGCGATAGCGTAGCAATCAATATATTGCCTGCCCGCTTCAATCCCTTTACCCAACCAAGCGCCGGCTGGCCCGCTTTATCAGTATGTCCTAGTTTAATGGGAGGTTTAACAATCTCTTTCAGCGTTGAGAAATTGGTAACCATATCATCAAGATCCGCAGTGGTATATTTGTCACCATTCCATGTTCCAACTTTAAATACTTCAGTTTCAAATTCATGACAGGTAGGTTTCTTGTCTTTATCATCATCGGCTGCATGTGCCTTGGATGCCTCACTGGCAGGCTCAAAAGATATTGGTTTAATATCATGATCTTTCAGCCAGGCCTTAACCTGTTCTGGCGTATATTTTTCTTTATCAAAACGATATGCCTGCGTTTCCATGCTCCCGTCGCCATCTTTTATCTTGCCGATTATGATATCAATGCCCGGTGTGATATTTTTACGGCGGATACTCTCGGGTATGAATGCTCCGGGATCTTTTATGCGTGCAGCATGTTCATTCGGATACGGCATATATTACTCCCTATGTGTGATTTTACAACTTTGCAAGGCAAAAAATATCCGGCGTATGCCTGGGCAGACTTTCGCGCCGGATAAAAAAGATACGTCTAAAGATACGTTTTCCGATATCTTTGCCTATACGCCCGAGAATATGATTTGTAAATATCATCTTATTTTCCTACTGCCCAGCATAGATTGCATGTGGTGACAAGTATTACATAAGGCAAAAGGCGTTACTCGTTTATCCTGTAAATCTAAATCTCGCACATGCGCGAAAACACCAGTGGCGAAGGCATCTATGCAACATCTTGTAACATCACCATTCGACATGACCATTACTTGCCCGCGCATAAGCCAAGGACAATGCCCAGCATCATATATGGGATTAAACCATTGAACCTGGCCTGCCCAATTATTAGGCGCTATAATATAATCAAAAGATAGGCGCCCGCTTATGCCAATAAACTGTAAAACACGGATAGCCTTTGCCGTCAACATAGCATCATGGCCTGTAATATCAATCTCGGTTATTCCGGCCTTTAAAAGACTTTCGGCATAATTACGTTCACGCTCTGTTATCAAGAAAGTATGCTTATCGCACCACTGTCCATTAGTATTTATATGAATGGGTAACCGCAGAGGCATGATGTACCGTGCTTGATAAATCATTTCGGGCAGATTGGGATTAAGAGTAGGTTCACCTATACCAAATAAATTAAGTTCTTGTTGCGTTCCATGCTGCACGAAGTATTCAACCCAACCCAGGGCCAGCATAAAAATATCCATATCCATCAAGCCAACCTCACGATACTTAGCTTGATCTTTAGCCGGACAATATGGGCATGTATTATTGCATAAACTTGAAACTTCTATAGAATTAATGGTGTTTACGGGCATCATGCCGGTACCTCTTGATGGCATGTCTTGCAAAGAGAAAAAGGTTTGATTTCACGATGATCAAGATCGTAGTCTTGAACATGACCATAGCTACCTATATTCTGATAATCATAGCAGCATACAGTAACATACCCATCAGAATCAATATAGGCGCGACCCTCAATAAGAGGATCACATTTCAAGGTAAATAACATGGGCACGCTATCTTCGGGATCAAGTTGGCCTGCCCAATTATGAGTCATGATTATGCTGCCCATATTTATTCCGCTAGGCACGCCCATGCGCGTGAAGATATTAGCGCACATGCGCGCATGATAGGGACTATGTGGGCTTATATCAATCCGATCTATCCCTGCATTTAGCATAGCACGACATAATTCTTCTGTCATATTAACGCCGTTGGTGCAAAGCCCAACCTTGCGATTGCCGACAATGTTTTTAGTTCGCCTTATGCGTTCTGGTAAATCAGGATCGAGACAACTTTCACCATTACCATTAAGATTTATTTCTCGCTGCGTATTTCTGGCTACTAAAACCCGCAACCAAGATAAAGAATGATCAAAGATTTCATCCGACATAATACCCGGCGTCCGGAAAGCGCGTGATTTCATATAACGATTAATACAATAACGACAGGCTAGGTTACATTTGCTTGATAATTCAATAGTAGTAATGGTCTGCATAATCATCATAATTTTTTAAGTACCATCCCGAAATTATTAATACCATCGGGGATCACACGTATAATTCATGCCGCCTCCGTCCAACGATGCATATTGCGAATATGCACGGCATTCCCACAACCCATGCATCGCGGTGTACCAATCTGGAAATTACTACCTTCAATCTTTAATCCTTGGCCCGGATAGATATCGGTATTGGTTTTCGCCAGGCATATTTCACAATGTTCACAATAATAAACTGCACCAGCCTTTACTACCTTCCCTACTTCACCTATAAAAATTGCCATATTTGGCATTACATAAACCCCTTTTGAGGAGTAATATCTGCAGGCAATGTACTTTCTTTCTGATCCCAATCATCGATCTCGGTTATGGGTACTAATATCGATCGGCATTGAAAATGATTAGGTGGTGTATATTCTGCCCAATCACGCTCTACTAGGCCATTAAGTTCTTCGCATATATCAGTAGTGCGATCATCTAACACTGCACTATATTCAAAGGCCTGCACAAATCCACGAAGTTCCGGGTCAGTGAAAAGAGCCTGCCGGGCTTCATTCCAAGCATAGGAATCATTTGTGCGCACGATATTTTCTAAGCGCGCCGGTACGTTTATAGCCTGGCCTGCCGCATTTACATCGGGCAGCATAGCGAGTAAATCAGTATCAGTACGCAAGGCCATCATGGTATCACGCAGTCCTTTATCATAACGAATGCCATTTTCCAGAACGCGCTGTACGCCTTCGAGAGTACGCTGGTTTACTACGCCCGCAATCTTCATCGAACGAGAAGATAAGAACCGCTCTGCCTGCGTTTTATCCATGCCTGGCCTATATTTCACGGCAGCAAACATCCTCCTTTGGGCCGCTGGCAATTCACGTTTCGCCATTTCATACGCCCGATTGAGGGTTTCTTGCAAGCCATTTCTTAAAACTTTACGTAGCTGCGTGATTATGCTAGATGGTATCTTTACGCCTTCGATTTCTTTAGGCGTTACCTTACCCATTGTACGGTCACCAACGATGCGTGTGATCTGCTGTTCCAAAGATATCCGGGCCAACGCCATTATACTTGCTAGCGCCTTCGCCAGTTTTTCATCACCGCGATCAAGTTCTTGTTTTGTTCGAGCATAATCTACGCGCTTTAACCAGGGCCGCGCCTTAAATTCACGTTTAATCACTTCTTGTTTATCTGCTGGTTGATTTTGTATCCAGCCTTCATTATTGGGCGGTATTTCATCTTCGGGCAATATTTCTCCTTCAGGAGGAATAATTCCACCAGCAGGCGGCATCGGTTCGGTTTCTTCTTCTGCTTTTTTAGGGAAACCCACTAATCGGCGTATATAAGCCTCATCAGTATCGGATTTAGTAACGGCGCCTTTACTGACAAGATCTGCCCACATAGTAGATATCTTCGCTTTTTGCTCGGCGCTGATTTCTTCGAATTTAAACTGAGGGAATTCCTCCGTTCCGAAATTCCATAAGGCAAGATCACGGAAAAGTTGTTCATTTAAGGCCTCGGCTAGGCGCACGGCAATCTGTTCTAAGATCCAGAAAAATGCATCAAGTTGCGTCTGGCTTTGACTATAAGATCCGACACTACCTTGTTCTGAAAGCCCGAGCAGATTCGGTACTAAAAGACTTTTCGATATCCCCTTATCATGCCCGGCAATAGCTCTTTCAAAAGCATCTGTAGTGGCTGGGTTTTGCTGTTTTAAATCTACGCCTGATGGTAATAAAATAGAGGTTTGCGCTGATATATTTTTCATGACATTCTGGAGGTCGGCTAGTTGCGGATCTGTAAGGCCGCCAGTAATTTGTGCCCAGGTAAACCCGCTGGCATAGCGTTCCAGAAAGATATTCCAAAACTTGATTATGATATCTTTCGACCACCAATTTCGATATGCAGCACGCAGATCGCTTTCTCCATAAACCCGATCTTTATCGGGCTGGTGTACAAAATGGATGATCTTGTCCAATGGCAATTCGATCATTTTTGAGCCCATGACTTGTTGAATTTTATTTATGTTACCATGCACATCAATCTCAAACCCACCATTAAATGATTCGAATGGGCGCAATTTAAGATCGCGTAAGCCCCACATGGTTTTTTCATTCCAGATAAAGGGCTCAAAAATCTTCTCAACAATACTATATCCAGACTCCATAGCACTAAGAATTTCAATTAATTTATCACTAAAACTGCCGCGTAGGTGTTGGAGTAGAGCATCGAAAAAGTCAGCGATCTCAGTTTGCTGGGCATCAGGATTTCCTGCATCATCTTCTTGTATATCGAAATACCATCCGCGTGATATGACGCTGTATTGCTTAAAACGCAGGCAAGCTTTTATCTGGTCATCTATCATCATGCGCCGATATATTTTAAAACCCTTGCTGGTCAATAATTCATCGGGATTATATTGAGTAAAGGCACCCGAAGAATAGATGCTTGTGCTAAACCATCCGATTTCACCAGTCCGCGGAGGGGTTTTATTTTCGGTAGGCGGGTCCGGTGGAGGTACTGGCATTATTTCTGGTTTCGTTTTAAATCTTAGAAGATCACGGATTTTCATAGGTCATCTCCCTTACTCGCTACAGATTCTCCCATGGCAATCGGGCCGGTATATAAGCCGCCGGCTATTAAATAATTCAAAGCCTGGCTAAGAGCGTCGACTTGGTCTTTATATTCACCAGTAGGGAATTGTTGTATTTCGTCTAAAAAATCGGCTAACCACGGTTGGCCGGCTAATAGAAAAACCTTGCCTGCTTCTATCGTTGGAGCAACGGTACTCGCGCGGCTGATTTTATCTTTATCAGGAGTACGCGCCAATACGGGCATGGGTGTTTTTTTAAAATCTTGGATAAGACTTTGCCCGCTAGCGGCATCTTCTATGATAATAGCATTAGGTTTATCCCGATCATATAAAGCAATCGCCATGCGTTTCAATTCAGGATATCCGACCTTGCCACGCCATATATCTATGAGCATATAGCCAGCTTCTATGCGTAACCATGTTTCGCATACGCTATAGTCATTCATGGTTTTTTCTTTAAAAGCTGTATCCCAGGATTGTATCTTTGCAAGAGTAAAGGGTATGACTTCAAGATAATTAAACCAATCGATCTGTATGATACCGCCACCCTTCGGAGATGGGCGTTGTTGTAACTGCGCTGCAGCACGATAAGAACCCAATTTTGTTTTCAGCGTTTCGATATCGACTTTACTAAATTTAGCAGGCCAGAGCAATTCACCCTCTTCTTTTCGGGGATCCTCCCAGCTAATGCAAGTTTGGCATTTAACGCTCGGTTCATATTCTGCTGGCAGGTTTAAATGTACCCAATCTTCTTGCTTTAAAATATGCCCGATAAGATCATTGTGGTGGCTTCGCTGGGCGATTATGACATATGCACCTTCTGTCATATCATTTAATCTTGTTGACATGACGCCATCCCACCAATCTAAAACACTAAGGCGCTTTACGGCGCTTTCGATTTCTTTGACATTATGTGGATCATCGATGCAGATAATATCGCCGCCTTCGCCCGTATTAGCACCATCCACTGATGTTGATATCCGATAACCCTGCTTGTCATTATCAAAGCGGATCTTGGTATTCTGATCGCCTGTCATTTTAAACCGCTCGCCCCACCATTCTTGATATAATGGTGATTCAATAAGGCGTCTACATTTAACGCTATCACGAATGCTTAAACTTGCAGCATAACTACTGAATAAAAACCGTAATTCAGGACGCTTTATCCATGACCATGCAGGCCAGGTAACGGCAGCAGCGATTGATTTCATATGCCTCGGCGGCATTGTTATTATCAGGCGTTTAATATCACCATAAGTTACGGCTTCAAGATGTTCGCAGCATGCATCTATATGCCATCCAGATATAAATTCTGAGGGATCTATATAGCGCCAAAAATATGCTATGAAACTAGCAAGATCGCGTTCGGCGAGCGCTCTTTGTATATCTTTCGGCATGCCGATTCGAATCTTAGGAGTATAATTTTTCTGATAACGCATGCAGTGCCTTCAAATCTGCTTTGCTCAGTTTACTATAATCCGGTTTCTTGCATATACTCACAATAGGCTCTCCACCTTTACCGGAAACTTCATGGCCTTGATATTCTATCCAGCCTCGTTCCTTGCCCTGGCATTTCAGATAAAAACATATCGCCCAGGTCTTATTATCATTTACTGCTGCTATGACTTTACTTTCTGCGAAATCAAGGTATCCGGCCTTAATATCAAGCTGTACTTGCTTTAATTTGGCATTGTGTTTTATGCGTTTCTCTAATGCCTGGCGGGATATGCCAAGGATATCGGCGGTAGGCTTGATCCAGCCGCCATTCTTTAAAAGTGCTGCAATAATTTGCTCAAGACTTACAGCCATATATCTTCACGGCAAAGGGTAGGAATCGAACCTAACTGCATGATCATTTGAGATTATGCTCCGACCATCGGCCTTTGCCACATCCTCCCTATGGATAGAATCCCGGATTGTTTACTTTAATCACAAATTCCTCAACGATATGTTTATCGGTATCATAGACAAAATCAAACGTGGCAAAGCGATATTCATATTCGCGCGCTTGATCAATGATGCGCGTTTCGGAATTGG